>Ga0114945_10001052_pt1 | contig 17501 bp, 15 predicted proteins | sample OV2TP3_FD_87194 | JGI IMG/M metagenome (GOLD analysis project Ga0114945, IMG submission 87194) | Hot spring microbial communities from Beatty, Nevada to study Microbial Dark Matter (Phase II) - OV2 TP3 | ecosystem: Environmental > Aquatic > Thermal springs > Hot (42-90C) | place: USA: Beatty...
CTGATCCGGCCTCGCAACTCTGGGGGGACGGGGATGGATCGATTGACGGCGAGGTCCACATAGACCATCGTGGCATACCCCTCCGCCATGAGGGTGGCGGTCGAGTCATTCACGATCGTGAATTCCAAGCGTATGCTGGAGCGCCCCACTCGCGTCACGCGGACGCCCACGGAGACCATATCGTAGAAACTCGCCGGGGCGCGATACGTACAGTGGACCTCTACCACGACCAGGTCCTGTTCGATTTGCTTAATCTCGTCAACGGAGCATCCGAGTCGCTCCCAGTAAGCAAAGCGGCCGCGGTCGAAGAATCGGAAATAGTTGGCAAAAAAGACACGGCCCTGGCCGTCAGTGTCCGCATACTCCACGCGAAATGTGGTTGACGCAGGGAATCCGAGCATCGCTCCGCCTTACCCCCCACCTGAATCCTCCCCCTCAAGGGGGGAGGAGCTCTCAAAGGCTTGTTTTTGCATTATCATTCCCTTAACCTGGCGCCTATGCCCTCAAGGGGGGAGGAGCTCTGGTAGCCAGCTTTGTGAGCTCCTGCGTATGGAGGAAAGATGTAACCCTATACCCCCAAGAGGGTATGCTTGTCCAGAATCAGCCGCCGCAGCCGTACGTCTCCGTCCTCGGCAAAGGCGACCTGTCGGGAGCGCGGCAGGGCCACCCCTGCCACCTCTGTATAGTCATCTGCAAAGCTCTCGACCTGTGTGAGCCGACCGCTATCCGGTGCAAAGAAATACACCGTGAAGTGGGAGGTCAGGATCTTGTCTCCCTGGATCGTGGTGGTATCGGCGATGGTAATCGTAAATTTGACTCGCGGCAGTGTCCGCTGGATCTGCCAGATCCGTTCATCCCGCACCCGGTAGCGAGAGTTCATCCCGTCCCCATGGATATAAATCAGCTGCCCCAGGGGATGCGCATCCGCAGGGCCCAACGTTAATCCGTATTTCCCATCGGCTTGATCGAAGGTGCGAAAGACCCGATGTCCAACCAAGGAGGCGATCTGCTCCTGCGCCCACTGCTGCATGGCGGGGTCAGGCAGGGAGACTTCGACACTCCGTGGCGGGAGGACTTTGACCGTCCCACGATAGATGGTCCCCTCGTCATGTCCCAGGAGCACTGCGCTGAATCCCGGGAAATCCTTGGGCCAGCGGGCTGTCCGCTCGAAGGCATGGAAGAGAAGCGTCCGAGCGGTGGGGTCATCCTGCATTGTCGCTGTTGCGGAAACCTCGCGCGTATATTGTTCCATCGTGTCCGTCCTTTACATCGAGCCAGGATGCGGCATGACGCCTCTTGCAGGCTTCAGGCCTTGATCCGATATCGGGCTACGGCGGGATTGACGCTGAGAGGTTTTCCCTCCTCATACACGTAAAAACCCTTTCCGTTCTTCACGCCGAAATGGCCAGCCTGGACGAGCCGCCTCAGCAGGGGCGCTGGCTTATAGGCAGGTCCCAGCTCCGCCTCGAGCACCTCTGCCACCGCCAGGGCCGTATCCAGTCCGACATAGTCCAGTGTCGTGAGGGGGCCCATCTTGTGACCGAGGCACAGGGTCGTCTTGTCTGCATCCTCCACGCTCATGATCCCTTCTTCGACCACCCGCACCGCCTCGTTCAGAAAGGGGACAAACATGCGGTTGATGCCGAATCCCGCCTTATCCTCGGCCGGGATCGGCACTTTGCCAAGCTCCTCAGCGAAGGCGAGACAGACCCGCGAGGTTTCCTCCGAGGTGAGGAGACCCCGGATGACCTCAACCCCTGGCTGAATCGGCACAGGATTCATGAAGTGCATCCCGATGAAGCGGTCCGGGCGGGAGTAGTTGGCGGCCAGTTGCGTGATCGAGATGGAGGAGGTATTCGAGGCGAGGAGACCGCTGTATCCCAACCGCACCAGTTGTTGATAGAGCTCTGCTTTGGCCGAGTAGTTTTCCGTCACCGCTTCGATCACGATGTCCCGGTCCATGAGTTGCTGGCGGTTGGAGGTCGCGCGCAGCTTTGCCAGCGTCGCCCCCTTTTGCTCGGCCGATATCCCCCGCTGGCCCCCCGACCGCTCGTAGGAAGCCACGAGCCTGGCCAGGCTGTCCTCGATACGGGCCATCCCCCGTCGCACCACTTCTTCTGAGACATCCACCACCACCGTCTCGAATCCGAACGCGGCAGAGACCTGAGCGATCCCACTGCCCATGAGGCCGATCCCCAGCACACCCACCTTTGTGATGCCCGATGCCCCCATCCTCTCTCCTTTCAGCCCCTCAGTCGCATCGATGTCAGTTTCCAGGCGCGCTGCCTGCCCGACCCCTATATTTTCATCGTGAAAGCGGTAATGAAGACCACGATAAGACCGAGGAGCAACACCCCTGCGTTGATCCCAAAAGAGCGTTGATGCAGCCGGCCGAACTCAGCTCGCAGAGGGTCCGTAGCCACCACCTCCCCCGCGGCGGCGAGCTGGGCCCTGACCGCGTGGACCTTGGGTTGCAGGATGAGGACCGAGTACAGCACCCCCAGGATCATGACACCCAGCAGGATCATACGCAGGACCAGCAATCCGTTCCAGCGCGTGCGGATTCCGAGCACAAAGGAGGCTGCAAACGCCACGATTCCGCACACGACGCCCTGCCAATAATACTTCGGAAAGATGGCCGAGACGACCTTCCCAGCCTCCTCCCGTGGCAGAGTCTGGAAGATGCTCGGTGCGGCGAAAAAGGAAAAGAAGACCATGCTTCCGATCCACACACAGAGCGCTAGCAAGTAGACCCATCGCAGGATGACAGGCCAGAGCGACGGAAGAAACAAAAAGCGATCGAAGATATATTTCAGCGTGTCAATCCAGGTCTCGATCATGCGCCCATTCATCCCATTGCCGGTGGCATCACATCCTGCCCCTCATGCTTCCATCGACAGAACTCTCCGCGTCCACTGACCGCATTTCAGCAGTTCCCCAGGTATACCGGCGCAGCAGGTTCTCATGCGATGCTCCTGAGGCCGCTATCTCAGCGGGCCGGACGTGCCAGGTCTTTGCGGATCATCTCGATGATCTCCAGCGTGACCTGGATCGAGTAGAGCTCATCTTCGACGGACACCATGCGTGGGGCCTGTTGCGCCGCACATTCCAGCAGGTGTTTGATCTCGAGTTTGAGGGGATTATCCTTATGCACGAAAATCCGCTCGATCAAGGCCTCCTGTTTGTAGCGCAGCTCTCCACGGCCCAGCTTGTGTTCAGAGGAACCCTGTCGGTAGATACGGATATCCTGGTCCGTATAATTGAGTAGAATGTATTCTTCGCGTTGCGTCACCGCGAGCGTCCGAATCTTCTCCTGCGTCGCTCGGCTGGCGGTAATCGTCGCCTGGCAGCCGTTACTGAACCAGAGTTGCACGTTCGCGGTGTCCTCCACCTCGGACAAGACAGCAGCTCCCATCGCACTCATTCGCTGCACCCGTGCCTCGACCAGATTGAGCACGATGTCGAGGTCATGGATCATCAGATCGAGGACCACCCCATCATCTTTGACCCGCGACTGGAAGGGACCCATGCGGCGGCACTCGATCAGGATGGGGTCTCGCACGATATTCTTGAGCTCCTGCACAGCCCCATTAAAGCGTTCCACATGTCCTACGTGGAGCACGGCGCGGCGTCGCCTGGCGAGATCGAACAGCTCTCTTGCCTCCGTGAGCGTCGGCGCAATGGGCTTTTCGATGAGGACATGGACTCCGGCATCCAGGAACTCGCTTGCGATGGCGTAATGGAGGGCCGTGGGAACGGCGATGCTGACGACATCCACTTCGCCGACCAGCGCCCGGTAATCGGTCAGGCCCACCGTATTGTATGTCTTCGCCAGTTCCTGAGCCTTGTCGGGGTCCACATCGACGATGCCGACGAGCTCCACATTGGGAAGCTCTGCAAAGACGGCGACATGGTAGCGTCCCATCTGGCCCACCCCGATGACAGCCGTTCGGATTGGCCGCACCTTCCTCCGCTTGAATAACACTCCCTTCCTCCCTTTACGCGTGTGTTGGGACAACCCCTATTCATATCTGAGCGCCTGGATAGGCTCGAGCTGCGCCGCCTTGCGCGCGGGGTAGAAACCGAAAAAAATCCCGACCGCCCCCGAGAAGAGAAAGGCCAACGCAATGACATTCCACGAGATGAGCGAGGGCCACTCCGCAACCGCCGAGATCACCCGTGAACCGGTGACGCCCAGCGCGATGCCGACCACCCCACCGACCAGGCTCAGGACCATGGCTTCAATCAAAAATTGCCAGAGAATATCCCGTCTCTTGGCTCCCACGGCGATCCGCAGGCCGATTTCCCGCGTGCGTTCCGTCACCGAGACCAGCATGATATTCATGATCCCGATCCCGCCGACGAGCAGCGAAATCGAGGCGATGCTTCCCAGCAAAACGGTCATGATGCGTGAACTTTCTTCTTCCGCCGCCGCGAGGTCGGCGAGGGGGCGTATGGAGAAATCATTCTCCTGCCCCGGTTGGAGGCGATGGCGTTGGCGCAGCAGCGCGGTGACCTGATCGATCGCCTCCCCGAGCGCTTCGCGACTGGTGGCCGAGAGAAGGATCGTGTAGATGTGGCTGATGCCGATGATCTTTTTTTGCGCCGTCGAGTAGGGAATGAAAATGATATCGTCTTGATCCTGCCCCTGCGTGGATTGCCCCTTGGGTGCCAGAAGACCGGCGACCTTGAAGGGCATGTTTTTGATCTGGATAACCTGTCCGACGGGATCCATGCTCCCGAAGAGCATATCGGCCACGGTGGTTCCCAGGACGGCCACCTTGCCCGCAGCATCGATATCCTGCTGGGTAAACCACCCTCCGGAAAGCAATGGCCATTCCCGAATGAGCGGGAATTCGGTTCCCGTGCCCTGGACCGTGGTCGCCCAGTTCTGATTGGAGTAGACGACCTGGCTCACTGTGCGTACGATTGGGGTCGCCAATGCAATGGCGGGGCATTCTTTCTCGATGGCCTTGACGTCCCCCACCCGCAACGTCGCGCGGCCGCCCGACCCATACCGCACACCCCCCTGTGTCGTTGAGCCGGGCAGCACGATTAAGGAGGTGGCGCCCAGGCTCGCGATCTTTGAGCGAATGGACGCCTGCGCACCCTGCCCAATAGCGACCATCGCGATCACGGCTCCCACCCCGATGATCACACCTAACACGGTCAGGGCTGAGCGCAGTTTATTGCGTCCCAGGGCACGATGCGCGATGCGGACCGTCATAAAAAAGCGTATCATACCTGCGTCTCCTGACCCAGCGGCGTTCCAACTCCCACAGACGCCGCCGACGCAGCCTTCCGCCTCTCGACGGCGCGGTCCTCCACCACCAGCCCATCCTTAAAGACGATCACCCGCCTCGCATATTGCGCGATGTCCGCTTCATGGGTGACCAGGACGATAGTGAGGCTGCGCGCGGCATTGAGCATTTGTAATAGCCCCATGATCTCCACACTGGTCTGGCTATCCAGGTTGCCCGTCGGCTCATCGGCCAGGATGATGGCCGGCTGGTTGATGAGGGCGCGCGCGATGGCGACCCGTTGTTGCTGACCGCCGGAGAGCTGACTGGGATAATGGCTGCCCCGCTCCTCGAGGCCAACCGCTTTGAGAGCCTCCAGGGCGCGTATGCGCCGCTCGCGGTACTTGCTCCCATCGTAGAGCAGCGGCAGCTCCACGTTTTCAAGAGCGGTGGTCCTGGCGAGCAGGTTAAAGCTCTGAAAGACAAAGCCGATCTTTTTGTTGCGCACGTCGGCCAGGCGATCGCTCGACATCTGCGACACGTCCTGCCCTTCCAAGAGATAGCGCCCGTTCGTGGGGCGATCCAGACAGCCGAGGATATTCATGAAGGTGGACTTCCCCGAGCCGGACGCTCCCATGATGGCCACGAACTCCCCTGCGCCGATGGCGAGGTCGATCCCCCGCAAGGCATCGACGCGGACCTCGCCCAGGTCATAGACCTTTGTGAGCCGTTCCACCACGATGATCGCATCCATCCGTCGCGTCCTTTTAAAACCGGAACCGTGGCCCACGCCCCCCGGTCGAGGGTCGAGCACTATCACCGCCACGCCCATCCCTCGCGGCGACGCCGATGATGATCTCATCCCCCTCCTGGAGGCTGCCGTCCATCAGTTCAGTGAATTGGTCGTCGCTGATGCCCAATCCGACGGCAATCGGTCGCGGGAAGCCATCCTCGGTCGTGACCCACACTTTGGGCATCGCCTGCCAGCGCCCGCGCTGTCCGTCCCCTGGCCGCTGGATCCCATCCAACCGCGCCGTTGCCCGGGGCTCCTGTCCGGGGCCCGTCAGCTGCTCACGTTGCCTCTCCGTGAGCCGGGGTTGAAAGCGCAAGGCGGCTTTGGGGATCTTGAGCACCTGTTCCCGTTCGGCCACCAGTATTGAGACCGTCGCCGTCATGCCTGGTTTGAGTTTGAGCTCGGGATTGTCTACCGTGACAACCGTATCATAGTTCACGACGGTTTGCACAATTATAGGCGCCGAGCGGACCTCGCGCACGGTTCCTCGAAACTCCTGGTTCGGGTAGGCATCAACCGTGAACGTGGCGCGTTGACCGAGCGCGATGTTCCCGATGTCGGCCTCGCTCACATTCACGTCCACCCGCATCTTGCTCAGATCTTGCGCGATGGTGAAGAGCGTGGGGGCCTGTAAGCTGGCGGCGACCGTCTGTCCCACATCGACACTGCGGGAGATGACAACCCCTGTGATGGGGGAGCGGATGAGCGTGCGGTCCAGGTCCACCCGCGCTTGATCCATAGCTGCCTGGCTCTGGCTGACCTGGGCCCTGGCTTTATCGACCTGGGCTTCCGCGGCGTGCAGTTGCGCGAGTGCCGAGCGAAGCTTCGCCTCCGCTGACTCGAGTTGCGCCTGTGCCGCGTTGCGCTGGGCGACGTTCGCGTCGTAATTGGTCTGGGCTGTGTCCAATTCGCTGCGGGAGATGAGCTCCCGCTCGAAGAGGGTCCGGTGGCGTTCCAGGACGCGACTGGCATCAGCGATCATCACGCGTGCGCGGGCGAGGTTCGCGCGTTGACTGGCGACTTCGGCACGGGCGTTTTCAATCGCAGCTACGGCGTTGCGAACATTGGCGATCGCATTTTTGACGTCCGCGCGCGCGTCCTCCAGAGCGGCCTCCGCCTGCGCAAGCTTCGCGCGGAATATGGCCTGGTCGAGCTGGGCGACGGGTTCGCCCTCCTGCACCCGCGAGTTGAAATCGGCGAACAGCTTCTCGATGGTGCCTGAGACCTGCGTGCCCACCTGCACGGTGATGACGGGATTCAGAGTCCCCGTCGCGGAAACATACATGGCGATATCCCCGCGTTCGACCTTCGCCGTGCGGTACTGGGCCCCTTCCGGCTGCCGAGAGAGATACCATATGCCCCCCAGGCCGCCTGCGACCAACAGAGCCAGCATGCCAAGCGTCAGCGCGAATTTCCATCCCCTGCCCACAATGGGTCACTCCAGTAATCCCGAGGCCTTGCGGAGTTGGAATTCAGCCAGTTTGAAGTCGATGAGCGCCTGAATATTCTCGCTCTCCGCCCGCGTGAGCGCCAATTGGGCATCGGTGACATCGATCAGGGGTCCGACCCCCACCTGATAGCGCCCTTCAGCCAACTCCAAATTTTCACGGGCCTGGAGCACTAACACCTCGGACGTCCGGATGCGCTCGCGCGCCTCCTCCAGCGCCAGGTAGTTCTGCTGCACCTCCAGGATGATATTTTGCTGGGTGATCTCCGCACTCGCCTGCGCTGCGGCCAGTGTGGCCGCAGCCTCATTGTGCTGGGAAAAGAGGGGGGGATTCAGGACCGGCACCGTCAGGGTGACCCCTGCGAGCCAGTTGGGAGCGAACGGCAACTCCTGCCCTCGGTAGTTCCAGTTCGCGTCGCCGCTGAGGCTCGGTAAAAAATTACGCCGGGCCAGCGTCAGGCTGGCCTCCGCCGAGCGAATGCGCGCCTGCAGTGCACGGAGCTCGGTGCGGGATTCCAGACCCATGCGAATGCTCTCTTCCAGCGTTGCGGGCGTCGGTGTAATCTCCAGCTCTTCCTTCAGGCGATACGGAGGATGATCGGGGACTCCGATCGCATTGTTCAGAGCGGTCAACGTCGTGGCGACTCGATTGCGGGCTCGCACCCGATCGAGCTCGGCGTTGGCGAGGTCAACCTGGGCGCGCGTCACATCGATCTTGGGCCTCGTGCCCACTTCGAAAAACCCTTTGGCGCGGTTCAGATTTTGAATGTTGCGTTCCACGGCCTCCTGGCTCACCTCTACCAACCGCACCGCCAGCAGATGGTTATAATACGTCTGGTGGACGTTGAGGATCACATCCTGCCGGGTGGTGGAAAGATCGAAGCCGGCGGCGTTCAAATCCTCACGGGCCACCTGCACCCGCCACTCCCGACGGAACGAATCAAAGATGTTCTGGCTGAAGCCCGCCGTGAAGTTTTGATTATTCACCGAGGTCCCACTGACACGGCGCGGAATGGGGGTCCCTGTGGCAGGACTGATGCCACCGCCGATATTGGCCGTCGCTCGGTTGTAGCCCAGGGTGGTATTGATCGTCGGGAAATACCCCGCCCGAGCGGTACCGACCCGTGCCTCGGCTCCCCGGCGCACGGCCTCGGCGTTGCGGATGCGAGGTTGATTCTCCAGGGCGATCTGGATCAGGCGCTCGAGGGTCAGCTCCGGTACCTCCCCGGCCTCTGACGGCCCGGGTGGAGACGATGCGCCTGTCGCAGGGGCAGGGTCGCTCGCTGTAGATACGGCAACACTCGGCGCGGCGACCTGAGACGTTGCTGGCCGCTGCCCTACACATCCAGCGCTGCCTGTCAGGATGAGGCCAGCACACACGACGACCCAGGTTAGTCGCGTCATCCAGGGCATACCGTCACGTCTCCTCTCAGTGGATCGGGTGCTCGCGGCTTCACGGGATCGCTGCAGGCGCACTCTCGCACTCGCCCCCGGTCATCGGTTCAACCATCCTCGGGAATACAGGGCCAGCGAGCGGCGTGAGCGTTCAGCGATGAGTGTTCAGCCCTCAGCGAAAATAGCACGATTCGCAACATGACTCTCATCGTCTGCTGTGGCACTCTGGCTGTACGATGCTTGCTGGTGACGATAGGTCATTCAAAGTTTAGAGGGTAAACGGCTGTTGTCAAGGGTAAGCTGTCCCAGCGAGCTGTACTGAGCGGCATTCTGACAGGGATGCGGGAATGATCGCATGTTCTGCGACGCGGCTCCCATCGAAAGAACCGAGAACCCTCCCAGGGGAAGGCTCGCCACAGGAGGGAGGGGGGGATGGACGGCCCTGGTTGGCCTGGATACGGTTCTACATGCCGGGTCAATCGGATCACAAGACATCGGGACACTCTGACGGGCGATCCCGAACGGTCCCTTCGCCCTACCCTTTGTACCAATCGTAGCGGTCGAGCTTGCGATAGAGGGTTGAAAGATTGATCCCCAGGATCTGAGCGGCCCTGGGCTTATCGCCAGCCACTTTGTGCAGCACTTTCTTGATATGCTGTTCTTCCAGGGCGTCTAACGTCATTTCGACTTCGTCCACATCCTGGATCTGGATCTTGGCGCTTGCGATCTTTTCGGGCAGGTCACTGGTGTCCACCGTGTCGCCCTCTGAGAGGGCCACTGCGCGTTCGAGCGCATTCTCCAGCTCGCGCACGTTCCCTGGCCAGTCATAGTTCACCAGCACGCGCCGGGCATCCGTCGAGATTTTGGCGGAGAGCTTCCCGAAGCGCCGGGCGTATTTCTCCAGAAAAAAATTGGCGAGAAGCGGGATATCTTCCTTCCGCTGGCGTAGCGGCGGGAGATGGATGGTGATCACGTTCAGGCGATAGAAGAGATCCTCGCGAAACCCTCCCCTCTTGACGGCCTCTTCCAGGTCTTTGTTGGTCGCCGCCAGCAGGCGGACATCGAATTTCAGGGGGTCCCGCCCTCCGACAGGGATCACCTCTCGTTCCTGGACAGCGCGGAGAAGCTTCACTTGCAACCCAGGTGAGACCTCACTCAATTCGTCCAGGAACAATGTCCCACCGTTCGCTTTGTGGAAAAATCCTTCCTTGCTTGCGATCGCGCCTGTGAATGCGCCTCTCACATGTCCAAACAGCTCGCTCTCCAGCAAGCTCTCGGTCAGCGCGCCACAGTTCACCGCCACAAACGGGCGCTCCGCTCGTTCGGAATTGTAGTGGATGGCACGGGCGATCAGTTCTTTGCCGGTCCCCGTCTCCCCGGTCAGCAGGAGATTGCTTGAGATCGAGGCGACCTTTTCGACCATGCGGTACACTTTTTCCATGGCCTCGCTTTTTCCGACAATGTTATCGAAGCGGTATCGCTCGCGGAGCTCCCGCTTCAGATACCGGTTCTCGCGCGAGAGGTGCCGCTGGTCCAGCGCCCGCCGCAGCACCACACGGATCTCATCATTGATAAAGGGTTTGGTGATGTAGTCGTAGGCTCCTCGCCGCATGGCTTCCACGGCGGTCTCGACCGAGGCATAGGCGGTCATCATGATGACAACCGCCTCGGGATCTAACGCGCGCACATGGGTCAGCAGCTCCAGGCCGTCCATCTCTTCCATTTTCAAATCCGTGAGAATGAGGTCGATCGGATTATCCTGAAATAATTTGAGGGCTTCTTTCCCATTCGATGCCTTGAACAGACTGTAATTTTCGCGCACAAGAATTCTGGACAGGAGCTCCCGCATGAGCTCTTCATCTTCTACAACCAGAATACGCTCACCACTTGGCATAGCGCCGCCCCCTCTCGTCGAAGCGTTTTCGCTATGAGTCGGCTGCTCGCCTACAGATCAACGGCTCAAACGTTCCCTCATCCACTCACAGCTGCAGGATAAGAGAAATCCCTGGACGCTTAGGGATGCCCAGACCGGGTCCTATCTTGCTTCATAATATATCACCCGTGAGACACTTGCAATTCTCTCTTCAAAGAGTCCAGAGGTGTTCGGGTCCCGAGGACGTCATCCGTTCGCTCCCATACGGCTTGCAATGCCTGCCCCAGCTACGCTAGGCTGTGGGTCAGCGCTCGGGTATTCGCTGAGGCTTCCCCAATGGTAAGCATTCAGCTCTCAGCTGTCAGCTTTCAGCAAAAACAACAAGAGAGACCAAAGAGGTCAGCATGTCGAAGCGGGACTGTTGCACAGAATTGCTGGTTTTTCCGTCTTCAGCTGACTGCTGATTGCTGACCGCTGAACGCTTACCCCCAATCTATACCTGGGATAGAGGAGGAGCGGTCATGGGCTGGCAGGCGCGACTCGAGTCTATCCGAGTGAATAACACCTCCGGAGCCGGAGAGCTGGCGAGAGAGGCTGCCGAGGCGGCATGGGACTGGCTAGAGCACGCGCAGCCGGCCTCGCTTGCGCCGTGGATGGCTGAGGTGACTGCTTTTGCACAGGCACTCCACCGGGCACAACCCTCGATGGCACCGCTGTTCAATTTAGCCAATGAGATCCTCCTGGCGGTCGAGTCCGCATCGACACTTCCCCGGGCCCAGGACGCGGTGCGTGCGGTCGTTCAGACGTTCCCCACGCATCTCGTGCGCTCGCAGGAAGCGCTGCTGGCCGCAACCTTACCGCTCCTCTCACCCGGAGCCCGCATCCTCACGTTTTCCTATAGCTCAAGCGTGCTAGCAGTGTTGCTAGCAGCCCAGGCACGCCAGATCCCATTGCAGGTGTTGTGTACCGAGGGGCGACCGATGCTGGAGGGCCGACGTTTTGCGCAGCGGCTCGCCCAGGCCGGTGTGCCGGTCCGGTTCGGGGTGGATGCGGCTGTCTCGACCTTTGCATCGCAGGCATCGCTGGCACTCCTTGGGGCCGACAGCCTCACCGCCGGGGGAGTCATGAATAAGCTGGGAACAACAGGGGTTGCACTCGCCTGCGGCATGAGCAAGCTGCCCTGCTATGTCGTCTGTGGCAGGCAAAAATGGGTACCGGCGGCAGCCTCCGCAGCAGCCTTCCTGCGGCTCGAAGCGCCGGGGGAGGTCTGGGACGATCCAGCGCCCGGCGTCGAGGTCTAGAACGGCTATTTTGAAACCACCGCTTTAGACCTGTTCAGCGGCATCGTCGCCGAAGGAGGTGTCCTGTCCCCTGCTGAAGTCCTGCGGCAGCTCACGACCATGCCACTGGCGGCAGCGCTCTTGCCCCGAGGGTAATCTTCGCCCTCTGACGCCGCGCTGCCATTCGGCAGCATCGGCCACATGGCTCCTCCCCCCTGGGAGGCATGCGCGCCAGGTTAAGGATAAACCGCTGAACTGATGGCCTTTTCTGATCTCCTCTCCCCTTGCGGGCATAGGCGGCAAGTTAAGAGAATGCTCATGCAAAAACACCCCTTAGTGAGCTCCTCCCCCCTTGAGGGGGAGGATTCAGGTGGGGGGTAGGCCCCGGATTTCCCCCCCATCCCCACCTTCCCCCTCGCCGGGGGGAAGGAGAATAGAGCCCATTCGACAAGGGTTTTTGGCTTAACCTGGCGTGTATCCCCCTTGAGGGGGAGGATTGAGGTGGGGGTAAGTAGGGGGGGAAAGAGGGGAGCATTGATCCTGTGAGTATTCTTTGCTAAGGTCGTACGTGGGTAAGAAACGCCGGGCTTCGTCGCCCGGCATCCGACGTGTGAAGATGGCGTCATCTATGGGGATGAGCATGCGCATCCTGACAGCCACGGATATTCGACGGGCCGTCTCGATGTCTGAAGCGATCGCAGCGGTGAAGACAGCCTTCGCCGAGCTATCGGGTGGAGAGGCGATGGTGCCCCTCAGGATCGCCCTGCAGACACGTCCCCATGGAGGCACGGCTCTATACATGCCAGCCTATTTAGCCACCAGCCAAAGCCTCGGCGTGAAGGCCGTAAGCGTTTACCCTCGGAATCAAGAGCGGGGGCTGCCCACGATTTTCGCGGCGGTCCTTCTGCAGGATCCGACCACGGGCCAGCCCATCGCACTGCTCGAGGGAACCTATCTCACGGCTTTGCGCACAGGCGCGGCGACAGGCGCGGCCACTGACCTGCTGGCGCGGACAGACGCCTCCAGCCTGGCCCTTTTCGGTACCGGAGGTCAGGCCCCCACCCAGCTCGAGGGGGTCTGTGCCGTACGCCCCATCCAGACAGTGTCGGTCTTCAGCCGGGATGCGGGGCATGCCTCCAGCTTTATCGAGCGAATGCGTTCTCTCCCCTTTGCCCAGAAGATCGAGTTTCGCGTTGCCCTCACGCCCCGGGAGGCTTTGGGTACGGCCGACGTTATCGTCACGGCGACGACGGCGCGCGCGCCATTGTTTGCCGCGTCCGAGGTTGCTCCGGGCGCGCATATCAATGCGATCGGCTCTTTCACACCCGACATGCAGGAATTGCCAGCGGAATTGATCGCCCAGGCCACCGTGGTCGTGGATTCTCGTGAGGCCTGTCTTGCCGAGGCAGGCGACCTATTAATACCGATCCGACAAGGCCTGATCGCGCCAACTCATATCTATGCCGAGCTGGGCGAGCTGGTCACAGGACGGAAAGCGGGACGGACGAGCGACAGCCAGGTCACCCTGTTTAAGTCGGTCGGCAATGCCATCCAGGATCTGGCGGTTGGCAGAGCGGCCCTCGAACGGGCCGAGCGTGAAAAGATGGGCCAGGTGGTGGAATTAGGGTAGGCCAGCGGCAACGGATCCGGGGTTACCGGCTGGCAAGGGAAAATCGGGAAAACGAAGCCCGACAAGCAAATAATGTACGGTGTAATTTTGATAGATCCCCCACCGTGCCGCAAACTTGCGGACCTCCTCCGCAGGTGGAACCTCCCCGCCGAAATAGAATTTTCCAACCGCTTTGCGGACGCCCAGGTCTCCGGCAGCAATGACGTCACCTCGCCCCAGCCCCCGAGCCAACAGCCAGTCGGCCGTCCAGCGGCCCAATCCCTTGATCTGAGTGATGCGTTCAATCACCTCGTCGTTGGTGAGATCCGGAAACTCCTGCAGCTTCAATACTCCTGTGGCAACCAGGCGCGCGAGGTTGACGATATACTCGGCTTTACGCCAGCTGAATTGCATGTCGCGCAACTCTTGCAGGGATGCATCGGCCAGGGCTTCAGGCAAGGGAAAGGTGTAAAAGGTTTCCCCTGCGAGGAAGGCGGACTTCCCATAGCGACGAATGAGGCGGCTGCGCGTGGTGGTGGCGAACGTGAGATTGACCTGCTGGGCGGTAATGGCTGTGATGAGTGCCTCAAAGAGTGTGGGTGCACAGAGTGGCCGCAGGCCATAGCAGCGTTGGATGAGTTCCGCGAGCGTGGGATCAGCTTGTGCCCACTGGTAAAAGGGCGCGAGATCGCTATCGAGGTTCAGATAACGGCGCAAGTCAGCTTCAACTGCCGCCCGGTGCCTGGCCTGTGCACGTCCTCCCATCAGTCTGACATGCAAGGTTGGTTCGGCCGACGAAGGGTCATTGCGGAGGGCATAGACCCACAGCCGGCCCGAGATATCGAGCGCTCGATAGAACACGCCCTCGGAGTACCTATGCGCCGCATCCTCGCCGAAGAGGCGGTAGCGTTGCAGCGTGAGATCGAAGTGCAACGGTCCCCCGGGACGAACGGAAAAGTCCATCGCTTGCCTCCATAGAACAGCTGCCAATCCTCGTGAACCTGTACGAGGTCGCAACCCTAAGAGCAGCGTCTTCCGAGGGGTTGCTGCCGACGTCTGATACGGCCCAAACTGTCCCCCTGCTTGTATCAAACCATCCTGTATAATTGACCCCAGAAACTGGACCACTGGTGAAGGTGGAAAAAGGGTATCATGAACCCAGCCAGTGGAGGGTCAACTATATCAGTTATCGGAGAACTAAACGAGCGGAGCGTATAGCCGGTTTTGACCAGGCACCTGATTTCATCATCCCAAGTGAGTTCAATCCCCAAATGATCATTGAAGCCAAGATCACCGAAGACGACGGGACGGCCCGGGACAAGGTCACTCGCATCCAGCACCTCGGCGCGCTGAGCCTCGCTGGCCAGCCGCCAGATGAACCCAAGTATGAGGTGATCGCTTGCATCGGTGGACGGGGGTTCGGTGTACGCCGCGAGGATATGAAGAAATTGCTCTATGCGACGAGGGGCAAGGTCTTTACCCTAAAAACATTGAATAGGCTCGTTGAATGCAGTCGGTTGAAAGAATACGAAACAAAATTGAAGAAGTCTCGAGTGCCGTTGCGCACCTAGCCACTGGCAGCATGTTGTTGGGGACCCCCTGGACGATCTAGTCACTGAGGGGAGACGAATGAAGGAGGAGAACGCTACAACTGGGGCGGCTTCGATGACAATGGGCACAGGGGGACCCGGAGACCAGAAGGCTGAGGTGTTGGCATACACGGACGTTATTCCGATCGAAGGCAGAGTATCGGAACGCCATGCTTTCTATGGACGTCACCCCGCCGACCATCAGCTGAGCTTTGACTTCCCCGACCAGGCCGGGACCGCAAATGCGTTTCGAGACGCAGCGTTTTCAGAAAACAAGACCCAGCCGCTTCATCGCTGGGTTCCATGGATCGCCGGGTTTTCTGCACAATTCGTTCAGGATTGCTTTGAGACGTTCCTGAAGGATCGAAGGAAGAAATGGACCCCGTGTGTCCTTGACCCATTTGCCGGAGTCGGAACGACGCTTGTCCAGGCAGTATTGAACGGGTTTCACTGTATCGGCTTCGACATTAACCCCTATGCGGCTCTCGCTTGCAAGGTCAAGCTGAACTCCCCGAAACTCGACCTAGAGACCTTGAATGCGTGCTGCCTCCAGTACCAGAAAGTTGTTGACAGGAATCACCGGGAGCCGGTCATACAGAGGCCGGCCGAGTTTCAAACGCGAATACCATTCTTTTGGATGAAAGCGTTGGTTGTGGGCCTGTTGCTGCGGTGGAGACTCGAACAGAGGAGATCTACATGGAAGGGCAGGGCTGCGAGGACGCACTTGCAAGGCTTGAGGAGGCGGAGGCCATTCAAGAGGAGCTGAATCAGCATCGGCTCGCATTGGAGTGGGCCAACCAGGTGTTCGACCGATTGTTGCGAAATTGGATGCAACTGGAAGCCCACGAAGGATTAGCCTATGAGGATAAGGTTCTCTCCCAGCTCAACATCTTGGACGAAGCCACCACCTCCCTGGGACATCTTCACAAAAGCTTGGGACTCGTCAGCCGCTTGCTCAAGCATCATCGGCAGCACCTGAACCAGCTGAGGGATCCCCTGACTTGAAAGTGAGGCGGTACCCAGGAGAGGTACTGAAAGGGAAGGCCGTGGGTGTAGCGGTGTGCAGGCCGTGGTGTACCGGCATCTCACGGCGAAGGGACCCACTCGATCAACACCCCCCAGCCATCGGTGGCCGTGTCGGGGAGGTAGTTCGGGAGCAGACCGCGGACACAGAAACCCTGGCGCAGCTGGACGGATAAGGTGGGATCGAAGATGTCACCAGCAACGACGTGGGCGACATAGGTCTGTGCCTCCATGACGTGGTTGTGGTCTGCGAAGCCTGGAATCATCGCGCCGGTGACGATGCCGCGAAGCCCATGCCTCTGCACATATGCCTTGCGCGCGTCATAGAGCCGGCGGCCGATGCCGCGGCGGCGGTAAGCAGGATGGACACTTACATCAGCTCCGTAGAAGTGCTGTCCCTGGGGGTCGTGGTGGGTAAAAAACCCATAGCCAATGATCTCATCGAAGGTGTGGTCCGGACGATCGAAGTTGAACGTACAGAGAAAGCCGGCGGACATCCCCACCACGCGAGAGCCATCGAGAGCGACCCATTGTCCCTCGGGAAAGATGCGCAGGTGACTCTCGAAGTGCGGTCGTTTCAAGCGACTGGTGTCAGCGAGGGTCGGATAGCATATGATCTGCAATTCGACCAGCTCCGGGATATGCGCTGCACGAGTGTTGACGATCTGGATCTCAGATTTCACCACAGGTCGCCCCCTGTTCCCTTACACAACGTGGGGATGGTCATCGCCCCGAAACGCCGATACAAAATGCCCTTGCGCTCCGCCAGGGGCCTCGCTATGATATACGGTGCTCTTGCGACCAATGTCTTCAGTGACGAATGGCGGCATAGCCAAGTGGTAAGGCAGAGGTCTGCAAAACCTCGATACCCCGGTTCGAATCCGGGTGCCGCCTCTCGCAATCTCTGCACATACACCAGTCAATTCGCCCGTCATTCGCATTAACCCTCGTGCTGCCGCGACTTGCTCCCTTCCGGATGGCCCTTCGGGCTGAGAACGCTAAATCGGTCCACAAAAGATTGGCACACAGATGAGACAGTAGATCCCGTCCCCCCATCCTGACCTTCCCCCTCCAGGGGGGAAGGGGCAAGGAGAAACTTCCCCCTCGCTGGGGGGAAGGGATCGTTTGGAATCGCCCCTCAGAGTGTCCCAATGTCGTATGGTTCGGTTCAGACCACCCCCAGGATACCCAGGAATTCCATCCAATTCTTGATGATGTAATCCGGCTGGGTATCCTTTGCGATCTCGGGTAA
>Ga0114945_10001056_pt1 | contig 17434 bp, 14 predicted proteins | sample OV2TP3_FD_87194 | JGI IMG/M metagenome (GOLD analysis project Ga0114945, IMG submission 87194) | Hot spring microbial communities from Beatty, Nevada to study Microbial Dark Matter (Phase II) - OV2 TP3 | ecosystem: Environmental > Aquatic > Thermal springs > Hot (42-90C) | place: USA: Beatty...
CGAGCTGCTCCTCGGTGACGAAGCCGTTCTCCACCAGCACGCGCCCGAGCTGGCGCCCGGTGCGTTTTTGCTCCGCCAGGGCTTCGGTCAGCCTCTCCGAGGTTAGCAGCCCCTGTTCGATAAGGCCGTTACCGAGCGTAACGAATTGGGTCGTGGTTTTTTCGAAATCCTGGTCTACGGGCGGGGTCATCGAGGCTCCCTCGAATCGAGTGACACGCTTATCTTACCTCTCACAAAGGCTATTTGGATGTACCGGCCGACCGGGTGCGGGTCAGCTGCCGGGTCGTATTCGCCAGCCGGGTCGCGAGGATCCGCAGCAGCTCGATCGCGGCGTCCGGGTTCTGGCGCACCACGTTGATGAACAGCTCCTTCGAGATCTTGAGCGCCTCGACGCGCGAATTGGCGGTGACGGTCGCGGTGCGCGGGACGTCGCCGAAGATGGCGATCTCGCCGATGATCTCGTTGCGCCCGACGGTGTTGACGACGATCGGGCCGCCCGGCGAGCCGACGGTGATTTCCACCGTGCCGTCGATGAGGACGTACACGGCGTCCGCCGCCTCGCCCTCGCGCACCAGGGCCTGGCCGACATCGTAGACCAGGCGCTCGCTGCCGAAGCACAGCAGCTTCTGCATCGCCGGCTGGATTCCCTGGAACAGCGGAAACCGCCGGATCAGTTCGACTTCCTCTTCGAGAGACATGGCATTCCCCCTCTTGCTATCCGCCTGCGGCAAGCAGCTTTTGCAGCGCGCCGCCGCGCTCTTTGAGCTCCGCAACGCGACCGCGCTCGGCCAGCCGGCCGCGTTCCATCACCAGAACATGATCGAAGCGCTCGGCGAGTTCGTTGCGCTGAAGCACCCAGATGACGCCGCAGCCCTTGCGGTATCCGAGGATGTTGTTGAGGACGTGCACCTGGGTCACCGGGTCGAGCACCGCCGCCGCCTGGTCGAGAATGAGCACCGCGGGCCGCTTGAGCAGCGCTCGCGCCATCGCGATCTTCTGGCGCTCGGGAGGCGGCAGCCGGGCGCCGCCCACGCCGACCTGGAACTCGAGCCCGATCTTCACCACGTGCGGGCGCAGCCCCAGATCATCCAGGACCTGGCGCAGCAGCGCGCCGACTTTTGATGCGGCCTCCGCCTGCCCGGTGACGATCTTGCCGAACAGGATGTTGTCCTGCAGCGAAGCCGCGATGTTGTAGCGGGTCGGATCGAAGAATTCCACCGCGCCCTTCAGATCCGCCGGAAGCCGGGACGCGAAATAGCGGCGCGCTTCGACGATGCGCTGCTCCAGCGCTTCGTCGATCAGGCCCAGGCGGTGCCGTGCCTGGATCAGCTTGAACGGCAGCGCCAGCAGCTGATCCCGGTCCGCTACCGCGATCGCGCCCAGGTCCGATTCGACCACGCGCGACAGGATCTCCTTGAAGTTCGGCAGGTCTTCGTGGCGGATGAAGCTGTACTGCTCGAAGAACTCGTGCCCCGGGGGCAGGCCGCTGAACAGTTCGACCATCGTTTCGGCGACCTTGTGGCCGATCCGGACGAGGTCCGCCACCAGCGCGGTTTCCTCGAGCACCTGACGCACGTAGGCGTTTTTCGCCAGGTTCTCGATGTCGAACGTCTTGCCGACCGGTGCGCCGAAGAGAAGGTTCTCGGCCAGGCTCGCGTTGCGGTTGTAGCGCGTGGGATCGAATTGCTCGACCCACTCCTCCATGCCGAGGGACGCGAGCCGTTCGTGCATCGCGGTGCGCGCGCCGAGCAGTTCATCGCGCAGTTCCTCGGTGCGCGCAGGGTCCGCGCCGCTTCGCAGGCCGAGCTCGAAGAGGTGCGCTTCCAGGTCGACGACCTTGAGCACTTCCAGGATGCGCGCTTCCATTTCCTGCGGGCCCGCCACGCCGACGGAGGCGTAGTCGATCCAGTCGGCGTTGAAATCGAGGAGGGAGCTTCCGGTGCGCTCTGCCTCGCGCAGTTGAAAGTCGCGCTCCCTGAGCTCGGCGCCCTCGTAGGCCGTTTCCGTCACCGGCCGGTGCTTGAGCCCGTAGAGCAGGTTCTCGCGCACGCTCACCGGGAACAGGTACGCGGATGCGCCGACGTACGAGATCGCCCTTCCGGTCACCGCTTCGGGCGCCCGCGTGATGTCGATGCCGCCCATTTCGACCGTGCCGCTGCTCGGCGGAACGAGCCGCGCGAGCAACTGCGCGAGTTCGCTGCGGCCGGCGCCCTGCTGTCCCACCACCGCGATATGCGCATCCAGACCCACTTCGAAGGACACGCCGTCCACCACCTTCTCCCCCGATTCGTCGACCAGCGACAGGTTCGACGCCCGGATGCTTCCATCGCGCGGCAGTTGCGGCGCCTCGATCAACCGCTGCAGTTCCGGCGGCGCGATGTCCTCGACGGTGAACTGCTCGATCACCTGGTTGAACTTGATCTGCACGTCGAGGCGCTGCTGGTCCCAATCGATCAGCTCCTTGATCGGCCCCGGCAGGTCCTTGTACGCCGCAATCACCGCCACCAGCGCGCCGATGTCGAGCCTGCCGACGATGACAAGGTAGCCCCCGACCGAGTAGAACAGGAACGGCGTCACCTGCGAGAGGAAATTGTTCAGGAACTTGATCAGGAACTTGCGCTGGTAGAACTCGAACCGGATGCGAAAGAGCTTCCCCAGCCGGGACGAAATCTCCGCCCGCTCGTAGTTCGACGTGTCGTGCGCGCGGATCTCGACGATGCCCTCGACCGATTCGGCCACGCGGCCCGCCAACTGCCGGGCGCCGATCTGGCGCTGCTTGGCAAGGCTGAGCAGACGACGCCGCATCCTGGGAATGATGACGGCCTGCACCATCACCATGCCGAAGGCGATCATGCCGAGCGCCAGGTGCTGGTACAGGATGAAGAACAGCGCAGTCAGTGCTTCGCTGGCGAAAAACAGCGGCGCAATGAACGCTTCGCCGATGAACCCACCGAGCGGTTCGATCTCGTCCTTGATCATGGTCGAGATTTCGGCCGACTTGACGCGGCGGAAGCGCGGCAGCGGAAAGCGCAGCACCTGGTCGAACAGGGCGTAGCGCAGCCGCCGCAGCATGCGCTCGCCCATCCAGCCCTTCATCGTGTTGATCTGGAACTTGAGAAATCCGATGAGGACGATGAGCGTGAGGAACGACAACGTCAGGGCGAACAGATACGGGATCTGCTCCAGCGGAAATCCGTCGAACAGCCGCATCGTCTGGCCGCCCACGAATTCCGGCAGCTTGAACTCGATCCTCAGGAAGGGCGCGGTCGAGTCCGGATTGGGAAAGCGCTTGCCCTGGATCGGCTCGTTGATGATCGTCTTCGGCAGGTCGAGCGACAGGTAGTAGAGCCCCATCGAGGCGAAGACCAGCGGCACGATCAGGAGCTGGTCCCGCTTGCTGTAGCGAACGATGAAGCCGAACAGGCTGCGATCCACCCCGATTCCCCCTGTGCCTTCTCAGATATTACCGTTCTCCATCCTTTTTGCGGCAATCGGCTATAGTCCGCGTATGGAGGCCGGCGAGTTCATCGTCCGGTTCTGGGGCGTGCGCGGAAGCATCGCCTGCTCGGGCCCGGACACCGCGCGCTACGGCGGAAACACCTCGTCGCTGGAGGTGCGCTGCGGCGAGCGCACGTTGCTGTTCGACAGCGGATCGGGCATTCGCTACCTCGGCAACCGGATGGTCGCCGAGGCGCCGATCGACGCCGACCTGTACTTCACGCACACGCACTTCGATCACGTCTGCGGCCTGCCTTTTTTCCGGCCGTTCTTCCAGCCGCAGAACACCTTCCGGTTGTGGGCCGGACACCTCGGCAACCGCGCGACCCTGCAACAGGTGCTGTGGGAATTCATGATGGCGCCGCTTTTCCCGGTGGCGCCCGCGGTCTTTCGCGCCAAGGTCACCTACCACGACTTCGCCGCGGGGGATGCGCTTTCGCCGTCCCCCAAGATCTCGGTTCGCACCGCGCCGCTCAATCATCCGGACGGGGCAACGGGCTACCGCGTCGATTACGCGGGGCGCTCGCTCTGCTACCTGACCGACACCGAGCACGTTCCCGGCGCGCCGGACCGCAACATCCTCGGCCTCATCGCGGGCGCCGATCTGGTCATCTACGACTGCATGTACACCGACCAGGAATGGGCTAACGGCCACGTCGGCTGGGGCCATTCGACCTGGCAGGAAGCGGTGCGCCTGTGCCGCGCCGCGGGCGCGAAGCGCCTGGTCGTATTCCACCACGACCCGGATCACGACGATGAAACGCTCGATGGCATCGGCGAGGAGGTGGAGGCGGCGCTCCCGGGTTCGATCCTCGCGCGCGAAGGTCTGGTGCTCTCGCCCTGAGCGGGCGCGCTATTTGTAGGGGTCGGCCGCGTCGCGCAGGCCGTCGCCCAGGAAGTTGAACGAGAGCACCACGACGAACACCGGAATCACGGAAGCCATGATCCAGGGGTAGAGCGCGACGGCGTTGATGTTCTGCGCCTCGTTGAGCAGCACGCCCCAGCTCGTCACCGGCGGGCGTAGCCCCAGCCCGAGGAACGAAAGCGCCGTTTCACCGAGGATCATCCCCGGCACCGCGAGGGTGGCGGAGGCGATGAGGTGGCTCGTGAAATTCGGCAGCAGGTGACGCCCGATCACGCGCCCCGGACCGGCGCCCATCAGCACCGCGGCAGCCGCGAAGTCCTCCTCGCGCAGGGCGAGCAGCTTCGAGCGCACGGCGCGCGCAAGGCCCGGCCAGTCGAGCAGGCCGAGGATGATGGTGATTCCGAAGTAGACGAGAATCGGGCTCCAGTTGACCGGCAGGGCCGCGGAGAGCGCCATCCACAACGGCAGCTCGGGGAAACAGCGCACCATCTCGATGAAGCGCTGGATGAGATTGTCGACCCAGCCGCCGTAGTAGCCCGAAATCCCGCCCAGCGTCACGCCGATCAGGAAGCTCACCAGGATTCCGAGCAGCCCGATGGTCAGCGAGACGCGGGCGCCGTAGATGATCCGCGAAAGCAGATCGCGCCCCAGGCGGTCGGTGCCCAGCAGATGCAGCGAGCCGCCCTCGGCCGGACAGACGAGGTGGAAGCTCCCCTCGATCAGCCCCCAGAAGCGGTACTCATCGCCGAGGCAGAAGAACCGCACCCGGTGCACCTGCTTGGGATCGGGCGTATAGACGCGGCGCAGCGTCTCCATGTCCAGACGCATGCTGTAGCCGTACACGAACGGGCCGACGAGCTCGCCTTCGTGGAACAGGTGCACTTCCTGCGGCGGGGCGTAGATCTGCTTCGCGTTGCGCGTGTGCAGGTAGTAGGGAGCGATGATCTCGCTCACAAGCGTCGAAGCATAGAACAGGAGCAGGATCACCCCGGCGATCACGGCGATGCGGTGGCGCCTGAATTTCCACCACATGATCTTCCACTGCGAGGCGCGATAGAAGCGCTCCTGCTCGGGCGTGAGCCACTCGGTCGCGTACGGCTCGAACGGCGCGTCCGAGACGTAATGCTCGATCGCCTTGGACTGTGTCGCGGTCGAGTTGGCGCTCATTTCGCCGCCCCCCCGGTGAGGCGGATGCGCGGGTCGAGCACCGCGAGCAGCAGGTCGGAGACGAACATTCCGATCACGGTGAGGAGCGACAGGAACATGAGGAAGGAGCCCGCCAGGTACTGGTCCTGGCTGCGCAGCGCGTCGAGCAGCATCGGGCCGGAGGTCTGCAGCGACAGCACGACGGCGACGATCGCCGAACCCGAAATGACCGAGGGCAGCAGGTTGCCGATGTCGGCGATGAACGGGTTGAGCGCCATGCGCATCGGGTACTTGATCAGCAGCCGCACGGGCGGCATGCCCTTGGCGCGCGCCGTGACCACGTACTGCTTTTGCAGCTCGTCGAGCAGGTTCGCGCGCAGGCGCCGGATCATGGCCGCGGTGCCGGAGGTGCCAATGACGATCACCGGGATCCACAGGTGCTGCAGCACCGATCCGGCCTTGGCCCAGCTCCAGGGCTGCCCGAGATACTCGGGATCCATGATGCCGCCGATCGAGAGCCCGAATTCGACATTGGCGAAATACATGAGCACCAGGGCGAGCAGAAAGTTCGGCGTCGCAAGGCCCACATAACCGAGCAGCGTCAGTCCGTGGTCGCCCCAGCTGTACTGATGCGTGGCGGCATAGACGCCGATCGGGAAGGCGACCGCCCAGGTGAAAAGGATCACGGAAAAATTGAGGATGAACGAGAGCACCATCCGGTCGCCGACCACCTGCCCGACCGGCAGGTCGTACTCGAACGACCAGCCCCAGTCGCCCTGAATGAGCCCCGAGAAGCCGCGTTCGGTCGGCCAGATCCCCACCCACACCGCGTACTGCTCGAGAAAGGGCTTATCGAGGCCGTACTGCTTGCGCAGGAACTCGACTTTTTCCAGTGCCGCGGTGTCCCCCTGGCTTTTCAGCTCGGCGATCTGGTTGCTCAGGAAATCGCCCGGCGGCAGCTTGATGATGCAGAACGAAATGAAGCTGATCACGAACAGCGTGACGATCATGATCAGCACGCGGCGCACGGTGTAGTTCAGCATGTCGCGGCGCTATTTGAACCAGAAGGTGTCGGGCCGGTAGATGCCGAAAAAGGCGCCCGGATCCCAGTTGTAGATGCCCTTCTCGGGCACGTTGCGCAACGTCTCGCGGGCCACCACGGGCTGCGGAACGCAGCAGATCACTCCGATCGTGAACTGCTGCTCGGCGTGGATGGCGAGCATCCGGTGCCAGATCCGTTCGCGCTCTTCGCGCGAGCCGCTGTCGCGCCACCGGCGATAGAGCCTCGCCAGCTCGATCGCTTCCGGGATGTCGGGCGCAACGCCCACCGCGCCGCCGGTTTCGAAGTACTGGCCGAACTTGGGCCATTGCAACTGCTGCTGGCTGGTGGGCGCAAGCATGTCCGGGCTCATGTCGGCGGTCGGGATGCCGTTCTCGAAGCCCGTCCACACCGACATCACCGCTTCGCCCGCGAAGACCCGGTTGCGGAACGCCTCGCGCTGCGAAGGCTTGCTGAATACCTTGATCCCGACCTCGCGCCATGTTTCGCGGATCAGCTCCAGGATGTCGGTCTGTTCGGTGCTTTCGCCCGCGGTCTCGACGATGATTTCGAGCGGCCGCCCGTCGGGCAGGCGCCGGATGCCGTCGAGGCCCTTCTTCAGCCCGATCTCGTTGAGCAGCTTTTCGGCGGCCTTGCGGTCGTAGCGCGCCCAGCGCGTCCGGTATTGCTCGCGGTAAAGCGGGCTCTCGGCGAGCACCGTGTTGTTCGCCTCGGTCGCCAGGCCGAAATACAGCACTTCGTTGATCAGCGGGCGATCGATGGCGAGCGACAGGGCGCGCCGGAACCGCACATCCCGGACAAGCGTGCGCCAGACCGGATCGTTGACGTTGAGATTCGGGAACAGCGCGAAGTTCGAGCCCACCGCCATGCGCCACAGGAGCGTGCGCATTCCGTTGCGCTTCTCGTTCTGCTTGAGGAACGTGTAGTTGTTGAACTGGATGTCGCGCGCCTGGAGGTCGGACTCGCCGGCGCCGGTCTTGGCCGGGATGAGCCTTCCGTCCGCCACCGCGAGCACCACGCGATCGATGTACGGAAGCTGCTGGCCCTTCGCGTCGATGCGGTGAAAGTAGGGATTGCGCAGCGCGACGAAGCGGTCAGCCGGCGGCTTCGTCGTGTTGACCCAGGGCTGCAGCGTGGGAAGGTCCGGGTTGTCGAACTGGTACATGTTGTCCAGCCGGTTGTGGACCTGCGACCACTTGCGCTTGGCGGTGCCGTTCTGCTCCGCTTCGCGCACCTTGGCGGAGTATTTCCTGTGATATTTCTTGAGATAGTGCGCCGGCCGGTAGATGAAAAGCGGCGATGCACCGGCCATGCGCGGCAGGAAATCCGGGTTGGCCTTGGACCAGGTGTAGCGCACCGTGTGCTCGTCGAGCACTTCGAACTTCGCCGCTTCGCCATCGACCACCAGATCGCGAGGCGGCCCGGTCGGACTCAATTCGGCGTTGTTGGCGACGTCTTCCCAGTAGTAGCGGAAATCCTCGGTGGTGAAGGGCTTTCCGTCCGACCAGCGGTGTCCCTGGCGCAGCCGGAGAGTGAACTCGCGGTCCTCCTTCACCTGCAGGCTCTCGAGGATGTCCGGGACGATTTCGAGGCGCGTGTCGTAGCCGACCAGCCGCGCGTAGCCGTACACCACGAGCAGACGCACGTCGCGGCTGCGCCCGATGATCATGTTGAGCGTCCCGCCGTGGCGTCCCGGACTCGCCCTCTCGCCGTCGAACGCGACTACCAACGGATTGCCCGGAACGCGCTGCGCCACCGGAGGCAGCTTTCCCGCGGCAACGTCATCGCGAAACATCGGCGTCTCGACCAGTTCGCGCGCCGACGCGCCCGCCCACGGCGCAAGGGCGGCGAGCGCGAGCAGGATCAGCGTGGTGCGGGCCTTTGCCGCGGCTATTCTCATGCCGCCAGTTCTCTTGCGTTTGCGTTCTGGCTGGCGCGGACGAAATGTCCGCCGCCCAGCTCGATCATCCCGAGACAGGACGATCCATCCACGCGGAACGGGTGCGGCCACTCCGAGGGGTTGGACGCCTTGCCTTCCATGAGCGCCGTGAAATCGAGCCGGCACGCCAAATTCGGTTCGGGCACGGCCGCGAGCAGCGCCTTGGTGTACGGGTGCACCGGGTTACGGAACAGCTCCTCGGAGCGCGCCAGTTCCACCAGGCGGCCCGCGCACATCACCGCGATGCGGTCGGCGACGTAGTTCACCACCGCAAGATTGTGCGAGATGAAAATGTAGGTCAGGTGCAGCGCGTCCTGCAGATCGAGCAGAAGGTTGAGCACCTGCGCCTGTACCGAAACGTCGAGCGCCGAAACCGGCTCGTCGCAGATCAGCAGCTCGGGCCCCAGCGCGAGCGAGCGCGCGATGCCGATCCTTTGCCGCTGACCGCCCGAAAAACTGTGCGGGTAGCGCCGCAGAAACCGCACGTCGAGGCCGACGAGCGTCATCAGTTCCTTGACGCGCGAGAAGCGCTCATCGTCATCCCCGATGCCGTGAATCACCAGCGGCTCGCTGAGGAGGTCGTAGGCGGTCATGCGCGGATTGAGCGAGCTGAAGGGGTCCTGGAACACGAACTGGACCTTGCGCCGGTAGGCGAACAGCTCCTCGCCGTGCAAGGCGAGCACGTCGCGCGCCATGCCGCGGTCGTCGAAGACGATCTCGCCGCTGTCGGGCGTGAGGGAACGCATGATCATCTTCGCCGTGGTCGTCTTGCCGCAGCCGGATTCGCCGACCAGGCCGAGGCATTCGCTCGCCTGCACCTCGAAACTGACGTCGTCCACCGCAACGACCTCGCCGCCCAGCTTGGCGCCTAGAAGCGACCGTTTTCTGGTCTCGAAGCGCCGGCTCAGATTGCGCACCGCAAGCAGCGGACCGGAGTGCTCCACGTGCGCGGGCGGGCGACCGCGCCCCGAGATCAGGTGGTCGGTCGCCGCCTGCACCTCCCGGATCGGGGTCAGGCGCTCGTCGGGCGCCATGTTGAAACGGGGCACGGCGCGCATCAGAGCCTTGAGATAGGGGTGGCGGGGATCGTGGAAGATATCCCCGATCGCCCCCGCTTCCATCACCTTGCCCTGGTACATGACCACCACTTCCTCGGCCATGTTGGCGACGATCCCGAGGTCGTGCGTGATGATCAGCATCGCCATGCGCAGCTCGGCCTGCAGGTGCTGGATGAGCTGCAGGATCTGCGCCTGGATCGTCACGTCGAGCGCGGTCGTCGGCTCATCGGCGATGAGCAGCGCCGGCCGGCACACCAGCCCCATCGCGATCATCGCGCGCTGTCTCAGACCGCCCGAGAGCTCGAACGGATAGGTATGCAGCGCCTTCACCGGGTCCGGAAAGCCGACCAGCCGCAGCATCTCCACCGCCGCGGCGCGGCGCTCGGCCTTGCCCAGGCCGGCGCGGTGCAGGGCGAGCGCCTCCTCGATCTGGTTGCCGATCGTGTGCAGCGGCGAGAGCGCCGTCATCGGCTCCTGGAAGATGATCGAGATCCGGCCGCCGCGGATCGCGCGCATCGCGTCGTCGTCCGGGTCGAGGCGGGCGATATCGATCGCGGTTTCGCCGCGCTGGGGATCGGCGAACAGGATCTCGCCGCCCTCGATGTGCGCGACCTTCGGCAGAATTCCCATGATCGCCTGCGCGAGGATCGATTTCCCCGAGCCCGATTCGCCCACCAGCGCCACGGTGCCGCCCTCGGGAATGCGAAACGAGACGCCATCGACCGCCCGCACCACGCCGGCGTCGACGTCGAGATAGACCTTGAGGTCGCGAACCCTAAGAACCTCGGACATCGCAAGGAACGCCGAGTGCGCCCAGATTGGCTCGCGTGCGCTCGTCGAGCCGGTGCCCGCGACGCAACGCCTCACGAGCCGCCGCACCGGCCAACTGCGGGAAATTTCCCAGTTCCGAAACCACGTGGATCGAGCGCCGCCGGCTGCTGAGGTCGAGCTGCATCCATCCTCCAGAACGATCGCTTCTTGTCGAGTAGTGGTTGAGCTTCATCGAGCACAACTCGTCCCATCGGATCGCCGCTCCGAAAGGCCCGCGGGCGGCGATGCCGGTCTCGCTCAGCTCAATTTGGGTCAGATGGCGAACGACTGCCCGGGCGAAGTATACGAGGAACAGCACGCTGCCCGCGGTCAGCACCCCGTACACCACGCCGGCGGGTGCGAGAAACCAGATCGGACCCGCCGTAAGCGCGAGCCCGCTCAGGCTGCGCGCATAGTCCGCCGTCAGCGCGCCCGCAGGGTAACGAAAGAGCTGCATCACGCCGCCTCCCGCACGGGGAAAAGATCCCGGGCGCGTTTCCAGCGTACGCCGGTGTCAGGGCCCAGCAGTTCGAACAGGCGCGCGAGAAAATTCCACGCCGGTTCGTCGTGGCAGGCATGGTGCGTAAGCCAGCCCGTCGGTTCCCCCGGATCCGCCGTTCCCATGCGGCGCGCTTCGAGATGCCGGATCGCCTGGAAGAGCGCGGGCTCCTCGCCGACGAAGCCCCGCCCACCCTTCCACGCGATGACGTCCACGTGGGTGTTGACTTGCGCAAGCCCCGGAAAGGGCTCAGCAGCGGTGCGGGGGCCGTAGCAGCTGAGGCCGCGGAATCCGCCAGGTGCAAGCTGCGGCAGGATCTGCTCCGGAAGGCGGTTCCAGGGCGGGGTAAGGACAGCGAGAAAATGCGCTCCGGCGAGGGCGGCAAGCCGCTCTTTGCCAACCCGCAGCCGCTCAAGTGCTGCGCCGGGCGATTCGCGCGCGGCGAATTCGGTTTTCTTTTCGCCCTCGCCAGCGCGGTTGCGGTGATCAGCCCCGTGCTGCAGCACGTCGATCCCGTCGCCGAGCGCGGAAAGGAGACCGCGATCGGCGCCTTCGGGAATCACGGCGAGCGCAAGCGGCACGCGCGCCTGCTCCGCAAGCGCCAGCAGGCGCGACAGGGCCGGCGCCGGACCCCTTGCGTCGTCGTCGCGCCACCAGAATTCCACGACGCGGCCGGCATCACGCCAGCGGCCGATCTCGGCGAACAGGGCGTTCCAGGCGGGGGTCACCACGCAAGTCCTGCGGTCCACTCGGCAATCAGTTCGGCGCTCCTGGGGGCACCGTCCAGCGGGACGCCGCCCCGCTCGGGGCGCGAGCGAATCGCGGCACGGTCCACGGCATTCGCCAGGGTCTCGGGCGCGAGCGCGTCCTCCTCCACCATTTCGATCCGTCCACTTGCCGCGAGCGAGCGCGCGCGCAGGGTCTGCTCGGTTTCGGTCCCGCCCGCGAACGGCACAACGACGGCGCGCGCCCCCGAATCCAGGACCTCCATGAGAGTGTTGTAGCCTGCCTGGCTCACCGAGAGAAAGGAATTTTGCAACAACGTCGCGAAATCCGGGCGCGAGCGTTCCACCACCACGCGGCCCTCGCCGGCCGCGCGGGCGAGGCGGCCGAGGTCTTCGAAATCCTGCCGGACAATGTTGACGCCGCCCAGTACCCGCCAGGTTCGCTCCGCGAGAATCGTCAGTGGCCGGGCGCGAATCGCGGTTTCAAGAAACCGCTTGCCGACCGCTCCGCCGCCGGCCGACACCAGCACCTCGTCGAGGCCGGCGCGCTCTTCCCCCCGCCCCGCAGGGGGTGCCGAATCGACGATGAAGCCGGTGTAGTGCAGCCGTTCGCCCAGGCGCGCCGCGTGGCGGAAAGTCCGGTCAAAGGCGATGAAGCGCGGATCGCCGTGCACGAGAAGGTGGTCGAAATAGCGCTCGAAGTGCTCCAGCATCTCGTCCTGCCGCGCCGGGTCGCGTTGCCCGCCACCGAGCACGTCGCGAACCGAGGACACCGTGACCGGGCGCCGCGGCGCCGCGATCGCCTCCTCGAGCAGCGGCAGGAGTTCGAAGCGCATCTGCCTGCGCCCGAACGGAAAGAGTTCCACCACCAGCGCATGCGGGCTTGCCTCACGCCAGGCGGCGAGCAACGCGGCGCAACGCATGCTGCGCCAGGCGTCGTCTACCGGCCTGCCGCGCGCATCGACCAGGGTCCTGAAATTCAGGTCGGGCGACCCGGCAGCCGGCAACTGGACGAACCGCAGCCCATCCAGGGCGAGTCCCGGCACCTCGAAGCCACCGCTTGCCAGCGTGACCTCCATGCCGTGGGCCGCCAGCGCCCGGGCGAGCGTCGCCGCCCGCTTCAGATGGCCGATGCCGAGCAGGTGCTGGACGTAGAGAAAGACGCGCGTTCGGCTCAACTCGCCGTTGACGGCGCGCTCGGCAGCGCCGTTCCGGTACGCACTCGCGCAAGGCCTTGATCGAGGCGCATCGCCGCGGCGCCGAGACTTCGTTCCGCGGCGACGAACACTGCCGCCGCGCGGCCCATTGCCGCACGAAGCGGCGCATCCACGAGCAGGCGGCGCGCAAGACGCGCGAGCGCCTCTACGTCGGCTGCGGGCGCAAGCAGGCCGGTGCGCCCGTCGATCACCACGTCCGGCACACCGCGCAGCGCGCACGATACGACGGGGATGCCGGTCGCCTGCGCCTCGAGCATCGCCATGCCGTAGGCCTCGTTCACGGCGGGCCACAGGCACAGGTCTCCGGCGGCATAGAGAGCCGCGATTTCGGCGAGCGCGACGGCGCCCAGCATCCTGCAGCGCCCGGGCGCCGCCGCTTCGAGCATCGTTTCGACTTCGGCGCGCGCCGCACCGCCCCCGGCAACGAGCAGATGCCAGCGCAGATCGCCGATCCGGGCAAGCGCGGCGGCGAGTTCCCGGTACGAGGCGAGCTTGTCTCCCGGCCGCATCATCGCCGCCACCACGATCCACGGGACTTCCGGATCGATCGCGAGCGCTGCCGCAAGCCTTGCGCGGTGCGTTACGCGCTCGCGCGCCGCTCCCTGAAATGGTCGCGGATCGAGAAAAGGCGGTATCAGGGCGATGCGTTCACGGTTCGTGACCAGCGATTCCAGGCAGACGGTATCGAACCGGGTCGGGCTCAGGATCAGGTCGGCGCGCTGGATCGCCTGCCGCGACGCTTCGTGACCGAGCGCCCAAGGGCCATCCGCGCGCTTCGGCGCGAACGAAGCTTCGGCGATTACGTAGGGAATCCCGAGCGCCGCGCTCGCATGGGGTCCGGGCCAGTCCGGGGCCTTGTAGTACACGTGGTAGGTAAACCAGAGGTCGGGACGCGCAGAGGGCGGGCCCGCGCGCCAGCCCGCTACCAGGTGGCGTGCAACGCCGAGACCCTGTTCGCGCAGCGCCGCCTGGCGAGCGGCATCCCCGGTTCCCTCGTAGCTGCGAAACGTCGACACGAGTTCGACCTCGTGTCCCGCGTGCTGCAATGCGTCCACGAACAGTGCGGCGACGCGCCGATCCCCCGATGGGGTCTCGTGGCTCGGCGCCTTGAGCGGCGCATAAAAGGCAATCCGCATCGGAAAGGGGGTCGGAGTAAATGGGGTCAGAGTAACTTTTCCCGGACCGGAAGCGATCAGGCTGACGCAGTAGCGGAAAAGTTACTCCGACCCCGTTCCTGTTTCCGGGGTTCGCGCAGACCCAATTTTGCCGCCAGCGGCGCTATGTTCTGCTCCAAGCCGAACCCTGCCGTCAAGTGCTTGTGCGCAGCGCGCGCGAGCACACGCCGGCGCTCCGGATCCGAGATCAGTTTCGCCAGCGCAGCGGCGAGTTCCTCGGCGGAGTCCGGTGAAACCAGCACGCCGGTAACACCGTTCTCGATGAGTTCAGGAATCGCGCTCACTCGCGTTGCCACGCAAGCGAGCTCCTGGCTCTGCGCCTCCATCAGCACGTTCGGCAGCCCGTCGCGGTCGCCGTTACGCGCAATCCGCGAGGCGAGCGCAAAGATGTCCGCCCGCCGATACTCGGCGAGCAGCTCGTCCTGCGGCAGCGCGCCGCTCCAGGTCGCACGGTCCGCGATGCCCAGAGATCGCGCGCGCCGCTCCAGCGATCGCCGCAGGGGTCCGCCGCCCACATGCACGAATCGCCAGTGCATCTTCCGTGGAAGTCGAGCAAGCGCCTCGAGGAGAACGTCGGTGCCCTTTTTTTCGACCAGCCGACCGACCGAGAGGATGACGACCGGGTCCGCCGCATCGGTTCCGTCGCGCGGCCTGCGTTCGGCGACGAAAGCCGGAAACCGCAAAAGATCCAGGCCGTGGTACACGAGCCTCACGCGACCGGCCGGCGCGAGCGAGGCGAGGTGATCGCGATTCGCGGCGGTACAGGTCACGAGCCACTCGCAGGATGCAAGCTTCTCGCGCTTTTCCCACTCGGGAATGGTCCAGATGTCCTTGGCGTGCGCCGATCCCGTCCACGGCATGCCCTTCAGCCCTGCCGCGTAGCGCGCGACCGACGCCGGCGTATGCAGGAAATGCGCGTGCAGCCGCGCAATGTCGCCGGGCAGTTCGGCCGCAAGCACCAGTGCCTGGCCGAAACGCCGGATCCGGTTCGGCGTCGGATCGCGCCACAGGTCGCGCAGCCAAAGCGCGCGCACGCTCCGGTAGGCGGGCCAGCGCCGTACCCGCAGCCAGGCCTTCAGTACCCGCAACGGGCCGCGATGCAGATACTCCGGAAGGTAGAGCACCTGCGCGCGGATTTCGGCGTGCACCGGGTGCGTCCGGCGGTCGGTCGGCCGGCGCAGCGACACGATCAGGATCTCGAGTCCACGCCGCTCGAGCGCCGCGATCTCCTGGGCGATGAACGCTTCGGAAAGCCTCGGATAGCCCTTGAGAACGAACGCGACGCGGGGCGGCCGCGGTACGCTCATCGGATCAGGCGCGGCGCGACTGCGTCTCGGGCGCCGCGTACTGCGATTTTTCGACCCACGGGGATACCAGCCGCGACAGGTTCACCAGGCCCTCGAGAAGCCCCGGAACCACGATTTCGGAGGGCAGGTTCTGCCGCGGCAGGTTGCGCAGGGCAGAGGCCATCACTGCCGGGTCGTAGCGCCCGTCGTCGGCCAGCATGCTCACCAGCCCGAGCGACGCCGCGCGCGAGATGCGGATGTACTGCTCGAGGCGCGGCGCGGTGCGCGGCACGATCAGCGCGCGCTTGTTCATCGACAGCACTTCGCAGAACGTGTTGTAGCCGCCCATCCCGACCACCGCCGCGGCGCGCGAGACAAGCATCTCCAGGTTGCCGTGGAACGTGATCGCGTCGACGCGCTTGAGGCGCGCCGCACGGTCCATGAACTCGGCCTGCCGCTCCGGCTGCATGAACGGACCGAGCACCAGTAACGCCGGATACGGCAGCAGCGGGTCGTGCTCGTAGGCGCGCAGCACCCACTCGATGAGCGACTCGCCGTCGCCGCCTCCGCCCGTGGTGACAAGCAGATAGGGGCGGTTCGTGATCTCGGGCAGCCGCGGCGGGGCGCCGCCCGAGGGAACCTCCCGATTCAGGTAACCCGTATAGGTCATCTTCTGGCGAACGCTCAGCGGCAGCGAGATGCCCTCGAGCGGGTTGCAGATCTGCGGCAGGCCGTACACCCAGATCTCGTCGTAGATGTCGCGCAGCGCCGGGAGCACGTTCTTGCGCTCCCATTCGGGCATCAGCAGCCTCGGTTCGTCCATCACGTCGCGCAGCCCCAGAACCAGGCGCGCACCGCGCGGCTTGAGCATTTCGAGCGTCTCCAGCACCTCGCCCCGCAGGCCCACCGGTTCCTTGTCGATGATGAAGAGATCCGGATCGAAGATCTCCGCGGTGTGGCGGATGATCGAGGCACGCATCGAAAGCGTCTGCTCGATGTCCAGATGCAGGTTGAGCGAGGTGTATTCGCCGTTGCGCAGCTTGATGACCCCGGGAATCCGCACGAAATCCACCCGGGTGCGGAAATCGAAGCTGCCGATGATCGGCGAGCCCGACAGGATCAGGACCGAGAGGTGTTTGAAACGGTCGACCAGCGCATGCGCGATGGTGCGGCAGCGGCGCAAATGCCCCAGCCCGAACGTGTCGTGGCTGTAGATGAGAATGCGTCCGTCTTTTCGCCCTGACGCCATCGCGAACCTCCCCTATGCGTGCGCCCGCGGTTCTGCGGCCCCGCAGACGCGGCGGAAAGGGCGGATTGTCGTCTCCTCCGCCCCGGCAGCGCAAGCCGCGACGGTGTCTCAACGCCGCCCGAGATGGGCTTCGACCTGACTGGCCAATTCCTCGAGTTCCGCGATCCCGCCCGCCCGGCGTGCGGCTTCCATCTTGGCCAGTTGCGGCAGGAAGTCGCAGTAGCGGGACAGCGCGTAGCCCTCGCGCGTCGTGGTCGCGCGCAGGTTGCGCGTCATGATCCGCCGGCCGTCGCGAAGCACCCGGTGGTAGAGGACCGGCGGCGCCCGGTTGAGGACGAGAACGTCGATTTCGTTCGTGCCGAGCGCCGCCATAAGGTGCGCCGCGAGCTCCGCGGCGTAGCCGTAGCCCGGGCGCACCGCGCGCGGCTCGTCGACGTGGACCGCGATGTCGATGTCACTATGGGGCTGCGCCTTTCCCGCCGCATGAGACCCGAACAGGTACGCCTCGAGCACCTCATGCCGTGGTTCGAGCGCCCCGGCGATCCGGTGTTCCAGTTCGGCGCCGTGCAAGTCTCGCGTCGCGGCGGAGGATAGCAGACCCGCTACAGCCGGTACGCTACGGTCGTCATCACCTTCGAGGCGAGACGCATGAGATCCTTTACGGGCGCCGGAAGCTCTTCGGCACCGAGCGCGAGCGCAGTCTTCCGGTGTCCCGCCTCCTCGTCTCGCATCTGCTCGACGATCCTGCGCGTCCGATCGTCGTCGGGCGCAAGCTGCGCCAGATGCCCTTCGAGGTGCTGTTCGACCTGGCGCTCGGTCTCGGCCAGAAACGCGAGATTCCAGCGATCGCCGAGCAATCCCGCCGCCAACCCGAGCGCGAGCGAACCGCCGTACCACAGCGGATTAA
>Ga0114945_10001058_pt1 | contig 17413 bp, 15 predicted proteins | sample OV2TP3_FD_87194 | JGI IMG/M metagenome (GOLD analysis project Ga0114945, IMG submission 87194) | Hot spring microbial communities from Beatty, Nevada to study Microbial Dark Matter (Phase II) - OV2 TP3 | ecosystem: Environmental > Aquatic > Thermal springs > Hot (42-90C) | place: USA: Beatty...
CTTGTTATTAATTCCCCTCTCCCATCCAAGGTCAATATGTTTGCCTTTTTGTAATCTGAGCCATAGAAAGCTGATGCTGCATGTGTCAGATGATGCTCAATAAAATGAACTTTCGCATTAGCTTCTTCCCCAAGCTTAAGAACCTCTTTATCGTTCTGCTTGAATAAGTATAAAGCTCCAAATAATTTCCACGGCTTCCAGATAAGTTTATTGAAGTATGGCTGAAATTTCCATGGCTTCTTAATGAATAAGTTTTGGTTAATGTAATAAGCTATATGATCAATATCCTGTAACTTAATACCTGCTTGCTTTAAACAGAAATCAATTGCATTATAGGGGAATGTGTGAGGCGCATGTTTTATTCTTGTAAACCTTTCTTCTTCAGCTAGAGCAAGAACTTTACCATCTTTCATGATACATGCTGAAGTATCATGATAAAAAGCATTAATACCTAATATGTACATTGAATCACCTAAAGCTAATATTAGAAGCTTGTTTATTAAAGTTTCTTTGGCTATATTTTTGAGTATTTGAGTATAGTAGCATAAAACAACCTATTTAGATGTTATTTAAAGCTTATGAAGTTACTTATAGAAAGCTTTATAAAGCAAAAAGCGTCTTTTTATTCAATATTGTTAACTAATAATTTTGGTGTAGACTATGAAAGTTTTGCTTGTTAACCCAATAATAAGGGCATCTGAATATCCTCCAACAAGATTTCCGCTAGGTTTAGCCTATATTGCATCTGTACTTCTTGACAAAGGGCATGAGATTGAGACTCTTGACCTGAACATGAATAGGCTTCCTGAGGATGAGATAAAAAGAAGGATTAAAACAAGCAAGTTTGATGCTGTTGGCTTAACTGGCATGATTACAGAATACCAGCAGATAAAATATCTTTCAAATCTTATAAAAGAGCTAAGGCCAGATGTAAAGATTATTCTAGGTGGCAGTGGTGGAACTTCAGTCCCAGAGCTAATTCTAAAGAAAACAGCTGTTGATATTATTATTATCAGTGAAGGAATAGAAACAATAGCTGAAATTGCTGATTTCCTTGAAAGGGGAAAAGACATAAAAGAAATAAGAGGAATATACTATAAGGATGATGGGGGGAAAATACAAATAACTTTACCAAGGGCGCCAATTAAGGATGTTGATAAAATTCTTCTACCTGCAAGAGAAGAGTTTGATTTTGAGAAATATATACAACCTTCTAATTTAAGAATTTTTAACAATAAGATAAGAACAACAAATGTTATAGGCAGTTATGGTTGCCCATATAGGTGCACATACTGTTACCACCAGTTGTTTGGCTATGATTTTAGAGGAAGAAGCCCACAGAATCTTGTTGAGGAACTGAGAATGCTTTATGATGATTATAAAATAAACGGTATCTTGTTTAACGATGACGAATTTGTAATGGATAAAGCAAGAGTGCATGATATATGTAATGAAATAAAGAAAGAAAAATTGGATATATTATGGGGGCAGAATGGGAGAGTAAATTTAATGGATGATGAATTACTAGCGAATATGTATTCTGCTGGGTGCAGGTTTTCATGTTATGGAATTGAATCAGGAAGCCAATTAATACTTAATGAGATTAAGAAAGGCGTTAGAGTTGAACAGGCAAAAGAGGCTGTGATTAAAACTTGGGAATCTGGGATGCTGCCACATGGTTACTTGATAATTGGATCATTTTCTGAAACTCCAGAAACAGTACAGGAAACTGTCAAATTTTGTCATGAGACATCATTAATAGGCCAATTTTCATTTATGACCCCTCTTCCAAACACACACCTTTATCAGCAGGCAAGACAAATGGGAAGATTAAAGCAAAGCGATGAATGGTTGCTGGAAAGATGGGGAGAGTGGAACGAGAAATTGATTACAAACCTTTCTTTAATACATGATGATGAACTTATTAGATTAAAAAGATGGGCAGAACAGAAGATATTATTTGGCAATTTAGCAGGAAATGTATGGCAGCACATGAAAATAATCAAGATGAGGAATATAATGAAAGAAGGCTTTACACTTGCTAAAAGATGGTATACTAGAAGTTATGAGCCTGCTGGAAGTGTGCCTGCTTAGATTATTTTGTCTATCGAGTAAAAAATTGGAGCTAATATGTACATTGGCCAGATCCACAATTGCAATAAAGAACTATCATTATGAGTAAAATCAAACTTATAGACATACCATAAGGTTGCTATATAAAAAATTATTATTAATGTAGGCACTAAATAATAATATTTGTTATATCTCTTGAGAATAAACAATAAAATAAAAGTATATAAGATTGTTGCTGCTCCTCCTAAGATTACCACCGTGAATCCCATAAACAGCGCTATTGGGATTATTTCTGCGTTCAAATATTCTCCTATTATCAATGGTATTAATAAGTTAATAACAAGTAATCCGAACTGCATATACACTAAAATTTTATATTTTTTAAAGAAAAATATAATGAAATTTCTTTTCCTATCTGTAAAGTAGGTGAAAATAAATAAAGTTAGAAATGAAGTTAAGAAAATGCCCCATGCTCCCATCAGACCCATTAAAGCAATTTCAGAATTTTTTGGACTACCACATCCTGTAAGGAATAAGCTAAAGGCTAAAAACAATAAATTTTTCTTCATTTTATATATTCTTGTGTCTTTTATATAAAAATCTTACAGAAATTTCTCAACCTCTTCCATCACATCCTCTACAGTAATCTTCTCTAGGTTTTCCCTTTAATCACTTCTGATATAGTTAAGGAGCTAACACCATTTTTCTGCCTTCTATTCTCCATTTAAGCTTCTGGCCTTCCCTTAAGTTTTCAGCTTCTATGATTGGCTGAGGTACTGTTACAACTTTGCTCTTGCCTACCTTCCTTAATTTAACTGTAAGGAGATTCTTCTTTCTTGCCCGTTCTATTTCCAGGGCTTTCTGCGCATCAACTGGATTTATAACTTCCTCATGGCATTTGGTACATTTCCATGCTCTTACTTCTATACCTTTCCATTCTGTAGTTATCTTCTCCATCTTTCCGCCACATTCGCATTTCAGCCTTATGTTTTCAAATTCCATTTTTATCCATCATCAGTTTCCTGAATTTTTTACTTAATGTAAACTCTCCTATGTGGATCAGCTTATAATAATTGTCCATATCCACTACTACAACATTTACCACTTTATTTCCTCTTTGGGTGCCTATTTCAATGATGATAAAAAACTATCGTTCCTGATTACTCATAAATTTTACACTTAAAACTAAATCTTTCCTTTTTTGAACTCTGGAATACTAATCCCACATTAAGTTTATTAATGCTATGCTATTATTATAGTGTATGATTTTGGTCTTCAATTTAAGTGGTGTGGCTTTTAATAGTAGTTTAAAATTACGGGTGTGAATAAAATGGTGGGAGGACAAAAATATTATGTTTATGCAATGTCTCCTTACTACCCAGGAGCTGAAAAAGGTAAGGACTTAGTAGCTTTTATGAGACTGGACCATGAGCTAGCAGTATTAAAAGCTGGGTTAGCTTCTAGATTGGAACTTTTAAAAGAACATTTTCCAAGGTCTCCTGAAGAACAAGAAATGATGCCACAATTACATAAAAGATACCATGCTATTACTGGGCCATTAGAAAGATGCATTGTTGCTGAAGGAAAATATCAACTTGGACAGATATTGGATAAATTACCAGATGATGCCATTCAACTAAAGAAACAAGTTAATAAAACAAAAGAAGATTAAGGCTCTATCGATATTCATCCAAGCACAATTTACAAATACTTATCTATTTCATCCATCACATCCTCAACAGTTATCTTCTCTAAACTTTCTTTATAATCACCTTTAGGCTCTGGACTAGTTGAATAGAAAGGATACTTTATTAAATGTGGGTTTTTTTGGATTACAGCTACCTTCCTGCCAAATGGCTTTGTTCTATTTGGATTAGCAGGGCCAAATATAGCAATAACTGGAACATTCTTAGCAGCTGCTATATGCCCTAAACCTGAGTCTGTTGAAATAAATAACATACAATGCCAGATTATAGCAGCATTCTCCTTTAAACTGTTGTCTTTAACAATAACTATTCTATCTTTATCATGAGCATTTCTTAAGATTCCTATAGCTAATCCTCTCTCATCTGGACCTTCAAATAATAGCACTTTAGATCCAATATATTTTGCTAATATTTGGTCTATTAGTCTGCTAAAATTTCCTTCTGGCCATCTTCTATAAATAGCCTTTTTACTAGTACCTGGATGAATGCCTATTAATGCTAATTTACTTAACCCATTTCTCTTTATAAAATCTAGAGCATATTTTTCATCGTCACTAGAAGTTTCAAATATTAACTCTCTTTTTTCCTTCTCAGTATTGATACCCAAACATTCTATCAAATTAAGATTATTTTCCACGTCATGTAATTTTTCATTTGCATTTACGAACTCCTTCTGTAACCAAGCTAACTTATTACCAATTTTATATCTGTGAGTTATTCTTCTTTTAGCTCCAATAAGATAAGCAAATAAATTAAATTCAAACCTATTTGAAGGAAATGCTGTTATAGAAATATCATACTTATCTTTTCTTAATTTTCTAATCAAATTCAATTTATCAAAAATCCTTCCACTAAAAATAACAATTTTATCTACAAACTTGCTGCCAATAACACATTCTGCATAACTCTTTTCTTTAACTAATAATGTAATTTCTGCCTTCGGAAGATTTTTCCTTAATATCCTTAAAGCTGGTGTAAATAAGATAGTATTGCCTATACCAGATAAGCAAAAAATTATTATCTTTAGCTTTAAATTTTTAAGCTCCATTTAAAGAATTAACTTTAAAGCCTTATTAAGTTTTACTCATTTCAGCTCTAAAGTAGTCTATAGTATTGCTAAGCCCTTCTGAAAGATGTACTTTAGGCTCCCATTTTAACTCCTTTTTTGCTTTAGAAATGTCTGGGCATCTAACATGTGGATCATCAACTGGTAATGGCTTAAATACCACCTTACTATTGCTTTTAGTTAGCTTTATTATTTCATTGGCAAACTCTAAGACGCTCATTTCATTAGGATTCCCTAGATTCACTGGATCATTTGTCTTAGAGTTCATTAACTTATAAATACCATCAATTAAATCTGAGATATAGCAAAAGCTTCTAGTTTGCTTGCCATCACCAAATACAGTTATATCATGATTTCTTAAAGCTTGATTGATAAAAGCAGGAACTACTCTGCCATCGTCTGCTCTCATTGATGGGCCATAAGTATTAAAAATCCTAGCTATCCTTGTATCTATCTTATGAATCCTATGATAGGCCATTGTAAGGGCTTCTGCAAATCTTTTTGATTCATCGTAGCATCCTCGGACTCCTATGGGATTGACATTGCCCCAATAACTCTCTGGCTGAGGGTTAATTAGGGGATCTCCATAAACCTCAGAGGTAGAAGCTAGAACAAAGGCTGCTTTTTTATCTTTAGCTAATCCTAGTAAATTATGAGTGCCTAGAGCCCCTGCCTTTAAAGTCTGAATTGGAATTTTCTGATAATCAATAGGCGAGGCTGGGCTTGCAAAATGCATTACGAAATCTAGCTTGCCTTCAATAGATATGTGCTTTGAAACATCATGGTCCACATAAAAGAATCTCTTATTATTCATCAAATGTTGAATATTACTCAGATTACCAGTTATCAAGTTATCCATACAGATTACTTCGTGCCCTTTAGTCAGCAGAAATTCACATAAGTGGCTGCCAATGAAACCCGCCCCTCCTGTTACGAAGATTCTCATTTGAAACCCTTAAACTCTTTCTTTGCTGTCTCTAAAGATTCCTTCCAACCAACGTCAAACCACTTTTCTTTAAAGATTTTACCGTATACTAGCTCTTTTCCTATAAGCCATATCATGAAATAACCCATTTTATCAGCATTATTTCCTTCATTAAGATATTTTTTAATTAAATTAACTTTCTCTTTTGGAAAAAAGTAAGCGCCTTGTGATATTAATGTAGTTTTTGGAGTTAGAGATTTTTCCATAAACTCAATAAATTTTCCATCTTCATCAACAACTACAGTTCCCTGCTCTTGAGCTACCTTAATTGATTTTGCATCATGTAAAGGATTAATAATAGTTTTTCTTCTCTTGAATTCTTCAAAAGCAGTTTTCAGTGAGAAATTAAAAAGATTATCTCCTGCAATAATTAAAAGGTTGTCATTTATACCCGCTTTTTCAAGAACAAAATTAATGTCTCCAATCTGGCCTAGTCTGTTTTCATTTGAAGTTGTTTCATCATTGTAAAGAGTAATAGGAATATCGCATCTGAAAGAGTTTAACCATTCCTGGAAAATAGCATGGAATTTCTGATTAGTTACAATATAAATATGGTCAATTTCTTTTATGGTCAAAATATTGTTAATTATATGTTCAATGATAGGCTTAGCATTAACTGGAATCAATGGTTTTGGAGTTTCTTTGGTTAGTGGCCAAAGCCTAGTTCCATATCCTGCTGCTGGTATTATCGCTTTAATATCAATCACCTACCAACAGAGATGTACTTGAATCCAAGTTGTTTGATTTTATCAGGATCAAGCATATTTCTACCATCAATGACTATTTTTGTTCTCATCAATTGTTTGATTTTATCAAAATTCAGCTCAGAAAATTCTTTCCATTCTGTAAGGATAACCAAAGCATCTGCATTTTCTGCAACTTGGTAAGGATTATCACAGTATTCAACTCCTTGTATGATTTCTTTTGATTTCTCTTCTGCTTTTGGATCATAAGCTTTTATCTTTGCCCCTTCATGTTTTAATGTGTTAAGAATTTCAATTGATGGAGCACTTCTCATGTCATCTGTATTTGGCTTGAAAGATAAGCCTAGGACTCCTATATTCTTGCCTTTAACTATCCATAACGCCTTTTCTACTTTTCTAATAAAGTTAAATTTTTGCATCTCATTAATTTCCTCTACTGCTTTGAGCAACTTGAAATTATACCCATACTTCTCAGAAATTTTTATAAAAGCTGACACATCTTTTGGAAAGCAGCTCCCTCCATAACCAATGCCTGCATTAAGGAATTCTCTGCCTATTCTTTTATCATAACCCATTCCTTCTGCTACTTTAACTACGTCTGCTCCAGATAATTCACATATATTTGCAATAGCATTGATAAAAGAGATCTTAGTTGCCAGGAAAGAGTTTGATGCGTGCTTAATTATCTCTGCACTTCTTATATCTGTAACAACTATTGGCACACTTAGTGGTGCATATAATTTCTTCATTATGTCTGCAGCTTTCTTAGAAGAAGTTCCTATCACAATCCTGTCAGGGTGAAAAGTATCGTATACTGCACTTCCTTCCCTTAAAAATTCTGGGTTTGAAACAACATCAAAATCTATGCCTTTAAGATTGTACATTCTTATGGTTTCTGCTACCCTTTCTCCAGTTTCTACTGGCACAGTGCTTTTCTCTACAATAATTTTATAGCTGTCCATGTGCTCTGCAATGCATCTTGCAACATTCTCAACATAAGAAAGATCTGCCTCCCCGTTTTCTTTTGGGGGTGTTCCAACACAGATAAATATGACCTCACTTTTTTTAATAGCTTCTTTTATATCTGTTGAGTAAACAAGCCTTTTTGATTTTATGTTCTTATGTATTAACACATCAAGACCTGGTTCATAGATAGGAATTATTCCTTGGTTTATTTCCTTAATCTTGCTCTCATCTATGTCAATGCCAATAATACCATGCCCCAGCTCTGCTAACATAGCAGATGTAGTTAAACCAACATAGCCTATCCCAAGAATAGCAATATTCATTTTTATTTTCCTCTTATTATTGGAAACTGCCTGCTTTTTAAATATCTTACCTTTATCCTACTTTATACGATAAATTTAAATATACATGAAACCCTCTTTTGTTTGATGAAAGAGAAAATAAGTATAACAATAGACAAAACTGTAATGGAGGAGATAGATTCAATTATTGATAATATCTATATAAGAAATCGTTCACAGGCAATTGAGCATCTGATTAAGACTGCCATTGGGGATAATAGGACAGCTGTTATACTTGCAGGTGGACCTAAAGATCAATTAAAAACACTGTCTGGGGAATTTTGTTTTTTACTCAAAATTAAAGGGCTGACTTTAATTGAGCATGCCATCAGAAAATTAAGGGACAGTAAATTTAAGAAGATCTACATTGTTGGAAGGCATTCTGTGATTATCAAGATTTTTGAGGTAATAAAAGATGGAAGTTATTACGGCGTTAAGGTCAATTATTTTGAAGAGAAATCTTCAAGGGGTACTTCAGATTCTCTACAGGTTCTAAAGGGAAAATTAGGTACTACATTTTTGGTTGTATACTGTGATATTTATTTTAATAAAATTAATCTGGATGAGATCTGGAAGGATCATCTAAAGCAGGGGGCATTATGCACAATAATGCTTACAACATCTCCAAAACCCAGTGAAAAAGGTACTGTTGTAGTTGAAGGAACAAAAATTCTAAAATTCATACAGAAGCCTAAACAATCAGATATTTACCTTGTATTTTCTCCTATATTTGCCTGTGGGCCTGAGATATTTGATTATGAAGGACATAGCCTAGAAAGAGATGTCTTCCCATCATTAGCTAAAAAAGGGCTTTTAAATGGGCATATAAGCTCAGAGAAAGAGGTGCATGTGAGGAGCAGAGAAGAGGCTGCTAAGATAAAGTAGTATTAATACTTACTGCAATCACTGATCCAGTTCGGCACCTTCGGAACTACTTTACAGCATAAACCTTTTAAATACCAGTATATTATCTAGCCTTGTGGACGGTCATAGTGGCATGGTTCCACCTGATCCCATTCCGAACTCAGAATAAAGGCAAGCTGAGGCTTCCTTTATGAGATAGTTAAACATGCCAACGTCTTGGATTGTACTGTACTTGCGTACGGGAACTCCAAGAAGCTGTCCCACTTTATATTAATGTTAGAATGGGAAGTTTTCTTATTTTTGTTTCGAAAAAAATTTATTTCCAACTTTGAGGTAAATATGGTTCATACGCAGATGTGCCTAGATGCATCAATAAGCCTGCTACTCCTACTGGTACCCAGCGGGAGAAAGAATTTAGATCCTTGCCTAAAGAGCCTCTTTCAACACCAAAAATTTTAACTTCTTCTTGTTGGAATCCTTCAAACTTCTTAGATGAATCAAGGGTTGCACCAAGCACATGTCCTATATATTGTTGTGGCACTGCCATTAGTTGTTGTGTCTCCCATTTATGGCTTGCAGCAGTTTGAATACTATCCCATATTTGTTCTGCAGTTAACTCTAATCGAGCTGCACTTAATATCTCTGCTTTTTCTGTTCCAATAAGTTTTGAACCAGTTGAATAAGCAACTCCATTAAAACGCATGCTATCTAAAATGCTTTTAAGATGCTCTGGCTGCTTAGAAATATCTATTCCAACTTCAGTTAGAATCTGATAGCCAATTAACGTATCAAGTTCTATAACTTTTGTGTCAGGCTTATAGGTTTGTTCTGGATAATGATGTCCTGCAGCAACTTGGTGGAGCATATAAGGATATTCTGCAGTATTCCCTCTTTTAACAAATAATAGCCCATCTTTGCATTCTACAACTGTATTTGTAGCTGGAGGATTTACAAAAAAGCCATCTTTTCTTCCTAATATCCTTAAACCTTCTTTTATTAAATGTCGCTTGTAAGCTGAATCTTGGGCAGCTTCGGCAAGTGTTGCAAAAAATAACCCATAGTCTCCAAATGTTACCTCCATTCCATGATCAGTGACTCTATAGTGATTGTATTGCACTCCTGGTGTAAAATTCATGCCTTGAGCCCTTTTTTCTCTACATATTTTGACAAACCTGTCCAATATTAGTGAAACTACATCTTCAGCACCTGATTGGATTCCAAATCTCCTAACCTTATCTAAGGTAGGCTCATAGGTTGTATCTTGAGATGCTGTTTGCATTTCTGAAAGCTCTGACTTGAGTTCCTTTGCAGCTTCTAGGTTAGATGAAGATTCTGGAAATAGTAATTTATTACTTTCTACCACTAAAAGTCTACCTAAGTCTTCTCCACTAGTTTTTAAGACAGTTGCATCAGGAAAGACTAATCCACTATCTTTAAGTTCATAGATTTTTTCAGTCATTTTTTTAATTATTAAAATGAACCTGTATATAAATCTTCCTATTTTTATTACTTTGGAGTGGTTATAATTCTATCTCTACCTTCCCCTCTCTCTCATTAACGTCTTTAATTATTTTATGCTCTTTCAGTTTTTCCTTAATCTCTTTCCATGAATAATTGTGCCTAGCTTTCTTTATTTCTGTTAGAATTTCATCAATAAGTTGATAATTGTTATAGATAGCCTCTGCTCTGCCTCTTTCCAATAACTCCTGCTCTTCCAGCTCTAATATTTTAACTTGCCCTTGCTCAATTATTTTCTTTAGTTTGTTGATTTCTTTTTCATATCTACTTGGTTTTTTAGCTATACCCTGATTAAAATAAAGGTCTGCGGCTTCGTTAAAGCTAGGAAAGTCTTTTTTTGTGTATGATTCATATAGCTTTAGATTGATAGGAACAACATCAATTGCCTCATTTGGGCTATATTCAGAATAAATTATAGACGCTTTTGTTTTAGACGCTAGTAATTTGTTTAGATTCTCAAATAGTTTCTTAATGTCTTGCTCTGAAAGTTCCCTTTTGGTTTTGTTTATCCCACTTAATAGGCAAATCTCTTCTGCATAAGTACCCCCTAAACCTATTTCAATTGCTAATGTCTTAACTATTGAGTCTCTAGAACTTTCTTTTATTGTTTTGCTAAATTGAGTAAAATCTTTTGAGAATAAATTATAACTAGACTTAGGATACACGTATTTGATTCCTTGCCTTATTTGTCTGTCTTTAAAAGACTGGTTTTCTAGAGCCTTAATTATTATATTATCTTCACTGCAGAGAATAATATTGCCTTTGCTAAGTATTTCAAATAGTAGATTATAGCTACTTTCTTTAGTTTCTAGCTCTAACTTAATTATTCTTTCTGAGTCAATTTGAGTAATATTTTTTAGTCTTGCATTAGCTAAATGTTTTCTTAGATATTGACAGAAATTACTTTCACTTGGTTCCAATTTTTGACTAGTTAAGCAAAGATATTTGCCTAGAGATATTTTTAAAAACTTTTTACCTTTTGAAGTAACATAAAACTCTAATAGCCATGTAGAATCCTGTTGTGATATTTTGCCTAGCCTTGAGTTTATTAAGAGTGATAGTTCAGAAAGTAAAAATTTATAGTCTATAGAAGATAATTTATCTTTCATTTTTAAATTGAGAGATTATTTTACTGTGACAGATTTCGCAAGATTTCTAGGTTTATCTGGATCAAAGCCTTTTTCAACAGCTAAATAATAAGCTAGCATCTGTATAGGTATTATGCTGAGTATAGGGTCTGCCATGCCTGCTTCAGGCACATGCACAAAATAATCGTATATTTCATTATTGCTGCTGTTTATTCCAATTATGTATCCTCCTCTGGATTTTACCTCCATTGCATTTGATAATATCTCCTTTTTAGTGTGCTCAGTAGTCAGTACTATGACTGGAACCCCTTCTTCAATAAGTGCAATTGTCCCATGCTTTAACTCTCCTCCGGCAAACCCTTCTGCATGGATATAACTTACTTCTTTTATCTTTAGTGCTCCTTCTAGAGCGCTTGGATACGCGAGATCTCTTCCTATTAAAAATATACTATTATGATTTTTTATTTTCTTTGATAAGGCTTTCAATTTAGACTCGTTTTCTTTTATAATCTTACTGACAAACTTTGAAGATTTAATTACTAATTTTTTCCCTTCATTTAACCTATTAGCAGCTCCATAAGCAAGCATTATTAATAATCCTAGTTGAGAGGTATAGCTTTTAGTACTTAATACACAAATCTCTGGACCACAATTCATCATTATATTCTCATCAGACATGTGGGTTAATGTAGATCCTATAACATTTGTAATAGATATCACCTTTACTCCTTTTGACTTTGCTATTTTGACTGCTTCAAGCAAATCCGCTGTTTCTCCAGACTGGGATAAGGCTATCATCAAGGTTTTATTTGTCAGGAACTCTTCATAATTTTTGAACTCACTGGCTAATACTACGTTTACATGCTTTTTTGCAATGTGGGAAAAGACATAGGATGCGGATATACAAGCATTATAACTAGTACCACATCCAACTAAAAAAACCCCAAAGGCTTTTTTTATCTCATTTACTATCTTTTTCATCTGCTTTGGATCTTGTTGAACTGCTTTTCTAATAGTAGAGCTTTGTTCTTCAATCTCTTTCATCATGAAATGATCATAATCCCCCTTTTTTGATTGCTCATAATCCCAGTGCATAATAAATAGTTTCTTTTTTACTGGTTTTCCTGTATTAAAATTAAAAACTTCTATTTGGCTATCAATTACAACCATTTCATTATCACTTAGCAAAATAGATTTTTTTGTCGACTCGATAAATGGGCTAAAATCTGATGCTATGTAAACCCCATCTTTGTCCAAACCAAGAACCAATGGAGAGTTTTTTCTTGCCCCCATCATGCTCTCGCTATTTTCCTCAATAGCCACTATTGAAAAACTCCCTTCTAGTTTTTTTAGAGTTAGGAGAAAGGATTCTTTGAAAGAGCCTCCAGTTTTCATAAAATATTCTATTAGGTTTGGTATAACTTCTGTATCTGTTTGACTTTGAAATCTGAATCCTTTTGCTCCTAAAAACTTTTTCAGGTCCTGATAATTTTCTATAATACCATTATGGACCACTGCAATCTTTTTATTATTAGAGAAGTGCGGGTGTGCATTTGTCTCTGTTACTGACCCATGGGTGCTCCAACGAGTATGCCCGATTGCAAGATGTGAAGGAGTAAGGTTAAGATCTTTAAGCTCTACATTTTCTATTTTACCTACTCTTTTCATATATTGAAAATTTGAATTTTTAGAGCAGATACCCCATGAATCATATCCGCGATATTCTAATTTTTTCAAACCTTTGAGAACAATTTCTACAGCGTTCTTTTTTCCTTTATATCCAATAATGCCGCACATCTCAGAGACCCTATTTTCTATAATATTATTTTTATATAGTCACCAAGAAATGTCCTAAAAACTTTCTTGGCTCAGTATAATACTAAATTTTCTGCTATAAGAGATCTGATTTTACAATTTCGCCTGGTGTTGTGAATTTACCTGGCCATATTTTTCTGCCTGGATAAACTGAGGTATTAATGCCCAGTTTGACTCCATCACCTATTACAGCTCCAAACTTCTTTCTATTTGTATCAACTAACGTTTCATCATAAAAACTTAAAACATTAGAATTGTCATGTCTCAAGTCTGCTATTACAGTTCCAGCGCCTATATTCACATTTTCTCCCATTATGCTTTCGCCAATATAAGCAAAGTGTTTTGAAGTAAAATTGTCCATAATAACAGAATTCTTAATCTCTGATAGACCTATCCTACAATTATTCCCTATTGAGGTGTGAGGCCTGATAAAGCTGTTTGGACCAATTATAGAATTCTCTCCTATAATTACAGGTCCTTCAATATAGCTTCCTGATTTTACAACGCTGCCTTTGCCAAGTACTAAATTTCCTTTAATGGTGACATTCTTCTCAATTTTACCATTTAGATCATTTTTTATAGCTTCAAGAAATAACTTGTTTGCATCTAAAATATGCCATGGATAGCCTATTGGGATCCATTTGTCTGCTCTAACTACTTTTACTTGCTCTTTTTCAGCTAGTTTATTTATTGAATCTGTTATTTCATATTCGCCCCTGCTTGATTTCTCAATATTCTCAAGTATAGAAAAGATAGAATCTGACAAAAGGTACATTCCAGTATTAACCTTGTTTGAAATAAATTTATCTGGCTTTTCAACAATTTCTTTCAAAACAGTTTTTTCTTCTACAACAACTCCAAAATTTTCTGGCCATTCTCTGTCATGACACATAATTGATGGGCTTTTATTTTTTATCAAGTCCTTTACATCTTGCTTAAAAAATATGTCATCCCCACCAAAAACTATAAAATTCCCTTTTAAATGTTCTTTAGTCTGCAAAAGAGCATGACCTGTTCCAGCCTGTTCTAACTGTTCCACATATTTTATTTTAACACCTAAATACTTCTGTCCAATATGCTTTTGAATCATCTCTCCTTTATAGCCTATAACAATTATCAGCTCGTCAAATATGTTTCCAAATTGTTCTAGATTATGCTCAATAATTGTCTTATTTAAGATTTGTAGCAATGGCTTAGGTCTTGTTAAAGTTAGTGGGTAACATCTTTTGCCTATACCTGCTGCTAGCATTACTGCTTTCATTTTTTCACCTGGTCTGCTTGGACTGCACTAATAGGTATTGCGTGAAGAGACTTACAAACTGTACACTCAACAATTGCATCTTTATAAAAAATGTTGTTTGTTTTTACAAAGTTGGTATGCTTCTTACACTGTTCACAATACATTTCCAATAATATCACCCTAAAGAACTTTTGATCTCTTTTACTATTCTATTAGCAATACTAGTAATTTCTTTTTTGTCTTTTCCCTCAACCATTATCCTTGCAAGATTTTCTGTACCAGAATATCTTACTAAAACCCTACCTTTTCTATCATCATTCAACTTACCTTCTGCATCCTTGATTACTTTATAAATATTAGGAATCTTCTTAAACTCTTTTTTTTCTCTAACCTTTACATTCATAAGAATCTGTGGATATTTATTAAAATATGAGAGTTCTGATAATTTTTTATTTTTTTTTTTCATGATACTTAAAATTTGTAGCCCAGAGATTATACCATCGCCCGTGGGGTTATAGTCTATAAATATTATGTGTCCAGCTTGCTCTCCTCCTAAGTTTAAGTTATTTTCAAGCATCATATCTACTACGTATCTGTCTCCAACAGGTACTCTGATAATTCTAATCCCGTTCTTATTTAGCTCTTCTTCTACTCCAAGATTACTCATAACTGTAGTAACAATAGTGTTATTTTTTAGAACTCCTCTATTTTTCATATCTATGGCACAAATGGTTAGTATATCGTCTCCATCTAAGATCTTACCATTCTCATCACACATCGTTATTCTATCTGCGTCCCCATCTAAAGCAATGCCTGCGTCTGCTTTATTCTTTCTAACTGATTCACAAAGTTTGTCAGTTTGTAGTGCACCACAATTAAGATTGATATTTAGACCGTTAGGATTATCATTTAATACTATAACCTTTGCCCTTAGCTCTTTAAAAACTATAGGAGCTACTGCATATCCTGCCCCATTTGCACAGTCAAGAACTATTTTTAGACCATCGAGTCTATTATTTACAGATCCTTTTGCAAGATCTATATATCTTGATCTAGCATCATCAATTCTATAAGCTTTCCCTAAATGTTTTCCTGAAATGTGAGTGGAATTTGTCTTTCTAGAAAAGATAATTCTCTCAATTTCAAACTCAGTCTTATCTTTTATTTTAATACCATTTTTTGAGAAAAATTTAATTCCATTGTCTTCTGCTGGATTATGAGAAGCTGAAATTACTATACCAGCATTAGCTTTAAACTCTCTTGTTAAATAGGAAATCGCAGGTGTTGGCATTGGTCCTACCAAAAGTACATCTACTCCCATAGAGCATATCCCTGAGGTTAATGCTGTTTCTAAAATATAGCCAGAGATTCTGGTGTCTTTGCCTATAAGTATTTTGGCCCTTTTATCGTTTTTACTTATACTACTTGAAAATACCACAGCAGTTGCCTTTCCAAGCTTTAAGGCTATTTCTGGTGTTATTGGATACTTATTTGCAAGTCCTCTTATGCCATCTGTCCCAAAAAGTTTCTTTTTCATGGTATAATAAGAAAAATTAGAAAAAGTTATATATAAGTATTACTAAAGTTATTGTAATACTACTAAAATTATATTTTTAACAGTTTAAAGTAGGAGGATGGTAATTATGTATGTTATATCAAAGAAAAAAGAAAAATTAATTTCATTATCTGCCAAAGAGCTTAATTACATACAAATTAAGCCATTAACGTCTGAATTGGCTAATAAGATTTTGATGGAGCTTGCCAAGGTCCCTTCTTATCCAATGGAGCTTGCCAAAAAGCTTAATGTGCATGAGCAAAAAATATATTACCATATAAGGAAACTTGAAAAGGAAAGAGTAATACACGTTACTAAGACTGATAGCGTCCATGGCGCTATGGCAAATTTTTATGCTCTTGTAGAGCCTTCTTTTGTTATCAAATATACTGATTTTCAGGAATCACAAAAAATAGGAATAGATATGGAAGAGCAGACATCCTATACTATACTTGACCCTTTTATTGAAAATGGGCAGTTAAATGCAGTTATAATAGTTGGAAGCCCAGATCCCCACGGTCCTGAAAAAGCAAGGAGCAGAGATGGTTACTATGGTATTGACTTTGCCCTTTTTTTAGGATCTTTTCTCAATGGCATATCTATCCTAAATGTCAAATTAGACACTGAATCTAGAACTGAGCATTTGCAGAATAACATAATTCTCCTTGGAGGCCCAGTAGTTAATAGCGTTACTGCCTCTATAAACCAAAAGATGCCAATTAGGTTTAACAAGGAAAACAATTGGTCTATTTATTCAACTATTTCAAATAAAGAATACCATTCAGATGAAGTGGGCATTATAGTAAAGATGAAAAATCCTTTTAATAAGAAGAGGTTTGCTTTGGTAGTGGCTGGAAAGCGGCATGCAGGAACTAGAGCTGTAATGATTGCTTTTATTAAACATTTTAAAGAAATTGCTAAAGGAAATAAATTCAATGATAAAGTTTTTGCCAAGATTGTTGAAGGTGTTGATCTAGACTCTGATGGGATTGTGGATGAAGTTGAAATACTTGAATAAACTATGAAATCACATAACTATAGAAGTTTGCAAAAGAATACTCCAAACTTGAGATTAAAGATACATTCTATTTAGGATAAAGGGATATCCCAAAATTGATTAATAAATATATAAAAGGGAATTTTATGATTATTATTGCACAGAAAAAGATTACAGTGATGTATTTTCTGGGACTAGTTTTCTGGTTTTCAATTATTAAAACTTCGTAAGCCTTTAGCAACAGGAAAGAACCTTTTAAATGGTATTCTGAAACTAAGTATCCACACTTTGCCACCTATATTTTGAAGAAAGGATTTGAGTAAAGTTGTTATAATATTATTTATCAGGAAATGTTAATTATGCAAGAAACTTATTTACTTTTCTTAATATTATTTTCCATGCTTTTTTTGTAAGCCGTTTGCTAGTATCAATCTTCAATATTTTATGTCCCTGCCCTAAGGCTTCATTATAACAGACTTCAAAAATCTCTGCGTC
>Ga0114945_10001059_pt1 | contig 17392 bp, 16 predicted proteins | sample OV2TP3_FD_87194 | JGI IMG/M metagenome (GOLD analysis project Ga0114945, IMG submission 87194) | Hot spring microbial communities from Beatty, Nevada to study Microbial Dark Matter (Phase II) - OV2 TP3 | ecosystem: Environmental > Aquatic > Thermal springs > Hot (42-90C) | place: USA: Beatty...
CCCGTTCGATCCGATCGGGTCGGCTAAAGAACTCCCGATTCGCCCACGCGGTAAGCTCGCCGAGCTCTTTTCTGGAAAGCCAGCGAGTGGGCATGACCGTATGGATCGCGTCCCAATTTTTCAGATCCAGGGTCTCGATCCGGTCGTGTTTGAAGGCTTGGCGCCACACCGGAGAGCCCGGCATGGGGGTAAGAAGCATCGGGACGCCGATATCGGGATCGATATCGTCCACAACTCGGAAGCGGTTTTTGATTTTTTCTGCGTCATCCTCCCAGAATCCGTTCATGTACGTGCCCACGGTGGATATATCGTTCCGCCTCAGCAGGCGCACCAGCTCCTTTAGATCATCTATAGTGTAGGGTTCTTTAGTTTTGTGAATTTGGAATAGTTCTTCGTCAGTGCCGACCTCGATACCAAAGAGAACCTGGTAGCAACCGGCCTTTCTCATTCTGGGAATGAGATCCGCATCACGGATTAGGTTGCGCGCCCTTCCCATGAAAAACCACTGGATGTCCAGGGTTCTCCTCTCCAGTTCGTCGAGAAGATCCGTCATTTTCTGTCTCTCCGAGTTGAAGTCGTCATCCAAGAAGTTAAGGGCCTTGACCCCGCAGGTTTTATTGAGCAGCTCCATTTCGTGGGCCACCAACTTACCGCTGCGGGTTCGGTGGACGAAGAAGTCTTGTCTGCGGCGGGGGTCTATGAGGGCCCACTCGTAACAGAAATTGCACGCGCCCTCGCAGCCTCGGCTCGTGACCGCCTCGTTGTACTGTTCAATTTTTGAGAAGCCGACATACCGATCCATGGGAAAGAGGTCATAGGCCGGCATTGGCAGCTTATTCAGATCGGAGATGAGAGGACGGGGCTGGCTGAGCGTGACTTTAGACTCTCTCCTGTACGCGATTCCCGCCACCTCATGGAGTCGCGGTTTTTCTCTTTTAAGGCCCTCTAATAGGGCGACTAAAGCCGGCTCCGGATCTTCGCCCACTAAAATGTAGTCTAGTTGCGGCGCGAGAGCCAGAAGCTCCCTCGCTATTGCAGAAACGCCCAGACCTCCCAAGATTATGACCAATCCTGGAAAGCATTCTTTGAGGGTCTCCGCGGCTTCGATGAAACGGACGATTGGAGTCGCGCCTCCATCGGTGATCAGCCTAGTGCCGAGGAAGACCGCATCCGGTCCTGTTCCCCTCACGTGTTCGATCATCTCCTCTTGGCTCATCTCCAGCACACGGCAATCGAGCACCGCGACATCCGCAACCTGCTTTTCACGAACGAACGCCGCAAGTTGGGCATGAAGAGGATTGCAAGCAATGTGTTTGGCTCCCCATCGGACCCAGTTGCCCATGGGAGGGGTCAAAAAGAGTAGCTTCATCTTTGTTTACCTCCGAAGGTTCGACAAATAGGGAAGGAGAGAAAAAGGTTCACGTGCTAAAAGTTAACACGTGAAGCAATAGGCGTGCCATTCCGTATGGAAACCTGACCTAGTGCGTTGCTGCGGTCTTGGCGTCAATACAGGGGAACAAATAAGAGAGCGGCAAGAGGGGCAGTGTCAGAAATAAGAAAAAACTATGCTTGGTTTCTCATAGAAGAGAAACCCCTCTGTCTTTAGATGAAGAAAATCGGTGTGATCGTCGTGGCATAGGATTTGCCCAAATCAGTCGACAAGATAGCGTTACCATGCAATTCGGTATAGCCCTTCCCCACATCGGTCCAGCTGCACGTCCTGAAGCGATCATCGAGGTGGCGCAAAAGGCCGAGGCCCTCGGGTTTGACTCAGTCTGGGTTCTGGATCGTCTCTTGTGGCCGCTCCAGCCAGCCTCCAGATATCCGGGAAGTCCCCGAGGCGATATGCCCAGAGCTATGCAGACGACCTACGATCCTCTCACCGTGCTTGCCTTCGTTGCTCCTCAGACGCGGAAAGTGCGACTTGGCACGAGCATTCTTGTGGCCTCGTACCGGAGCCCGCTGGTGGTAGCCAAGATGGGAGCGACTTTGGATGTCATCTCTTGGGGCCGTTTGATCCTTGGGATCGGAGCGGGATGGAACTCAGATGAGTTTACAGCTTCCGGCCAGTCCCTGACAGACCGGCACGAGCAGGCCGATGAGTTCCTCTTGGTGCTTAAGGAGCTGTGGACCGCGGACCAGCCGGAATTTACGGGGAAGTACTACCGGGTTCCCCGGTCCATTTTTCTACCGAAACCCCTGCAAAAACCTCATCCGCCGATTTGGATCGGGGGCAACAGCAGGCGGGCAATCCGCCGGGCTGCGGAGTTAGGAGACGGTTGGCACCCGACGAGTCGCCTCGGTGCCTCGGCCTTGGCAAAAGAAATGAAGTATATTCGCGAGTTAGCCGCCAGAGCAGGCCGTGATCCGAATGGGATAACTCTCTCGGTGCGTTGGAACGCTTCTCCCTTTCTTACTCACGGCTTTGTGCTTGAAGATGTCGTCAGCACGCTGGACAATTATCGAGAGTTGGGAGTGGAGCATGTTTGCTTCGATCTCAATCTTCCGCAACCCTCCTCTCTTCCGGTCATGCTGGAGACTATGGATCGGCTCATGCAGGAGGTGCTCCCTAAACTCTAAAGGATAATTCCCCCTCCCAACACCTTCTCCTGATTGTACAAAACGGCCGCTTGCCCAGGAGCTACACCGCGCTGGGGAACTTCAAAGACGACCCGCACGCGAGCGTTCTCCTTTGTGAGCATCGCAGGAACTTTGGGTTGGCGATAGCGGATGCGCACCTCGCACCTCCCTTCTCGGAAGCCGGTAATCCAATTCAACTGATCCACTAGGATTTCCTTCTTGTAGAGGATGGGGTCTTGGGGACCCTTGCCGACCACGAGCGTGTTGGTCGTAGAATCTCTTTCGGCCACATAGTAGGGAACGCCACCCCCAATGCCGAGGCCATGGCGCTGGCCAATCGTGTAAAAGGAGACTCCATCATGCTTTCCGATGAGCGCGCCATCCGCTGTGACGACCGGACCTTCCCCGCGGGGCAAGAGGCCGCGGAGAAAAGTGCCAAAGTTGACCTTGCCGACAAAGCAGAGTCCCTGAGAATCCTTCTTGTCTGCGGTGGGAAGTCTCATTCGGCGGGCGATATCGCGCACGTGTGCTTTCGTATATTCCCCCACGGGAAAAAGGCAGCGCCTGAGCTTCGGCTGGGTTAAGGTCCAGAGGAAATAGGTTTGGTCCTTGTTCTTGTCGTTTGCTTCAAACAGTTCTGTTTCATGCCCGTTGGAGCGCAGCTTGGCATAGTGTCCGGTAGCGATGGAGTCCGCCCCTAGGTTCAGGGCCCTTTCCAGAAAGGCGCCGAATTTAATCTCTCGATTGCACATCACATCGGGATTGGGAGTTCGGACTTCGGCATATTCGCGGACCATATAGTCAAAGACGCCCCGTCTGTATTCTTCCCGGAAATCAAAGGTCAGAAAGGGAATATCCAACTGCAGGGCGACCCGCAAGGCGTCGCGCCGTTCCTCTCCCTGCTCGCACCCGTCCCAGCAGACGATATGAACTCCCACGAGATCGTGCCCGGCTTCCTTGAGAAGGGCCGCAGCCACGGAGGAGTCAACGCCTCCAGAGAGAGCGACAAAGACCGTTGCCATGACCGTTACAGAAGTGCCAAAGCTCTTCCCCCGGAACAAAAGGTAACCCCTGAGTCACAGTGAGTTAATGTGAGCGAGTGCTGTCATGGTAGCAGGTGGGCCTCCTTCTCATTGTGTTTTGATCAGTTGCTCGATTGCCAAAAGCAACCTCTGATGTTTTTCGCTATCTAAGATCATCACATCCAGCAGGGCATCGAAGAGATCTGCGTCCTCCAAGGGAGTGTTGGATTTGAGCTTTCGGCAGGCGTGAATCGTCTCCTGCTCGTGCTCCCGGAACCTTTGAGTATGTTGCAGGAGTTCATTCCGATCCACTAATTCCAGCTCCTTCCCCTCTTCTTTTTTAAAGGGCTCCCTCAACCGCTTGGCCATGGTGCGCAGCAGAAAGTGGTGCTGCTCCTCCTCGGTCAGAATCAAGTCTATGAGGAAGCTGACCGGACCATCCTCAACCTTTCCTGCTAAGGTTCGGTATTCCTCAAGGATCTTGCCTTCTGCCTCCACGTGATGGTCGAGGTCCGCAGCGAAAATTTCCCGCTTATTTTTCCCGTTCATTTTTCTCTCCCCATACGTCTTCAATAGTTTTCCGGCGGTTTCGCAGGATTGTTTGAGCGGAAAAGATCCAGCGTCAATGGAAAGAGGTTTCCGCCTCTTAGGATCAGACCAATGAATCCGCGTAGATCCTTGGGGGTCATGGCCACCCGGATTTTCCAGCGCACTGGTTCCACCGTTTTCATGCAGAGAATCCAACAGTCGCCCTCCCGTTTGATCTCCTCAAATTCCGCAATCAGATCGTTGCGCTTTCCAAGCCCCGTGGATCGAACCCACATTAGAGAATTCCTTTTGCGCGCGCTCGAGCAACAATCTCTGGCTCGGTCCACCACTTTGCCAATCCCAGATCCTCCAAGACGGCATTGGCAACCAGGTAGCCCGGCCCAAGAATGACGAGCCCGCCGGGATGACAACTAGCCCCGCCCAGGTAGAGGCCCTGGATCGGGGCGCGGGTGTCGGAACACTCTTCGTTGGGTCGGAGATAGCCCATCTGGAAGGGGAGGTAGGCGCCCTGTTTGATCGATCCCAGCTTCATATCGAGGAAGCGGTTCTCGGTGTCGGCCGGGGTTGAGACTGCAATCCACAGAATCTTCTCTCGGAGGCCAGGGGCATACTCTTCGAGGATGCGGAGACGCCGCTCGGCCTCTTCCTCCTTGCGCTTGAGGCTGAGCCAGTTCGCACCATTCCCGTTGAGAGCGTACGGTGCCATTTGTGAAATTAGGCCGGTACACTTGCCAGGTGGCGCTTGGCTGGGATCGTGGACGCTGGGAAAAGAGCAGTGGAATCCTGCCTTTTCATCCAGCCTTCCCCGTTCGATCCCCTGCCAGTGGTTCAAGAGGTCTTCGGTGTTTTCATATCCCAACACGTAGACCAAACCTCGGTTCAGCTCTGGATCGGCACCTGCCACTCGGAAATGAGGTGGCCCCTCTAACGCGAGGTGAATTTGTAAGAGACTCCACTTCTCCCATTTCCATAGCTTGATCTTTTCCCCGAGCTCTTCGTCTAGATTCTTTGGGCCAATGAGTCTGAGGAAGGTCTGCTCAGGATCGAGGGTGCTTATGACAGCCTTTTCCGCCTCCATCACATCGCCCGATTCTGTTTCGACAGCCTGGGCCCTTCCGTTATCCAAGAGGATTCTCCTTACCTGCTGGCTTCCCAGGATCAGCCCGCCATTTTCGAGAACGATTTTTCCCAGGGCCTGGGCCACCATGTGTGAGCCCCCCACGCATAGGTGATAGTGGGTGGCCCGGTTGAGGTAAAGCGGGACAAGAAAACCTACTCCCTCCAGGTCTGCCTCCAGCCCCCAGTGACAAGCGGCGTAGAGCATCAGGGCCTTCACCTGTTCATTTTCAAAAAGCTCGTCGATGATCTGCCTGGGGCTCTTTTCTGAAAGTTCGAGGATTTCTTTTCCGATCGGGCTAGCTTCCAGCTTGGCGGTCTGATCCAAAGGAGAAAGCGGTGGAACATAGGTGGCTGGAGCCAGGAACTCCTCCATGTACCTCTGGAACCTTGCGTGCATTTTCCGGTAGGCATCTGCATCGTTCTGGGAGAAGCGCGCAATCGAATTGCAAGTCTTTTCCACATCGGTATACAAACACAGACTTCTCCCATCTCCAAACGGCATGACAAACTGAAGCGGAGGGTGGATGTATTTGACCTGATAGTCCTCCTCCAGCTTGAGATCTTTGTAAGGGGGGGCATAGTCGACCATCATGTGGTAGATGGAATGAGTATTGTGGAGAAACATAGGGAGGGTCGATTCCTCGGTGGCCAGTCCCCCACCTGCTTCAAGCCTCTTCTCTACGATGAGGGTTTTGAGCCCGGCCTTGCTCAGGTAGGCCCCGGCGATGAGCCCGTTGGGACCGGCTCCGATGATCACGACGTCATACTTCTTTGCCATGGCTTTCCCCGCTGCCCTACCAGGGCTGTCCCTCCCAGGTCTTCTTGAGTTTGAGATCTTCGGCAATCGCCTTGTAGCAGGTGTAGCCCTGTCCGGTATGGCCTGCGTTGTAACGTCCCCAGGCGGAGCCGGTAGCATAGAGGTTCTTAATCGGCGTCCGGTGAGAGGCGAGTTCGGGTACAGGAATAAAAGGGAAATTCTGGCCAGGAACCCGGTCGATGATGTTCCAGTTGCCAGCGGGGGCCATATTCCTCTGTCTCATGGCGGTGTCATAAGGAGTGATGGCATCATAGCCAATGACATTCTCCCAGTTCATGTCCCGCATGTAATTCTGCCATTCGGCCATCGTCTCTTCAGCGTGTTGCTTTTTGTATTCCATCCACTCCCGTTCGCTGAGGCAGAATGCGGGAGCAGCGTGGATTTCGCTTCCCACGACATGCTTTCCGGCCGGCGCCTGCGTTGGATCGGCCAGAGAGTGGTGGTGGAAATTGACGATGTGGAGATCAGGTGGATTTTTCCCTACCCGTCTCCAGTGGGATTCCCGGATGAGGGAGTCCACATTGCGGCTCCCTAGAATAAGCCACTGGCAGTTATTGATATCGGCGTTATAGTCCGAGGCCTTGTAGACGGGGGCCTCGTGAATTGCCCACGTGTACCAAGTGATACAGGTGAGGCTCCGCTCCAGGTGCGCGACTTTGCGCAGCAGTCGGTCTTCCAGATGGTCCGCTCCGATTAGATCAAAGCAGAGCTGATAGGGGTCGACCGTAGTGACGACGATTTTCGCCCCGACCTCGGTTCCATCCCAAAGAACGATTCCTTGCGCTGTGCCGTTCTCAATGAGCACTCTTTGAACCTGGCTTTTGGTGAAAAACTTGCCTCCGTTCTCGAGCAGGATCCGCTGGCTAGCGTGCGCTGCGCTGTGGGTTCCACCTTTAATCAAACAGCGGTCGAGGCTCATGGCGATAGATCTCAAGACCTCGAGGCCGCTATCTCCTACCTCGGTGGGAAAGCCCACAGCCTTTGCCACCCGAAGAGTAAAATACTGAAGGCCTTCGCTCTCCCAGAACTCCCTGGCGGCTTGGTCTGCCGCTAGATTCAGGAAGCGTCGATCGACAAGGGCATTGGGCCGGTTCATGTAATCATTGAGCCATCTCTCGAGGGGAGTGGGCTGACCTGGTGGCGGGGGAAGATTAAAGAGATCTTCCAGGGCGGCCAATTGATACCCACCTTCAGGCCGCGCCAGTTCGTAGGCCTTCAGCCACTTCTCGGCATCCCTCTCTCCAGCAAAGCGGCATACCTCTCGGAGGGTCTTCTCCCCGGTCGGATCTTCTTCCGGGTGATAAAGAGGGAGGCAGCTCTGGTCCTCTTTGAGGATAACGCCGAGGGCGACCTTGTTGTGGAGGAGCTTAAGCCCTTTTTCCTCTATCTCAGGGAAGTCACGGTAAAGGGGCAGGAAATACCAGCGACGAACCGTGCTCGCGTGGGTGTTGCTGATGAATCCGGGAGCGGCGGCCTCGTGGGAGCCCCACCCTCCGCCTAGTTCGTGCCTTTCCTCAAAGATCGCCACTTTCATCCCGCCATACTTGGCGAGGTAAATGGCGGTCACTAAGGCTTTATTGCCCCCTCCAACAATGACGGCATCGAATGTCGCGTCAGCCATGGTAACTCTCCTTTTCGGCCTAACCTCCCGACTGGCGCCGGAAATTCACTCCCATCCCTGTAAAGGGATCAGATCTAGCTCAAATAGGGCCTGCCAGAGTTCGCTCTTTGCTTTTCGACAGTTAAACCTCAAGACAGGAAATTCATGGTCGGAGAACTTCTCGAGGATTCTATAGGCTGACAGGAGCTCCTCTTTGTCCTCCTGCTGGAGAAGGTTCTTATGGGTCATATGTTCCTCTTTGGCTTTTCACCCTTAGGTCTCGAAAACGTCTGGCTTTTGATTCAAACCGGGGCAGCGAATCACAAGGCACGACAAGCACCTCAGGAGTAACTCCGATGCTGGCCTTGACTTGTCCTTTAATCTTAGGGGAGATCTCCTGGGCCAAACGGGAGTCCGAACCCTTTTTCAACTCAAATTTGATGCATAGGGTATCCAACCCATCCCTATTCTCGACGGTGGTAAAAAATTCCTCTATCTCAGGAGAGCCGCGCACAATTTCTTCAATCATCTGCGGGATGAGCTGCACTCCCCTCACTTTGACCATGTCATCGTAGCGTCCCAAGATACCGCCTCTGAATAATTCGAACACCCTGCCACAGGGACAGGCCTCGGCCTGATCCAGGATAACGATATCATTGGTGGCGTACCGTATAAGCGGCATGACCTCCTTAACCAGAGGGGTGACAACCATCATCCCTTTCTTGCCGTATTCCACAGGCTCCAGCGTGTCCGGGTTCACAACTTCGGTAAGGAACCTGTCTTCATTGATGTGGAGACCTCCGCAGACATTTGAGCACGTAAAGGCGATGATTCCTGCTGTCTCGGTGGTTCCCATGAAATCGCCCAGGTGGGCATCAAAGCCGTTTTCTATGACGGCTTTGGTCGAGGGAATCGAAGCCCCTGGCTCCCCGGCAACTACAATCTTCTATCTTCGGATTCCAGTAGCCGTGGGGTAGACCGGCTCTCATGACAAAACGCGATCCTTGCCGGACCGTTGATGGCTGCGTGTCTATGCTCGGTTAAGAGCCACGGACGCGAACAATGTGTTTAACAATATAGGTTGCCCTTACTCTGTTTTAATGTTTATAGGCCAAGCCCGGGGCAAGGCTGCCAGGCCTTTCTTCAAATACTCCTCTTCTACTAAGAGACAACGCGGAAGATCCTTGTGCTCCAGATCGGGAAGCCCGTATCCTTGCCAAGACTCGAGCGCCTTCATCAGATAACGCGCTGGAGGAAGAGAGACCAACGGATAGGGAGCATAAGGGCGGGTGGCGTCCATGAGAACGCCCGCCGAAAGAAGATCCCACCGCTCCCTCAGATCTTCCATGGCATTGCCGGCTGAGTAATCGAGGATCTGAGCGACCATGCCATCCAGGAAGCGAATGTTCCTGCGCGTGGGAGATAGGCTCGTCCGGAACGTGATGGCCCAGAGAACATTGTCCAAATCATAGATGTCCACATCATCGTCGGTGACGATGACGAATTTTCCCCAGCGCGGCTGAAGACGAGAAAAGACGGCTTGGGCGATTCGCCCGGGCTGACCGTCATCCAGCTTCTTGATCGAGATGATGATGACCCCGACCTGAGCGCTCTCGGGGATGTTGATGTCCACAATGCCTTCGTATCCAAGATCCTCAAGGTGTTTCAGGATCAGGGCTTCAAAAGAGACGTGGCGCAGCTTGCTCGACTCACTGGGAGCCATCTGACTCATAAATGCCTGGTAGATACAGTCCTTGCGGTAAGTGATGCAGGTGATTTCGTAAACCGGAGAAAACTTCGCTGAACCTTGGTATCCAGTGTACTCGCCAAAGGGCGCTTCAGGTTCGTAGGGACGCTCGCTTTTTGGTGGGAGCCTCCCCTCGATAACGATCTCCGCGTGCGCCGGCACCTCGATGGCTACCGTTTCACAAGGGACCACCTCGATGGGAGCACCTCTTAGAGCCCCTGCGACCGCAAGCTCGTCTACGCCATAAGGGACCTCCGTTGCTGAAACCATCCCGATGACAGGATCAGCGCCGATCACCGTGGCAATTTCGGTTGCTTGACCGCACGCTTCGTTCTTCCTTATGTGGTGCATGATATGGGCACCCTGGGTGGCGCCAATACCCATCACATTGGGTTCCGGCCGAACCATGATCCGATAGGTCCCCACGTTGCGGATTCTAGTCTCTGGGTCTTTGGTGATGCAGCAAGGCGCTGTGATAAAACCGTGCCCTTCCTCCCACCCCCGATCCTTCTCCGGCGTCCAAACAGGGATGGGGAACTTGTGGATGTCCACGGCGCTGCCGCGATCTGTCTTTTCTTTGCACGGGCCGCCTCTCACCCGCACCGGCGGGAGAGGGTTCTTTAAGGCCTGGATAAACTTCCGGCGGATCTCTCCCATGACCTCCGCCCTCGGTTTATCCGGATCGATCCCAAGGGAAACCGCATAGGTCTGATAAGAGGCTCCAATAGCGCCGACTACAACAGGGATTTTGTATCCTTTGACGCGCTCGAACAGGACCGCGTACCTTTTCGCCTCCTCGTTGCCCATGTAGACCCAGCGCATGATGGCGCTAAGTTCCCAGTCTTTGTCCACCTCTGTTCGGACGCGGCGCAGGAGGCCGTGATCATCAAGAGCCTTAAGATGCGCTTTCAAGTCATAGGTCATTGGTTAGGCTCCCTCTCTCTGACGGGCCCGGCCAAGAAGCCGGAGTAAGCTAGAAAAGTCTCAAGGTCGGTGCAAAGAAGAGAAAAAGCAATTGCGGTGCCACGCATTTAGACAGGCAAATAAGGATGTTATGACCGAATGCACTGATATGATTTATTAAAAGTAGGAAAAACTGATGTCCTTTTCTTATCTGCAGGAATGCGAAGGTTTTGGTACCCGGCATTTAGGGCGAGTGAACATGCACAGCGAGACCGTGGGGCCCGCGGGGGACCCGCAGGGTGCCGAGTGCGCTTGGGAGCATCAATGATGCTGACTGTATCGGACCGGTGATTAGCCACAAACAGGACGCCGTGTAAGCCTTTCTTCCCGAAGTATATGAGGTGGCTGGCGCAGCCGGAAACACAGTCCGATGCGCCAAAGCCTTTCAAGATTACTCGCACCCCAGGGAGGCTGGCGATCCTCTGGTTGTGACGGCATTCTGCCCGATCTGTCCCAGGATAAACGAGGATCTCCTTGATCTGAGCTTCTTGGCGCCTAAGAAGATAGTCTATGTGCCAGTGGCTCTTCTTATTTCCTTTTCTGAGATGACGGGATAGCCGGCTCTTTAAACCATTCATTGCGCTTCCGGTATAAAGGTAAATCCCCGGTGGAAATTCGGCCTCTCCCAAGCGCCCCACCTGAATCGAGATTTTCTTTCTCACACGAATGAGCAGAGAGTAGCATCCCTTTTCCAATAGAGAACCGCTGACTTCGCGCATCCTGAAGCAGCTTTAATGCCGTAGGGAAGCGGACGGCTTAGAGTCGTGATCTTCAAACGGCTTCAAGGATGATAAGTTGAGACCGTAGCCCTCCCAGCCCTCGCTCAAGCGGGTAAGGCAACCCAAACCGCAGCCTTTTCTCTCCGGCCAAAGCTGACAGTTTTTGACTCTGAGGCGAGGCTCTCCTGGAGCCTGCTCTGGCAGGTGCCCATTCTCCCCGATCTCCACCAAGGTTACTGAACCGGACTCAGGGCATCTCAGGAGTCTCTTCTTGCGGTAGCCCGCCAGCTTGATCAGGGCCGTCAGCGCAATAACCATCCAGAACGCCGGGGCTGAGGCCGCCGCCAGCGATGTCAATAAGTCTAGCATCGTTGTCATCCTACTAGTCCCTCCTTTCAGCACTCCCCTCTCATCTCCGTATTTGTCCTTGCCTCGCAACCGTGGAAGGGGTCTTAAAGTGCTCTGTTATCAGCTCTGCCTTAAGAATTTTTCCCGTTGGTCCCTTGGGAATCTCGTCGACGATTTTTACCTGACGTGGAAACTTGAAGTGGGCCAGGCGCTCCTTGCAGTAGGCGATCAACTCTTCAGCCGTCGCCTCTGCCAGGGGCTTCAGCGCCACAAAGGCAGCTACCTCCTCCAGTAAATCGGGGCTTGGCACTCCCACGACCGCGGCTTCGGCCACTGCCGGGTGGGAGAGCAAAACCGCTTCCACTTCCTGTGGAAAGACCGAAAATCCGCCTCTGAGGATGCGCTCCCGCTTCCTGCCTACGATCCGGATAAGCCCGTCCCGCGAAAGCGAAGCCAGATCGCCGGTTTTAAACCATCCTCCATCCACCAACACCTCTCGGGTCTCCTCGGGTGCGTCCAGATAGCCCTCCATAGCTCCCGGGCATTTGATCCAGAGCTCGCCGACCTCGTCTTGAGGTAGCGACTGTTCGGCCTCGTCCACGATCCGTATCTCCACGCCCGGGAGCGGTCGTCCCACGGCATCGGGAAAATCGAGCGAATCGTCGTGGCAGCAGGAGAGGGGGCGGGGGATCTCTGTGGCTCCGTAGCCGCGCACGATTCTCTTGCCGGTTCTCGCCTGCCACTCTTTCGATAGTTCCCATGGGCAGGGCGCCGCGCCGGTAACTGTGAGACGGAGAGTGCTAAGATCGGCGCTGGCGAATTCAGGTGAGTTGAGCAGGCGCCGGAACATGGTGGGCACTGCGGGAAAAACCGTTACCCGGTGCCGCTTGATAGCTTCAAGGACCGCCTCTGGAACGAAGCGCTCGACCAAAACCACAGTGGCGCCGAATAAGAGAGGTGCCAGAAGCCCACTGTACATGCCGAAGTTATGAGCGCAGGGAAGGACTCCTAAAACTCTATCCTCAGGCCTAAGGCCCATGACCGCCCCTCCCCACAAGCGGTTGGCATAAGCCAAAGCCTCGTGACTGAAGACAGCCCCTTTGGGTCGCCCGGTGCTTCCCGAAGTGTATATGATCAGCGCGGGCGCCTCGGTCAGCCGAGGCGTGATCCAATCGTCTCCCTCCTCCGTGACTTCCTCGATGACTCGCTTGGGCTTGAGGTCTCGCAGGATCCCTGAAAGCTCATCTTTCCTGAGCGCAAGGTTCAAGGGAGCCGCTGTGGCACCTAGCTTGAAGATTCCGAAAAGAGCCACAGCAAACGTGCAGCAATTGGGCAATCGCACGGCGACCCTGTCGCCGGGCTTGATCCCCTGCTCCGACAAAGAGCGGGCAAAACAGGACGATAGACGATCCAGCTCATTCCAAGACAGAGTCCGGTCCGCGCAGAGGATGGCGGTTTTCTCCTGGAAACGACGCGCGTTGGATTCCAGGAAACAGGCAAAATTCTCTTGCATGGGCTTATACGTTCTGTTGACTGCATGAAAAATGCCACCCGGATAATCCTTTGATAAATCAGGCGCGCGAGAAAAGTTCCTTACTACTTTTTAGAAAATTTAGAGGCAGAATTCCTATTTCTTAGAAAGGTATGAGCTTTGGGCCTCCTTAAGCTCCGATCCAACACCGCGGTCAAGCCTAGTCTCCGAGCTAACGATAGGAAAGGGAACGGATGGGGCTATTTGGAGGGCTGCCTCGGCGGTCTGAGAGTCAACTGTCCCTGGCGAGAAAAATTGATGGATTCGGCGAGAATCCGGGCGGCCTCCTGGGGCGCATGAAAGCCCGTTGAGTTCTCCGCCTCGACGAAGTCGAGCAGAAACTGGGCCTTGCGTTGAAACTCTCGGGCAGTGGCGATTTCCTTAGAAGCCCGGCCGGCTTGGCCAATAGCCTTGAGCTCTCCGATCAGATCTATGAGGGCGTCCATCGCGAGGTTACGGAGTCTGAAGGTCCGCTCCTGGATTGTCTCTACCCGCGCCTTCAGTTCTTCCTCGGGCCATTTGTGGCATGTTTGGCAGGCCCGGCTCAAGTTGAGCATAGGGCTGCGCACGTGGTGGTCGCTGATCTTTAAAGCCCCCTCCCTCTTGTACGGCATGTGGCAGTCCGCGCAGGCCACGCCCGAGCGCGCGTGGATGCCCTGATTCCACAATTCAAACTCCGGGTGTTGCGCCTTAAGGACGTCAGCGCCGGTTTCAGCGTGAGTCCAGTCTTTGAATTTCACTTCGTCGTAGTAGGCCAAGATTTGCTCAACCTTGAGCCCTTTCATCCAAGGATAGACCAGGCGCTTTTCCGGCCCCTTGAAGTAGTATTCCACGTGGCATTGGCCGCAGACAAAGCTTCTCATCTCCTGGCGCGTCGCCATGGCTTTGACATCGTAGTCCTTCACGCCCTGGGCTCCCTTGAGCGCTCGGATCCCCTCGATGAAGGCGGGCCGGGTGATGCGGAGTTGCATGGTATCCGGAGAATGGCAATCGACGCAGGAGACAGGGTGCCTGACGAGCGTTCGCGCCTCGGGGTATGGCATCTGGTTGACCCGCTCGAATCCTTTAAAGAGATCTCCGCCGCCGGCTTTTTTATACGGTACATAGACCGAAGCATGGCAGTGAAGGCAGGTGCCGGGCTGCTTTGCGACCACCTGGCGCTCCGTGTAGGTCTGATCCTCGAGCATGTAGGCGTGTCCTCGGTCTTCCCGGAAATCTTTGGAGAAAGGATAGCCAGCCCACATGGTCTTTAGACGCGGATCTTCTTCAAGCCGCGACTGGGCGACCACAGAGCGCGGATCTCGCGGCGTCGGCGTCCTCGGCACCGCCTCGCTCCCGCCGAATCTGGTCCGGACCTGGTCCACAGTCCGGCGATAAGCGTCGTACTGCATGGGAAAGTTTTTACCCCACAGGGCCGGGTCTTCCGTGTCATCCGTGAGCTCCACGACCCGGTAAAATGGATTTTTGGCTTCTTGCTTGCGCTCAAGAATATTCACCAGCAAGGCCGCGCCTGCTATGGCTCCGACGGCGGCCACAAAGGCCGCCCCGACAATCAGAAGGAAGCGCTGCCGTTTCGAGTCCAGTTGTGCCATAAAAAACCTTTATGAAGGATGCCCCACAGCGCTATGGCAGCGGACGCACCAAAGCTTTGCTCCCTCGCCATGAGGCCCTTCGATAGCCTCTATAATCTCCTGATGGCATCCCCGGCACTGCCTTTCGGTGATCTCGCGGTTGTGCGTCTTGATCTGGATGGGCTCCGGGAAGCGGCCCGTGGTAAAGGCCCAGGAGTGCCAGAATCCATTCGAGGCCTTTGTCAAGTATTTGCGGAATAGACCGCGATGGGTATGGCAGTCGTTGCACGCGGCCACGGCACGATGGCTCGACTTGATCCAGCCGTCGTGATAGTCGCGCATGACGTGGCAATTGGCGCACGCCTCCGGCTGATCGGTGAGATAAGATGCGCCGCGGGCGTAGACAAATGTGTAGCCACTGATCCCGGCAGCCAAGCCGAAAGCCACGGCCAATATCAGTTCGGCGATGGTCTCTGCCTGCATGACGAGGCCGATTTTACGTGAAGGGCATGAGACGGGGCAAGAGGAAAATCCACCTTAAGACTATTTCCCCGACGGAAAGGGGGGAAGATCGGCCCGTCGCTTAGCGGTGAAAGACAAAGTCCGGGAAGAGGGCGAAGAGAAGAATGATCACGATGACGACCGGAACAATCGCGATGATATAGAGCAGGAGCTTTTCGTATTTGAGATGCATGTAATTGAGGGCGACCAGTAAGGCTTTAGCGATGGCCACGGCGAAGATTAGAAGGAGCGCCAGGGATTTCGGCAACACGATGCTGGCTGCAATGGAAATCGCGACCAGGCCCAAAAGCGCCATCCATATGCCAAAGTAATTAGGACGATTTTGCTCGCCTATCATCATGTGAGATAAAGAAGGGGAAAGAGAAAAATCCAAACGATATCCACGAAGTGCCAGTAGAGACCGGCTAGCTCCACACGGTGCTCGTTCGGTCGGAGGACTTTGCCGATCGCCGCGATCGAAAGGATGACATTCGTAATAACTCCGGCCAGGACATGCAGGGCGTGGAGCCCGGTCATCCCGTAGTAGAAGGACCAGAAAATCCCCGCGGCCGGGGTGAAACCCGCCGCGATTTCCCCGGTGTACTCAAAGGCTTTAATAATCAAGAAGGCAAGACCCAGGAGAACCGTGAGACCGAGATAGGTCCCAAGCCTCTTTGGATCTTTGTCCTCGACCGCGGCGAAGGCCAAGACCATGGTGAGGCTGCTGGTGAGGAGGACGAAGGTGTTGGCCAAACCGAGGGAAAAGTTCAGATGGGCTGCCGCCTCGGACCAGCCGCTGCTTCCCAGACGGACCACAATGTAAGAAGCGATGAGCCCGCCGAATACGGTGATCTCTGAGGCAAGAAACCACCACACCCCCACCTTTCCGGTGGGAATGCCGGTGGAAGTCAGAGTTTGCGCTCGGCTATCCAACTCGATTCCTCCTTGAACCATTGAATGGCTTGAACGGCTTAAACTGTTCAAACCTCCTATTGCCTCGCCGCTGCCGGCGACGCCAGCGGTCGGTCCTGCGGCAGCCAGTCTTCGGCGGCCTCAGGCGAGCTATACTCGTAGGGGCTGCGGTAAACCGCCGGGACAGTCTCGAAGTTCCCGTGCGGCGGCGGCGACGCGGCACTCCATTCCAGCGTATTGGCCTGCCATGGGTTGCGCTCGGCTACTTGCCCCCGCATCAAGCTCCACAAAAAGTTCACCACGAAGGGAATCTGCGAGAGCAGAAGGAGAACCGAGGCGATGGTGATGAACGTGTTGATCGGCTGCAACGGCTGGAGGAACTCGTACTGCATTGGGTTGGCGATCCGCCGCATCATCCCTCCGAGCCCGACAAAGTGCATCGGCACGAAGCCGGCGTTGAAGAAAATAAAGGTCAGCCAGAAGTGCATCTTGCCCAGGGGTTCGTTCATCATGCGGCCGAACATCTTGGGGAACCAGAAGTAAAGACCGGCAAATCCGGCAAAGAAGGTGGCGCTGAACAGGGTGTAGTGAAAATGAGCGACGACGAAATAGGTGTCGTGGATGTAGATATCGACCGGCGCCGAGCCGTTGAAGATGCCGGTCAGTCCTCCCAGGATAAAAATGGAAAGGGTGCCAAGGGCGAAGAGCATGGGCGGTGGAAAGCTGATCGACGCACGCCAGAGGGTAGCAATCATGGCAAACACGATAAGAGCGAAAGGGACCGAGATGATGATCGTGGTGATACTGAAGGGCATGGCGAGCCGAGGGTCCATCCCGCTCAGGAATTGGTGGTGCGCCCAGACGATGAAGCTCAGCATGCCGGCGGCAATCGTTGAGTAGATGATGGGACGGTAACCGAAGATCGGCTTGCGGCTAAAGACGGGCATGATCTCAAGGACGATGCCGAGACCCGGGAGCAGGATGACATAGACTTCGGGGTGGCCGAAAAACCAAAACAGGTGCTGCCACAAGAGCGGCTCCCCGCCGCCTTCGGGGAGATAAAAGGTAGTGCCCAGCACACGATCCATGAGGAGCATTACGGCGCCGGCGATGAGCGGCCCGACAGAGAGCATGAAGAGAACGGCCGCTGTGATCTGCATCCATACAATCAAGGGTAAGCGGAAGAAGGTCATCCCGGGGGCTCGCAGGTTGATCGTTGTGGTGAGGAAGTTGACTCCTCCCATCAGGAAGGAGGCGAATTCAAGAGCAAGGGCCAAGATCCAGAGATTGAGGCCCCAGTTTACGCCCGTGTATGCGGCTTTGGCAGAGAGAGGCGGATATCCGGTCCATCCTGCAGAAGCAGCCCCACCAGGGACAAAGAACGAAATGAGCAAGGTCAGCGATGCGAGGGAG
>Ga0114945_10001060_pt1 | contig 17368 bp, 13 predicted proteins | sample OV2TP3_FD_87194 | JGI IMG/M metagenome (GOLD analysis project Ga0114945, IMG submission 87194) | Hot spring microbial communities from Beatty, Nevada to study Microbial Dark Matter (Phase II) - OV2 TP3 | ecosystem: Environmental > Aquatic > Thermal springs > Hot (42-90C) | place: USA: Beatty...
CCCTCATGCTGGCCGAACTCGCCCTGGGCCACCGCCACCGCGCCTCCCAGCCCCGCGCATTCGGGCGGGCGCGGGCCGGGTGGGAGGGGGCCGGGTGGTGGCCCATCGCGGTCGGGATGCTCGGCGTGACGCTCTACTACTGCGTCGTCATCGGGTGGACGGTGAACTACTTCTTCTATTCCCTGGCGCTGGCCTGGGAGCCCGACCCCGAGCGCTTCTTCTTCCGGGACTTCTTGAACCTCTCCCCGGCGCCCTCGGCCCTCGGCGGGCTGCGCTGGCCCATCGTCCTCTCGACGGCCTTCGTCTGGGGGGCGTGCTGGTGGGTGGTCAAGGGGGGGATCGCCCGGGGGGTGGAGCGGGCCGTCCGATGGATGATGCCCCTGATGACCCTCTTGCTGGCCGTCCTCATGGGCTGGGTCCTCCTCCTGCCCGGGGCGGGGGCGGGCCTCGCGGCCTACCTCCGGCCCGACTTCGCCAAGCTGCTCGAGCCGAGGGTGTGGGGGGAGGCCGTGGGCCAGACGTTTTTCTCCCTGAGCCTGGGGTTCGGGATCATGGTCGCCTACGCGTCCTACCTCCCCGAGGACGCCAACCTGCCGGCCGACGCGGCCTGGATCGTCCTGGGGGATACTCTCTTCGCCGTCGCCGCCGGGGTGGTCGTCTTTGGGACCTTGGGCTTCATGGCCCACCACGCCCGGGTGGGCCTGGAGGAGGTGGTGAAGGGGGGCCCGGGCCTGGTCTTCGTGGTGTTCCCCCGGGCCATCGGCAGCCTGCCCGCGCTCCGCCCCGCCTTCGGCGCGCTCTTCTTCCTCGCCCTCTTCTTCGCGGGCCTGACGAGCGCCATCTCCCTCATCGAGGCCCTGGCCTCGGCCTTGCATGAGAAGTTCGGCCTCCCCCGCCGCAGGCTGGTCGCCCTCATCTGCCTCGCGGGGTTCGCGGGGAGCCTCCTCTTCACCACCGGGGCGGGCCTCCACTGGCTCGACATCGTGGACCACCACCTCACCCAGTACGGCCTCCTCGCCTCGGGCATCCTCGTGGCCCTCTTTGCGGGATGGCTCCTCAAGGAGGGGGAACTTCTCGCCCACGTCCGCCGCTCGGGGGCCGCCTGGGTGGGCCGGTGGTGGCCCTGGGCCCTGCGCTATCCCGTCCCGCTTCTCCTCGCGGTTCTCCTGATCGGGGCCCTCGTCGGGGACCTCAAGAAGCCCTACGGCGGCTACTCCGCCGGCGCCACCCTCCTTCTGGGCTGGGGCTGGCTCGCGGCCCTGGGGGCGGTCGCCCTCTGGGTGGGCCGGAGGGAGGACGCCCCTCCCCCGGCGGCGTAGAGGACGCCGCGGCCTTCCCCCGGGCTTCGGCCCGGGATATAAAGGGTTTCCTCAGCGGAGTCCCCCCAGGTGGATGCCATGGAAGCAAAGCACCGAGAGACGATCGATCCGGGCGCCAACCTGGCCTGGGCGGCGGCGCGCTTCGGCGGCCGCGAGGCCGTCGCGGACGGGGGGCGCCGCCTGAGCTTCCTCGACCTCAACCGGCGCAGCCGCCAGATCGCCAACGCCCTCATCCACCACGGCCTCGCGCCCGAGGGCCGGGTGGCCAAGCTCATGAGCAACTGCGCCGAGATCATCGAGACCGGCTTCGCCACCGCCATGGCCGGCGGGGCCTCCCTCAACCTCCACCCGCGCGGGTCGGTCGCCGAGCACCTCCACATGCTCGAGGATTCCGGGGCCGAGTTCCTCTTCGTGGACGAGGCCCACAGGGAGCAGGCGCGCGCCCTCCGGGAGGGAGCCACCCGCCTTCGGCGCGTGATCGGGGTCGGATGGAGGGAGGAGGGGGTGGAGTCCTACGATGGGTGGCTGGAGCGGGCCTCCGCCCGCCCCCCGGGGGTCGAGGTCGGCCCCGAGGGCCTCTTCCACCTCCACTACACCTCGGGCACGTCCGGACAGCCCAAGGCCGTGGTCAACACCCACCGCACCCACCGGGCGTGGATGCGGAACTTCTTCCTGAACCTGGACTACCGCCTGGGCGCCGGGGACTCGATGCTCCACGCAGCCCCCCTCACCCACGCCGCCTTCAACTACACCGAAACCTACCTCCTCCGCGGAGCGCGCAACATCATCCTGCCCCGCTTCGACCCCGAGCTTTATATCGCCGCGGTCGCGCGCGAGCGGGTGACGACGGCCTTCCTCGTGCCCACCATGCTCCTCGCGCTGCTCGAGTGCGAAAGCTTGAAGCGGGCGGACCTTACCAGCCTCCACACGCTGAACTACGGCACCTCCCCCATCAGCGAGGAGACCCTCTGCCGGGCCGTCGAGGCCATCGGCCCCATCCTCCGGCAGACCTATGGCCTGACGGAGGCCAGGCAGCCCATCGCCCTCCTCCACTCCTGGGAGCATGTCGTCTCGGGCACCCCCGAGCAGCGGCGCCGCCTGGCCTCCTGCGGAAAGCCCGCCGCGGGCGTCACGTTCGCCCTCCTGGACGAGGAGGACCGGCCCGTCGCGGCCGGGGAGATGGGCGAGATCTGCCTCCGCGGGGACTACGCCATGGCCGGCTACTGGAAGGATCCCGAGGCCACCGCCGAGGCGATGCGCTCGGGCTGGGTGCACAGCGGGGACCTGGCGGTCACGGACGAGGATGGCTACGTCTACATCGTCGACCGCAAGAAGGACATGATCATCTCAGGCGGGTTCAACATCTATCCCTCCGAGGTCGAGCGGGCTCTCTGCCGGCACCCGGACGTCCTGGAGGCGGCGGTGGTCGGCGTGCCGGACGCGCACTGGGGGGAGGCCGTGAAGGCCCTCATCGTCCCGCGCCACGGGAGGGACGTGAGCGCATCGGAGATCGCCGAGTTCTGCCGGAAGGAGATCGCCAGCTACAAGAAGCCGAAGCACGTTGAGATCGTGAAGGAACTGCCCAAGAACTCCCGCGGGAAGATCCTCAGGCGAGAGATCCGGGACCGCCACTGGGCGGGAAGGACGCGGAAGGTGAACTAAAAGCCCAGCGCCATGGACGGGAGGAACCGATGGACCTCACCCAGAAGTTCGGCCTGAAGCTGGTGAAGTACGAGAAGAGGGACAAGATCGCCCGCGTGACCCTGAATCGGCCGCAGAAGCTGAACCCGCTCAGCTTCGAGATGGCCAAAGAGCTCCTCCAATGCTGGGAGGACGTGAACGAGGACAAGGAGGTCTGGGTCGCCATCCTCTCGGGGGAGGGGCGCTCCTTCTGCGCGGGCTGGGACCAAAACCTGGAGGAGGACGAGCTGACCGCGGGCGCCGTCCGCCCCAAGGGCATCCTCTACTGCGACCTCGACTGGATCAAAAAGCCCATCATCTGCGCGGCCCAGGGATACGCCATCGGGGGCGGGATGAGCCTCTTCCTCGGCGCTGACGTCCGGATCGTCTCCGAGGACGCCAGGCTCGGATACTCCCAGCCCAAGATCGGCATCATCAGCATCGGGGGCGCGATGCGGCTCCCCGCCCACGTCCCCGGGCTCGCCCGCTGGTACCTCTTCTCCGGGGAGCTGATCGACGCCCGGGAGGCCCACCGCTTGGGGCTCGTCGTGAAGGTCGTCCCGCGCGAGCGGCTCATGGAGGAGGCGACGGGCCTCGCGGAGAAGATCCGCGAGTGCTCGCCCATGTCCGTCCAGCACACCAAGGAGGAGGTGGCCGCGGCCGCCAACGTCTCCATGTACGAGGGCTACCGCCTCTGCCGCCCCATCATGAACCGCTTCTACAAGACCGAGGACTACAAGGAGGGAAAGCGCGCCTTCCTCGAAAAGCGGAAGCCCGTCTGGAAGAACCGGTGAGACCGGCAAAGCCCTCGACGCTTCGTCCTCCCTCCACCGGGTAGGGCGGATGGCTCCCGAACCGAAACCGCGCGCCGGCGGCCCCACCCTGCGAGAGGGCTGGGCGCACATCGCGGCCTGCTTCGTCGCCATCTTCACCGCCTACTCGACCGCCTTCATGCTGGGCCCGATGCTGGACGCCATGGGGAGCGAGCTGGGCATGTCGGTCTCCGCCATGGGCCAGCTCGCCGCCCTCACCTTCGTCCCCTGGGCGATCAGCGCCCCCCTCGTCGGGCCCCTCTCAGATCGCTACGGGCGCAAGCCCGTCCTCCTCATCGGGCTGGCGGGCCTCTCCCTCTCCAGCCTGATCGGCTCCCTCGCGCCGGACTACCTCACGCTGGTGGGGTGCCGCCTGCTCACGGGGGTGTTCGGCGGGTGCGTTCCCCCCTCCTGCATCGCATCGGTCGGGGATCGCTTCGTCGGGCGCACGAGGGGCAACGCGCTGGCCGTCGCCGGCTCAGGCATCTCGGCCAGCCTCCTCGCCGGCCTGCCCGTCCTCGCCTATCTAACGGACCGCCTCGGGTGGCGCGGCGGGTTCGTCCTGGCCGGAGGATTCGGGCTGTGTGCCTGCCTCTTCGTGGCCTGGGCGTTCCCCCCCAAGGGGCGCACCGCTCCGCCGCTCAGCTATCTGGGGAGCTTCGCCTGGATGCGCCTGGCCCCTCCCTGGTACATCGTGTCGGGGAACGTCCTCGAGCGCTTGATCCTCTCCGCCTTCCTGACCTACGTCGCCGTCCTCCTCCTCCGCCGCTACGCCATCTCGCTGTCCGCCGTGGCGGGCCTCCTGACGGTGATGTCCATCGGCACCGTGATCGGGGGACTCGCGGGAGGCCCGCTGGCGGGCTTCCGCCGGCGCTTCCAGCTCATCGTCGCCCTCTTGCTGATCCAGGGCGGGCTCATGGCCTTTCAGTTCTCCCTCGCCCCTCCCCTGGCGCTCGCCGTGGCGGCGGGGTTTCTCTTCAGCATCGTGAGCCAGATGAACCGGCCGGTGGTGATGGACACCCTCGTCACCCTGGCCCCCCGGTCCCGGGGCGCCATCATCGGCTTCTACGCGACGAGCAACCAGGTGGGACAGACGCTGGGGGCGGCGGTCGGGGGGCTAGCCATCGCCTGGGGGGGCATCGAGGCGGTCGGCTGGCTCGCCGCGGCGGCGGGCGTGGGGGGAGCGCTGCTCTACGGACAAATCCTGCGGAAGGATGCCGGGTCCGAGGCCCTGCGGCTCCCGGGGCGGTGAACCCGCGCCAACCCCCGGAGGCTTCCTACCTCCCCGCCTTGACGGCCTCCTTCCTCCGGGGCTCGGGGAAGACGTCGGGGTCGCAGATGACGTCCACCAGGACGGGCCTCTCCTGCCGGAGGGCCTCGGCGAAGACATCCTCCAGGTCGGCCGGGTCCTCCACGCGGTAGCCCGCGGCGCCGAAGGCGCGGGCGTACTCGTCGAAGCGGGGGTTCCCGATCCGGTCCCCGATGTAGCGGCCCCCGTAGAAGTGCCGCTGGTAGGCGCGCTCGGAGCCCAGGTTGAAGTTGTTCAAGATGACGCAGACGGTGTTCAGCCGCTCGCGCACGGCCGTCTCGAGCTCGGCCCCGTTGCAGAGGAAGGCGCCGTCCCCGCTGATGGTGACGACGGGCCGGTCCGGGCAGGCGAGCTTGGCCCCCAGCCCCACGGGATAGCCCACTCCGATGGCGGCGAGGTCCTGGGGGGCGAGGAAGCTCCGCGGGCGGTCGAAGCGCTGGTACTCATAGAGGTAGCCGGCCGCGCTCCCCGCGTCGAGGGTGAGGATGGCGTCCTTGGGGAGCACCTTGGCGAGAGCCATGTGGGCCCGGCGGGGGTCGATGGGCCGGGCGCCGATCTCGAGGGCCGCCTCGCGGTGCCGCTCCTGGGCGGCGCGGACCTCGGCCGCCCGCGCCCGCCAGGCGGGGCGGTCCTTGGGGGCGCCCACCGCCCGGAGGAGTCCCTCGAGCACCAAGCCCGCGTCCGCCGCGATGGCCACCTCGGCCGGATAGTGGCGGCCGATGTTGCGCGGGTCGATCGCCGCGTGGATGAGCTTGGTCCCCCCTCCCAGGAAATCGGCCTTGAGGAAGGTGGTGGTGTGAGCCAGGCGCGTCCCGACGGCGAGGACCACGTCGGCGCTCGCGAAGAGCGCCCGGGCCTCGGGGAGGGTCCCGCGGCCGATCGAGCCCAGGAACATGGGGTGGGAGTTGGGCGCCACGTCGTCGCGCCCGGTCGAAGCCATGATGGGGGCGGTCAGGGCCTCGGCCAGGGCCGCAAGCTCGGCGCTGGCCTCCGCCCAAAGGACGCCTCCCCCCGCGAGCAGAAGCGGCCGCTCGGCCCCCCGGAGGAGCGCCGCGGCGGCGGAGAGCGCCTCGGGGTCGGGCGCGAGGCGGACGCGCCGGGGGGGCAGGGGACCCTCGAGGCGGGGGACGCTCACCTCCTCGTTCATGACGTCGCGGGGGAGATCCACGTGCACCGGGCCCGGCACGCCCGAGATCGCGACCTGGTAGGCCTCGCGGATCACGTCGGCCGCGCGCTCGGGCTTCCGCACCTGGACGGACCACTTGACGATGGGCTTGAACAGGGCGATCTGGTCGATCTCCTGGGACGACTCGCGGAAGGTGTCCTTCATCATCGGGGCGCCCGTGATCACGATGACCGGGCTCTGGGCCATCCAGGCGTTGGCCACCCCGGTGACGAGGTTGGTGGCGCCGGGCCCGTTGGTCGCCATGCACACCCCCGGCCGGCCCGTCAGCCTCCCGTAGGCGTCCGCCATGAGGGCGGCGCTCTGCTCGTGGCGCACGGTGAGGAATTGAAGATCCTCGCGGCCGTACATCCCGTCCAGGATCTCGATCATGCAAGAGCCCGCCATGCCGATGACGTTCCGCACCCCCAGCTGCGCCAGCGACTCGGCGACCGCGTGCCCCGCCGACATGGTGGCCATGCGCACGCCTCCCCCCGACAAAGGAGCCGGGCTCTCCGCCCTCCGCCTGGACTCCACCGCGCGTGGATCGCGCCGCCCGAGGAGAACTCTTCCGAGCGGCTGAAGAGCGCCAATGTAGGCCCCGGTCGGGGGCGTGTCAAAGCGCGCGCCTCGCGGAGGGGGGAGGAGCCGCGGTCCGCCGCGCCCCGGAGATCCGGCGAAAAACGCACGCAAAGAAAGCAAATTTAGCACTTGCAAAAATCTTCGATTTTTGTTTGTATTATAAATGTCTTTTATTCGTTGAGCGAATCTCCCGTGAGGTCTCGATGAACGCTGCCTCAACCGCCGTGGCCGAGGGGCTACTCACCGCCCGCATCGAGAGTGTGGCTGCCGGGGGGGCGGGTGTGGCCCGCCATGAGGGGCGGGTGGTGTTCATCCCCCGGACGGCGCCGGGCGACGCCGTGCGCTTCCGCATCCGGGCCGACAAGGGGAGATACCTCCTGGGGGAGCTCGACGCGGTGGAGGAGCCGGGCCCCGCGCGGCGCGAGCCGCCCTGCCCCCACTGGGCCGCCTGCGGCGGCTGCCCCCTCCAGCAGATGCTCCCCGAGGCCCAAGCCCAGGCCAAGCGCCGCATCCTCCTCGACGCCCTCGCCCGCATCGGCAAGATGGACCTTCCGGTCCCCCTCCAGACCCTCGCGCCCGAATCGCCCGAGTTCGGCTACCGCCTCAGGGCCCGCTTCCAGATCCGGGGGGAGGCGGTCGGCTTCTTCGAGCCGGGCACGCGGCGCCTCGCGCCCATCGAGGCCTGCCTCCTGGTGGAGCGGCCCATCGCCGAGGCCCTCCGGGAGGTGCGCCGGCTGCTGCGGCTTGAGCCCGCGGCGCGCCGGGTCGAGGCGGCCGAGATCACCTCCCTCGGCCCCGCCCCCGAGGAGGGCGCCGGGCTCCTCCTCCACCCTTGCGGCGCCCGCGAGCGGGGCCGCGCCGCGCCCGATCGGCAGACGCGCACGATCTGGGAGGGGTTCGGCCGCGGGTCAGGCTTCCCCCTGAGCTTCGCGGGGGATCGCGGCCCGGGGGACCCCCCCGCCTGGACGGCCCGCTACGAGGCCGGGGAGGGCCTCACCCTGCGCGTCTCGCCCGAGTCGTTCATCCAGCCCAGCCGCGCCGGGAACCTCGCCCTCCTCCGGACCCTCCTCGAGGAGGCCGGCCTCGGGCCGGGAGGCCGGGCGGTGGATCTCTTCTGCGGGGCGGGCAACTTCGCGCTCCCTCTCGCCCGGCGGGGGGCGCGGGTGGTGGGGGTGGAGAGCAATCCCTTCGCCGCGCGGGACGCCGAGGCGAACCGCAGGGAGACGGGAGTGGAGGGCGCCCGCTTCCTCCACGGGGAGGCCGAGCGGCTCGACGCCGGGGAGATCGCCCGCGCCCTGGGAGGGCCCCCCGACGTCCTCATCCTCGACCCCCCGCGCAAGGGGGCGCTCGCGGCGATCCCGATCCTGCGCGCCCTGGCGCCCCGGCGGGTCCTCTACGTCTCCTGCAACCCGGCCACCCTCGCCCGCGACGCCCGCGCGATCCGCGCGGAGGGCTACCGCATCGAGAGGGCCTTTCTGATCCCCATGTTCCCCAACACCGCCCACGTCGAAACCCTCACCTCCTGGTCCCGGGGGGAAAACCCCCCGCCGGAGGACGGAAAGGAGGATGTGCAATGTTCCTGACCCGCAGGCAGCGCGAGATCTACGAGTTCATACGGGAGTTCATCCAAGCCAAGGGCTACGCCCCGAGCATCGCCGAGATCGGCCAGAACTTCCGGCTCACCTCCCCCGCCACGGTGCACAAGCACCTTCAGAACCTGGCGCAGAAGGGGCTCATCAAGCGGAGCTGGAACCGGAGCCGGGCCATCGAGATGGTGCCGGGGGCGGACACAGTGGGGACCGAGGCGGGCCGGGCGGGGGAGCTCCCCCTCAGGGGCTACATCGCCGCAGGCCTCCCCCTCGAGGCGGTCGAGGCGAACGAGACGATCCCCCTCCCCTGGTCCGCCGGCGCGGGCAACCTCTACGTCCTGAGGGTCAAGGGCGACTCCATGATCGAGGACCACATCCAGGACGGCGACTACGTCATCGTCGAGCAGCGCGAGAGCGCCCAGAACGGCGAGACCGTGGTGGCCCTCCTCGAGGGGGAGAACGCCACCCTCAAGCGCTTCTACCGCGAGGGCGGCCAGATACGCCTCCAGCCGGCGAACGCCCAGATGGCCCCCATCTTCGTCCCGGAGGAGGGCCTCCGCATCCAGGGCGTCGTGGTGGGGGTGCTGAGGAAGTACTGAGCCGAGGGGGCGCCAAGGCGCGCGGGGAAGGGCCCCGCGCCGCGCCGCCCCTCAAGGGATCGCTCCCATGACCCAAGCCCCGGCGGCGCCCGGAGCGGCCGACCGGCGCGCCCCGCCCCGCGTCGTCGCCCACGTGGACATGGACGCCTTCTTCGTGGCGGTCGAGCGGATGGAGGATCCCTCCCTCCTCGGCAAGCCCGTCATCGTGGGGGGGAGCACCGGCCAGCGGGGGGTGGTCGCCGCCGCCTCCTACGAGGCCCGGAAATTCGGCGTCCGCTCGGCCATGCCCATGGCCCAGGCCCGCAGGCTCTGCCCGGGCGCCGTCTACCTTCAGGCCGACCACGCGAAGTACGTCGCCGCCTCCGAGCGCGTGATGGAGGTGCTCGGATCCTTCTCTCCCGTCCTCGAGATCGTCTCGGTGGACGAGGCCTACCTCGACCTCACCGGCACCGAGCGACTTCTCGGGCCCCCCTTCGCCGCGGCCGGGCGCATCCGGGCGGCCCTCCTGGATGAGACCGCCTGCTCGGCCTCGATCGGCCTCGCCTCGAACCGCCTCATGTCCAAGGTGGCCTCGGAGCTGGCCAAGCCGGCGGGCATCCTCCATATCCTCCCCGGCCAGGAGGCCAGGATCCTCGCCCCGCTCCCCGTGGAGGCCCTCCCCGGGGTGGGAAAGATGACGGGGGCGCGCCTGCGCGGGATGGGGGTGCGCACGGTCGGGGATCTCGCCCGCATGCCCCTCGATCTCCTCGAAGCCCACTTCAAGAGCTGGGGGGCGGACCTCCACCGCAAGGCGCGGGGGGAGGACGACGCCGCGCTCGAGCCCGAGAGCCGGCCCAAGAGCCTAGGTAGGGAGACCACCTTCGCCGAGGACATCGGAGACCGCGCCCATCTGGAGGCCACCCTCGTCCGCCTCGCCGAGCAGGCCGCCGCGCGGGCGCGCCGCCAGGGCCTCTCGGCCCGCGGGGTGACCCTCAAGATCCGCTACGCCGACTTCACCACCTACACCCGCGCCGCCCCTCTCGATCCGCCCTCCACCCTCGACAAGGAGATCATCGAGGCCGCCCTCCGCCTCCTGGAGCGGGCACTGAACGACCTGGCCCGGGGAAGGCGGGTCCGCCTGCTCGGGGTCTACCTCACGGGCCTGGGCGCCTCCGGCCTCCAGCCCTCCCTCCTCCCGGAGGAGGGCCGGCTGCGCGAGGCCAGGCTCGTCGAGAGCATCGACGCCGTCCGCGCCCGCTTCGGCTACGGCTCCCTCCTCACCCGCCGGGCCATCGGGCGCCTGGGCAAGGAGGAAGATTGAAGGCCCGGGGGAGATGAACATCCTCCTGACCGGCCCTCCCGGCTGCGGAAAGACCACCCTCGTCCAGTCCCTCATCCGCTCGCTCGAAGGAAGGCGCCTCGCCGGAATCGTCACGCCCGAGATCCGCCGGGAGAGGCGGACGGGCTTCCTGATCGCCGACCTCGCCACCGGCGCGGAGGAGGTGCTGGCCTCGGTGGAGATAAGGGGAGGGCCGCGGGTGGGAAGGTACGGCGTCAACGCCGCCGGGGTGGACAAAATCACGGCCCTCTTTCGGGAGAGCCTCGAGGGGGCGGAGTTCGTCTTCATCGACGAGATCGGAAGGATGGAGCTCTGCTCGGCGAAGTTCCGGGAGCTCGCAGGGGAGATCTTCGATTGCGGCAAGCCCCTCGTGGCCGTCGTCCACCGCGGCCTCATCGGGCAGTTCCAGGACAAAGGGGAGGTCATCCGGGTCGAGAGAGAGCGGTCCGCCCAGATCCAGAAAGACGTCTTGGGCAAGCTGCTGCGCACCGGGAAGTGATCGGGCTCTCCCGCGCCCGGGCGGGACGCCCCCGCCTAGACCAGCACCATCAGGGTTCCCCCCACGGTCAGGGAGCCTCCGAGGATGAGGCGCGGGGTGACGTTCTCCGCCTCCCGCACGAAGAGGTGGGCGATGAGGATGGCGAAGAGGGGCTGCATCGCGGTGACGGAACTCACGTTGACGGCGTAGGTGCGCGCGAGGGCGGCGGCGTAGGAGGGAACGGCCAGCGTCTGGCAGAGGGCGGCGCAAAAGATCCAGCGCCAGTTGCCGCGGGGGATCTCCCTCGGCGCGCGCTCGGACTCGAACCCCAGGGCCACCATCCAGGCGACCGGCACCCCGATCCAGATCGCCAGCATCATGGCGCCGAGCGGGGGAATGTCCGCGACGATGACCTTGATGATCACGCTCGATAGGCTCCACAGAAAGGTGGTCGCCCCCGCCGAGAGCCAGCCCAGGGCGCGCTGCCTCGGGGTGTAGCCGGCGCCCCCGGCCGGCCGGGCGGGCTCCGCCCGGACGACAGCGGTGATTCCTCCGATGAGGAGGCCCAGCCCCAGGAACATCCGGAGCGAGAGCGGCTCATCCAGCCACAGGGCGGCCAGAAGGGCGGTGACGGCGGGGGTGCTCGTCGCCACGGGGAGGGTGCGGCTGGGCCCGATGCGCCGGATGGCGAAGTAATAGGTGAGGCGCGAGAGCACGATCATGAACAGCCCGACGGCGAGGAGGAGAAACACCGTCCGCCACAGGGAGGGCACGACGGAAGCCCATGGAAGGTAGGCCGCCGCCGCCAGGGTGACGAGGACGCCGTTTGTGGTCGTCACCGTCGCCGTGCCCCGCAGGAAGGGCGCGTCGCGCAGGGCGAGCCGGATGAAAAAGGAGAGCGCCGTCCAGCCGATCAGGGCGAGGGCGGCGAAGAACAAGCCGGCGGCGTGGGTTCCGACTTCCATACGAAGCGCGCCCCGCCCCCTTCAGAGAAAAAGAGACTCCGAGGACAGACCCGCGCCCTCCCTCTCAGGAGGGCCGGATGAGCTTCCAGTTATCTTTGACGGGCGCCGCCGCCTTCGCGAAGCGGTAGAGCACGCATTGCTCGCGGAAGAGCGCCTTGACGCGCTCGAATTGCGCCTCCGTCCCGGAGGAGGTCACCCGGATATCGAGCTCGATCCCGGTCACGCCGCCGTTGCGGCTCCGCTCGTCGTCCGCGGGGAAGTGGCCGAGGGTGAGCTTCCCCTCCACCTGGCAGTCCGCGAGGGGCAGCTCCGCCTCCTTGGCGAAGAGCTCCACGTGGGCCGCGCTGCATCCCGTCAGGGCCGCCACGGTATATTCCGCCGGGGTCGGGTGCTCGTAGAGCCCCCCGCGCCCCTTCGGCTCGTCGGTGAAAAACGAGGGGCAGTCCCGCACCTGGACTTCGGCGCGCAGGGTGCCCCTCCACTGCGTTCGCGCCACGCGGGTCACGGTTTTCACGTCGGTCTGCTGGGCCATGCCGCTTCTCCTTCTCAAAGCCGGCTGCGGATGCCCCTTTGTACTACACCGCGCCCGCCGGAAGCCAACCCCCGGATCGGGAGAGGCGCACGCGCCAAGACGGCCCCGAGCTCCCCTCCATCGCGGTCAGCGCTTCCGAGACGAAGCCGAGAAGGCGGACCGCCTCGAGAGCCCCCCCGAGGCTCAGGGCCTTCTCCCCCGGGTCCACGTGGCCCAAGACGTCGAGAACGAGCAAGCGCACGCCCGCCCCGGGCCGCTCCCGGGCGCGCTCCGCGAGGCGGAGGCTCTCCGAGGGGGGGACAAAGGGGTCGCCCCGCCCGTGCAGTAGGAAGATCGGCAGCCGGGTGCGCCCGACCACCTCCTCCATGGACCACCCCTCCAGGCGGGCGCGCAACTCGGGGGGCTGGGCCGCGTAGAGGGCGTCGAACCGGGAGGGATCCTTGTTCTCGATGAGGGCCAGCAGGGGCCGGAGCCGCTCCGGCAGCCGCTCCACGAGGGGGGCGATCTCCGCCCGCTCGTCCGCGAGCTTCAGGCGCACGATGGCCTCCGCCTCCTCGCGGTGTCCCTCCAGCCCGAGCAGCTCGGCGTTGTAGCGCAAGAAGAGCCACTTCCCCACCCGGACGGGGGGCCCTCCCGGGAAGGCCGGCTCATCCTCCCGCCCTCCGGTCGTCAGATGGCGGAGCACGGCGCGCAGGTCGTGGTAGGCCCCCACAGCGATGAGGCAGGCGGCGCGGCTCGCCGCCCCGGGCCGCGCCGCCGCCATGAGGGCGGGGCCCGCCGCGAAGGAGAACGCGAGGAGGCCGCAGCGGAGGCCCGACGCGGCGTACTGCCCCTCCAGCCAGGCGAAGCCCGCGGCGATGCGGTCCACATCCTCCGGGTCGGGGCGGAAGCGGCGCATGCCCGGCAGCTCGGGGGCCGCCACGGCAAAGCCCAGCCGGGCCAGCGCGCGCGCGAAGGCCGCCAGGCGCGGGTCGCGCCGCCCGAGGTCGGTCATCCCGTGGGCCAGGAGAACGCAGCCCCGCGGGGGGGCGTCCCCCGCGGCGGGCCGGTAGAGGTCCACCTCTCCCGCCTCCAGACGCTCGGGGGGTGACGTCCAGCGGGCGAGCCAGCTCCTCTCCTCGCCGGCGAAGAGGGCCTGGGCGAGCAGCGCCGCGTCGAGAGGATGGCGGAGGGGAGGGTAGAGCCTAAGGGCCAGGAGGAGGAGCAGGGCGGCGGCCGCCCACGCGAGGCGCCCCGCCCATCTCCTCCGCACGGCGGCCACCTACACCGCCTGGTGCTTCTCGAGGTAGGCCTTGAGGTAGATCCCCGTGTGGGAGTGGGGGCACTTCGCCACGGCCTCGGGCGGGCCCTCGGCCACGATGCGCCCCCCGGCCTCGCCGCCCTCGGGCCCCAGGTCGACGATCCAGTCCGCCGCCCGGATGACGTCCAGGTTGTGCTCGATCACCACCACCGTGTTGCCCAGGGCGACCAGGCGCAGGAGGACTTCGAGCAGGCGCTCGACATCCTGGAAGTGCAGCCCGGTCGTGGGCTCGTCCATCAGGTAGAGGACGTCCCGGGGCGGCTTCGAGGCGAGGTGGCCCGCGATCTTCAGCCGCTGGGCCTCCCCGCCCGAGAGGGTGTTCACCGGCTGGCCGACCCGCAGATAGCCCAGCCCCACGTCGCGCAGGACGAGCAGCTTGCTCACGACCGAGGGCGCGCTGTCGAAGAAGCGGATCGCCTCCTCCACCGTCAAGTTCAGCACTTCGTGGATGTTCAGCCCCCTGTAGCGGACCTCGAGGGCCTGGGCCTTGAAGCGCCGGCCCTCGCAGTCGGGGCAGCGGATGTAGAGGTCCGCCATGAAGTGCATCTCGATCTTCTGGAAGCCGCTGCCGGCGCAGGACTCGCACCGGCCTCCGGGGGAGTTGAAGGAGAAGTGGCTCGGCCCGTAGCCCATCCCCCTCGCTCCCTGCGTCTCGGCGAAGAGGCGGCGGATCGCGTCATAGGCTTTCAAGTAGGTGATCGGGTTGCTGCGGGGGCTCTTCCCGATGGGGCTCTGGTCGAGCAGGACCACGGCGGCGACGTGCTCGAAGCCGTGAATTTGCCTGAAGCGCCCGATGGGCTCTTTCGAATCGTGAAGGATGCGCGCCAGCGCGGGGAAGAGGGTGTCGTGAATCAGGGTGCTCTTGCCCGAGCCCGATACCCCCGTCACGGCTACGAGCTTCCCGAGAGGGACATGGACGTCCACCCTCTTGAGGTTGTTCTCCTCCGCCCCGAGGAGGGAGAGGACCCGGCCGTTCTGCGAAACCCGCTGGCGGGGGCGGCGCGGGACGACCCGGCGGGCGCCGTTCAGGTATTTCGCGGTCGCCGAGTCGGCGCAGCCCCGAAGTCCCTCGCGGGGCCCCGCGAAGACGAGCTCGCCCCCCCGCTCGCCTGCCCCCGGCCCGAGGTCCACCACGTGGTCCGCCCCCTCGATCACGTCGCGGTCGTGCTCGACCACGAGGAGGGTGTTCCCCCGATCGACCAGCCCCTTGAGGATCTCGATCAGCCTGGCGTTGTCGCGGGGGTGGAGGCCGATGGTGGGCTCGTCGAGGATGTAGAGCGTGCCCGTCAGGTGCGCTCCCAGCTGGTTGGCGAGGTTGATGCGCTGGTGCTCCCCCCCGCTCAGGGTGCGCGTCTCGCGGTCGAGAGTGAGGTAGTCCAGCCCCACCCGGTGGAGGAACTCGAGCCGGTCGCGGATCTGCTGCAGGACGTCGCCCGCCCGGGCCGCCTCCTCCGGGGAGAGGGCAGGGGCGTGGAAGTAGGCCCTGAGCTCCCCCACGGGCATGGCGACCAGCTCGGCTACGGTCTTCCCCCCCAGCCGAACCCAAAGGGCGTCGGGCCGGAGGCGGGTTCCACCGCAGGAGGGGCATTGCTGGAGGGACTGGTAGCGGCGGATGAAGACGCGCACCCAGACCTTGTACTTCTTCCTCCTCATCCGCTCGAAGAAGGGATAGACGCCGAGCAGGGTCTTCGAGCCCTCCATGACCATCTTCTTCTGCTTCTTGGGGAGGGACTCCCAGGGCCGGTGGATGTCGAGCCCTTCCCCCTCGGCCGCCTCCTGAAGCTGCTTGCCGAAGTGCCGGCGGTAGCGCGGCCGCGTCCAGGGCTCCACGGCGCCCTGGGCGAGGGTGCGCTTCGGGTTGGGCACGATGAGGGACTCGTCCAGGTTGAGCGTGTTCCCGAACCCGCCGCACTCCTGACACGCGCCGTTGGGGTTGTTGAAGCTGAACAAGAGCGGGGTGGGGGGGTCGAAGCTCCTCCCGCAGCACTCCAGGCGCTGGCTGAAGCGGAGGAGGGGCCCATCCACCACCTGCACCTCGGCCACCCCCTCGCCTTCGCGGAAGGCCGTCTCGAGCGACTCCCCCAGGCGGGCGCGGGCCTCCTCGGAGAGGACCAGGCGGTCCGCCACGACCCGGAGGGGCCGCAGGGGCGCCCGGCCGTCACCCTCCGCGGCCGCCGCCCCCCGATCCCCTCCGCGCAGGCGCGCCAGAAGGGCGGGGCCGATGTCGAGCACCTCTCCCTCCGCCATGACGCGGATGAAGCCCTGCCCCACGAGGGCCCCGAGGCGCTCCTCCAGCTCCTCCGGGGGGAGGCCGGGCAGGGGGAAGAGGACGAACCCGCGCGCTCCGGCGAACCCTCTGAGAAGAAGGTCCACGGTGCTGTCCACCGTGGCGGGCCGGACCGGCTTGCCGCACTCCGGGCAGTGGACCTGGCCCGCCTTCGCGAAGAGGAGCCTGAGGTAGTCGTAGATCTCCGACGCCGTCCCCACGGTGGATCGCGAGTGCTTGACGGGGTTGTACTGCTCGATGGCGATGGCGGGGCTGATCCCGTCGATGAAATCCACGTCGGGCTTGTCCACCCGCTCGAGAAACTGCCGCGCATAGGTCGAGAGGCTCTCGACGTAGCGGCGGTGGCCCTCGGCGTAGATCGTGTCGAAGGCCAGCGAAGATTTGCCCGAGCCGCTCGGGCCCGTCACCACGATGAACCGCTCCCGGGGGAGGCGGAGGGAGATGTCCTTGAGGTTGTGCTCCCGGGCGCCCTCGATGATGATCTCTTCCATCGGCTGAGACTCTTCTCTCTGTTTCCACTGCGCTCGACAACGGCGGGAAGACCGCAACCACCCAGTATGGGGGGCGCCTCTTTTCGGTGTCAACGGAGCGGGGTGTGCTATACTGGCGCGGACAGAGGAACCCTCTTGATGCGGAAGATCTTTCTACTCGGCTTCGGCGCCCTTCTGGCCTCAGGCGCCCTCGCGGGATGCGCCCCCTCCTCCCAGCTGGTCTCCTCCGTGCGCCCCGAGGGCGGCGAAGCCCAGGTGTTCAACAAACGCTACGAAATCGTTTTTCCCGCGGCGATCCGGGTATTGCACGACAACAACGAAACCCTCATCGAGGCCGACTCCGAGAGGGGGCGAATCGTCGCGGGGGGCGGGCTGCGGGCCCTGCGGGCGGTCTTCATCACCCGCATCTCCGCGGAACGCACCCGGGTGGAACTCTCGCCGGGCTTTGGGGGAGCCCTGCTCCCGGGTTTCGGCGGAGGCGCGGCGGAGTTCTTCTCTTCCCTGAGGGAGCAGATCGTCGCCTACGAGAAAAGGGACGTCGCCGAAAGAGAACGCCTGCGGGCGGCGAGAGAGCAAGAAAGAGGAGCCGGGCCGGCCGAAGGAACCTCCACGGCGCCCCCTCCCTCCGCCACCGGAGGGAAGGCGGGTTCCTACTAGCCCCCCTCCCTCAGATCCCCCGAAGCCTTCCCCCGTCCACGGCGAACACGCCCCCCGTGATGTAGCTGGCCTCGGGAGAGGCGAGGAAGGCCACCGTGGCGCCGATCTCCTCCGGCTCTCCCAGCCGCCCCAGCGGTATCCCGGCCGAGACGCGGCGGAGGACCTCCCCGAGAGAAACCCCTTCCTTGTCGGCCTGCGCCTGGCGGCCCTCCCGGGCCCGGTCGGTCAGGATGGTTCCGGGGGCGACGACGTTCACCAGGATCTGGTCCTTCGCCAGCTCCCGGGAGA
>Ga0114945_10001064_pt1 | contig 17348 bp, 14 predicted proteins | sample OV2TP3_FD_87194 | JGI IMG/M metagenome (GOLD analysis project Ga0114945, IMG submission 87194) | Hot spring microbial communities from Beatty, Nevada to study Microbial Dark Matter (Phase II) - OV2 TP3 | ecosystem: Environmental > Aquatic > Thermal springs > Hot (42-90C) | place: USA: Beatty...
AAAAGTGCAAGCTTTTTAAGGCTTTTTTCCTCTTTCCCCTGCACTTTTCTTATCTCCTTGCCATGTATTTTATCCCACTTATCGTCGAGAGGATATCCCTATTTCACTTTTTTCAGCAGACCCTAAATAAAGGCACCGGTAATAACGATTCGTTTATTCAACTTGACATAACCTATTTATCTTATATACTTGTGTTGCGGGCGTTGACTGGGTCGATGGCTCGCATTTTTATTTTGTGGGCTTGAATTCCCACACACTAAAATAATTTGGTTCATCCTTCGTAATATTCTTTGCCAAGCTTTCCACCTTTAGTTTACCTTTAAGAAAATCGCACACCTTAACTTTAAAAACATCGAATTTCTTTCCTTGCTCTCTCGCCCTTCTAAAATCCAGGACAACACACCCTACCATAACATCGACAAGCTGAATAAAAAGTGACGCGTGTGATTCTAAAACCGTTGCGTTATAAACGGTCGACAAAGTTTTTATTTCGGGTTCATAATACTTGTTACTTGCCTTTGGCTTCCCCAGAAAATCCGCAATAACACAAATCCGATCCTCGCTATTCATGTTGTTTTTAATCAACATTTTCGAGTAGCCAATATATGCATCCCATGTATTGGGGAATATTTCCTCAATTTTCACTCCCGGATTAGCCTTATCAATCACTAAGCTGCAGAACTGAAGCTTAGTAAATTTAAAATACAGGTTTATGAGCTCATAATAAAACTCGTGCGATCCTTTGGTAATGCTTGAAAACTTAAACTCAAAGGATCCTTTCTTACTTGGCAGGCCCTTTAATTGCCGATCATGGTCGAGTTTGGATTCTGCTCTATTCTTGAGAAAACGCAATTCTTCATACAAGGCAGAGGTATCTTCGCACTTCAATAACCCAATCGCAAAGAACCTTTGATCAGGATCATTGTGAAGAACTCCCGTTTCATCTATAAAGCCGAAATAATTTATCATAATCAGCCGTGAAGTTTGACTGAGCGTCACGCTAAGCGCGCCCAGAGGGAATCGAACCCCCAACACTCAGCTCCGAAGGCTGATGCTCTATCCAGTTGAGCTATGGGCGCAAAAATTATCGGAGTCCGCAAAACCTCTGGATAAATGGCTTTAATGAACCTCCCCGTAGCAAGCTACGGAGTATCTCAGTGGAAGTTCTGGATGGTTCATTCTTCGAAGCCGAATACCCAATCCTACTTCGCCAAAGTGCTTGCGTCCCGCTAAAGGTGGGACTTCGCCTTTGGCTTCTTAGGGTTCTACTTTCGCCTTCATCCCCGCCGCAAGCGGCGGGGTATTCGGCGAAGTAGAATAAACAAGGCCCTGGCACTTCTTCCCTTCCTTATTCCATAAAGGCTAGGATAACCATAACACCAACTCCTGCCATAATAAATCCCAACTGCTTCACGGACGTTGATAAACGCCCGTCCTCACCATGATGGAGTTCCGGAATGAGATCTGATCCGGCAATATAAAGAAATCCTCCCGCGGTGATAGGAAGGCAATAAGCTGTAAAATCTACCACATGCGGCCCAATCATAAGGGCGGTGATCGCTCCCGCAAAAGCCGTTAACGCTGAAAAAAAATTGAGCATCAAGGCTTTTTGAACGCTTAAACCTTTATGAATCAAAATGCCTAAATCACCGATTTCCTGGGGGATCTCATGAAATAGGACGGCCAGTGTCGTGGCCATGCCAATGGGAATACTTGTCAAGAATCCAACAGCGATAATAATACCATCCATAAAATTGTGAACGGCATCTCCCACCATATTGAGGGTAGCCACCGGGTGGATATGGTCATCAGATGTTGGAATGTGACAATGCTGCCAACGTAAAAATTTCTCTAAGGAAAAGAACAAAAGAAGCCCCCCCATAATGAAAAGCGATGTCAGGGGGCCTGACCCTAACTGTTCAAAGGATTCTGGGATAAGATGGATCAGGGCATCACCAAAAAGACCGCCAACGGCAAAACTCACCAAAGCTAGAATGAGTGTTTTTAATCGTTTGGTTTTTACAGACAACGTAAAAAATCCAATCAAAGAGACCAGGCTCACGATCGTGACACTCACGAATGTATACACCCAGACCGTCATAGGATGACGCGTCCCCTTTCAAATTTCAAACTCTCCCACGCCTGCGAATTCAAGGTTGCTTTTTTTCCCAACGAAATCATTGCGTTGACTGGAAAATCCGGTAGAATGCTTTTAAAAGAATCTGGCAAAAGGAGGTTTAAGTATGAGATTCAGCGATTTCATGGCCAAGGTGCGGGAGTTAGACAACCGCTCGGCAAAATGGATCATGCGTCACTTTTATATCCTCTTTTTTGAAATCTTTCTCGTTTTGATTTTCCTGGGCCTTTTCATTAACACAATTCAGGTCATCAACATTTCCGATAGCGTCTCTCCCTACGATATATCGGAGCGCCTCCTTTTGTCGCAGTCGGTCAATACCCTGATTATCGTCCTCCTTTTGCTGTTAAATTCTTTTTGGATGCTTTACATTTTTAACAGCATGATTCGTTTCCGTTCCCTCTTAAAAGAGATCAATTACAATCTTCGGAAACGACAGGGAATGCCAAGCTAAAAATATTCTTGATACAACTCTTGCAGCCGGCCCGACAGGTTTCTCCACCAACCTTGCGGGTTTGAGGACATCAAATCGTAGGAAAAATCCCGTTGAGAGCCTAGTAAGGCTAATCCTACCGCAGCACTAAAGATTGCCGAGTTATTTAAAACAGAATTCTGGATATGGATCTGGCCCATACTCACTGGCAAATTGACCTTCCTTTCAATCATCTCCAATAAACCAGGAAGGAGCGACCCGCCTCCGATCATCCGGCAGCCCGCCTTCAATTGATGATAAAACGAGCCCCGGATTGCTTTTTCAATCCTTAAGACCAGTTCGGTTATAACCGGCTCAATGGACTGTCCCAGGGTTCCTCTTTTTAGGGAGAGATAGCCGTCTTCTTTTTTTACCAAAAGATCCTCATTTTTTTGCTCATCAGCGCTTCCCCCTACCCCGTAAGACTTTTTCATGTCCTCGGCAACGTCGAAAGTGACACCGATATCCTGGACGATACGGGATGTCACATATTCTCCCGTTAAAGGAATTTTACATAGAAGCCGCAAAACGCCTCCTGTGAAAATTAAAACTTCACTGGCACTGGCCCCCATATTGATCAAAACGCAGCCATCGGTCTTCATCTTAGCCGTGAGGGAGGCTTCGGTGGCTGCGTACGTGTTCCAAAAAATATTTTCCACCTCATAACCCACCTGATTCACGGCCTTCATGAGATTGGTGAGATGAGTCGTGTGCGCCACGATCAGGGACAAATCGACTTCCAGTTTTCTTCCATATAAGCCCAGAGGATTGGAGGCCCGATTGACCCCATCGATCTCAAATTGTTGGGGAAATTCATGAAGGGCTTCTTCATCGACCTTTAAACCTAAAAGCCGGGCCTGGGCCATGGCCTTCTTGGCATCATGACGAGTAATCACCTTGCTTCCTTTCTCCAAAAGGGGAATGACGGCCCGGGCCTGCCGGTCGCAAACGAGAGAGCCCCCTATCCCCAGATGAAGCCCTTTTAATTTCACCCCGGCTTTTTTCGTCAAAGAAGTCATTGCGGATTGGATACAATCGGCAAAATCCGAAAGATTGCTAATCGAGGAATTCTGAAATCCGCGGGTGAGAGATTCCTCAACGGCCAAGAGTTCGTGGCCTTGGGAATTTTGCATCTTGACGATACCACCTTTAAGGGTGGCGGCCCCGATATCAAGACCGCAAAAAATTTTTTCGCCCAAGAATTTTCTAAACATGGAGTTTCATCAGGTTCGTGTTTTCTATTTTTCGACCGGTTTCCTGCCTATAATGGGTTCCCGGAATCTTAAGTCGATATAATGGACATCTTCCAGTTTTAACTTGGCCTGAGACAACAGGAGACTCAGCATCTGTATTTTTTGTGCGATGTTGTTTTGGTCAACAAGGATTTTCAGCTCGCCTGGGATATGGATATAAACTTCGATTTGGGACAAGCTCTCAACATCGATTCTCAAAATTTGGGTGGCCGACAAATATTTATTTGTTTTAAAAGCCTTTAAGACCTTCAAGGCGCTCTGTAGATCATAGCCTTTCAGAATTTGACCAGGAAAAATAATCTCCCGTCTAGGTTTAAGGCCCGTGATCACAGGAAGGTCCCTCCACGACTGGGATAGGATAATTCCCTCGGGATCCACCGTGTAGTTTTTATGATTGATCTCGATTGTGGCAAAGGGAATTCTTTTCTGCGCACTGACGCGAATCTGAGCCGGGAACCGCCGCGAGAGCTTAAGCTGGGAGATTTCTGGATACTGATTTTGGAGCTGTTTTTGAAGCGCGCTTAAATTGACCTCAAAGATGCTCTTACCCTTTAAGCTGGCTAGCCGACTGGATTTTAAAAACTGTAACGTGGGATCACAGACGATCTCCCGAATCTTAAAGTGCCTTGAAGCTTTCAATTCCCTCATGATGCTCTGATAAAGGACGAGGATCAAAAAGATAACAAAAATGCTTAGAGTAAGATTTCTCAATAAACGAAAGGAAAGAAGCGGTTTTTTATTTTTTTTTCTTGTCATAAGCCATGCCAACCAATCGTAAACACAATTGAGTAAAATCGAATCCTATAGCCCGCGCCGCTTCGGGGAGAAGGCTCATCGGAGTAAAGCCGGGGATGGTATTGACCTCAAGGACATAGGGATTATTGTCTTCATCGATCATAATGTCCACACGAGAAAAATCCTCACAGCCCAAAGCGCCATGCGCCCGGAGAGCGATTCTTTGAACCCTTTGGGAGATCTCCGTGGGGATCCTGGCAGGGACAATGTGCTCTGATCGTCCGGGCTGATACTTGGATTCAAAGTCAAAAAATCTATCGGGATTTTTCGGGCAGATCTCAATAGGAGGCAAGGCTTCGTTGCCTAGAATCCCTACCGTCAGTTCTTTCCCCTTGATATAGCGTTCGACCAAGACCAGAGGACCATATTGAAAGGCCTTATCCAAGGCCGGATCTAAATTCTTTTTTTCAAAGACCGGTGTCACACCGATGCTTGACCCCTCACTGGCGGGTTTGACAACCACGGGGAGATTCAAACGAGGGATAAGCTGTTGGCGGTTGGCTTGATGACCGTTATGGGCGACCCAATAATCGGCCACCGGGATATTTTTCCTTTTAAGCATGGTCTGGGCTTCGATCTTATTGAGGGCCCGCTGGCTGGCCTCTACCCCTGATCCCGCATAGAGGATATTCGCTTTCTGTAGGATCGATTGGATCATGCCGTCCTCTCCCAAACACCCATGAAGCGCAATGAAAGCCACATCCATCGCGACTTCCTGAATTAAAGAAAAGATCTTATCTTCTTCCTTAAAACGGATATCCACGGCCGTGACCCGGCAACCGGCCTCTTTAAGGGCTTTATAAATCGCCCAGCCCGATTTTAAGGAGATTTCCCTCTCTGAGGAATACCCCCCCATGAGAACACCGATGTGGCCGAGAGAACTAGGATTCATTTCTAATATTGAATAATGATGTTTTGATACTAACCTAAATTACAAATTACAAAAAACAAATCACAAACAATACCCAATGTCCAATACACAATGACCATCATCGATGTCTGGAATTTTGGTCATTGGTTATTGTAAATTGTCCTTCGACTTGCTCAGGATGGTTCGAAGGATGGTGAGCGAAGTCGAACCATTTGTGATTTGGAATTTGGTTATTTTGCAATTCCTTCACAAACTCCTCCCCCACCCGGTTGATATCGCCAGCACCCAGAAAGATCACCAGATCCCCCGGCTTTACGAACTTTAAAAGATGACAGCAGATCTCTTCTTTTCGCCGATAAACGGCGCGGATCTTTTTCTTTTTGATCCTATCATAGAGTTCTCGGCTGTTGACGCCGGCCAGGGGTTTCTCACTGGCGGCGTAAATATCCGTTAAAACAACATAGTCGCTCAAGGACAGGCTCTCCACAAATTCATCCATTAAATACTGGGTGCGGGAATACCGATGTGGCTGAAAAACCACAATCACCCGCTTTTGAGAAAAGACCCTGGCGGTTTTGATCGTGGCCGTGATTTCTGTGGGATGGTGGCCGTAATCTTCGATGACGAGAATGTCTTTGATGTTGGCTTGGCATTGAAAACGTCTTTGAACCCCTTCGTATTGGCTGAGGGCCTCTTGGAGGGTAAAAAAGTCAATCCCTAAATGCAAACCCACCGCCACCGCGGCCAGGGCGTTTAAGATGTTATGCTCCCCAGGAACTTTAAGCCGAAGTCTGCCTAAGTTCTTCCCCCGAAGAAGGCAATCGCATGAGGCCTCATACCCGTAAAGCGTTATGTTTTTCGCCGCAAGATCATTGTGGGGTTGTATCCCATAACTCAAAAATTGACCCTTTTCTTCTAAGGCCAGTTGCAGGAGCCTCGGGTCTTCCCCAAAGACAAAGAGACACCCTTTAGGGTTCGTCTGTCTTATAAATAAACGGTAGGCCTCCAAGATATTATCCCAGTTATGATAATAGTCGAGATGCTCAAAATCAATATTGGTGATGACAGAATAATATGGGCGAAAGAATAAAAATGACCCGTCGCTTTCGTCCACTTCCGCCACAAAATATTTTCCAGCGCCAAGCTGGGCATTGTACGAAGGGTCGTTGACGATCCCACCCACCGCGGTTGTGGGTTTAAGTCCGGCCTTCATGAAAACGTGAGAGATCATGGACGTTGTCGTGGTCTTGCCGTGCGCGCCCGCCACGGTGATCGCGGTCTCAGCGTTGGCCAATTCCGCAAGAAGCTCGGCCCGCTTTTTTACAGGAATCTTCTTCCGTTGGGCCTCTTGCAGCTCGGGGTTATCAAAGCCCACCGCTGAAGAATAGATCACACCATCGGGGTTCTCAATGTGCTTAGGATCATGGCCAATCATAATCTGCGCTCCCTGGTTTCTCAATTGCACCGTGAGCTGATTTTCTTTGAGGTCACAACCGCTGACTTGGCATCCTTTAGCCAGCATCAGAGAAGCCAGGGTCCCCATCCCCATGCCGCCAATGCCGATAAAATGGAGGTTGGGCAGAGTCCCTTCTAAGGAAGGGGAAGAAAGCTCGTTCATCATTTTGACAGGTATTGGATCCATGCCTTATTCAAATCCTCTAAATCGTTAAATCGGATATAGGCCTGATGAAGGGCCTCATCAAAAAGTTTCCCGCTTTTCAGCTCCCGGCAAAAATTTGTAAATCGGTATTCCCCAAACTCCGTGATCATATAGTAGACAATGCTGGCAGCCTCGGCATAAAATAACTCAACGAGCTTTTTATCGGAATCTCCGGCAAAGGTGGTAAAACCGATCTCCTTTAGAGGGACAAACTCGCCATGACGCAAGGCCTCCTGGACCGTTTTGTTGGCCCCCCAGCGCTTGGCCTTCTCCTGATACATGGCAACCCCCTCTTCTAACCAAAGAGGAATGGGGGTCGCCTCCCCCACAAATTCCCTGAAGATGATATGGCCTAATTCATGCGGCAATGTGGTATCAAAAAAGCCGTGGGCCGTGGGAAAGGTCCGGATGATGCGGTTCAAAGTCGACGTTGTGCCGTGGGACCAGGAAGGATGTTGGGAGCTGATGTAATGATCTTGATCATTAAAGATATAAATCTTTGCCCTATTGTCCCAACTCCAGCCTTGATAACGGGTGAATCCCAATCTTCTGGCAATATTGTCGTACTCCTCCTCCGCAGACTTGGCCACCTCCTCAACAAAGGTCAGAGGGGCGTCTTGATAATAGATCAGAAAATGGGAATTATGAAATTCTTTCCACGGCTCTTGGCCCCAAGCGAGTCCTGCGTTGAGAAAAATCCCTATTAGAAAGAGTCTGTTCATTTATCTTAAGCCGAGGGGCCTTTTGCAAGAGATATATTGGCGGTCTTGCCCAGGGCAACGATCTCCTGCGCCAGGCGCTGGTCGGCGCCTGGGATCAAGATACTTTTAAGCCTTTGCTCAATTTCTTTGGGGTCGGGCGGCGGGCCTGATAAGAGGTTTCTGACCGCCTCGGCCAATCCTTGCGCTGATAAATCTTTCTCCTCGACCATCTTCGCCAGGCCAGCCCCGCAGAGAAGCTCGGCATTTTCTTTTTGATGCCCCCCGGCAAAAGGATATGGAATCAAAACCGCCGGCAATCGAAACGCGGCTATCTCTAAGACCGTGAGCGCCCCAGCGCGGGAGACCACCATGTCCGCGGCCTGATAGGCTTTTCCCATGTCTTCCAGAAAATCAAAGACCCGGCATCCAATGCCACACTCCGCGTACTGATCTTTAAGAGCCGCATAATCGTTTCTTCCACTGATATGGATGACCTGAAAATCCCGGTCTTCTTTAAGAAAGGGTATGGCTTTCAGGAATTCCAGATTGATTCTGTGGCTTCCCTGGCTTCCCCCCAGAACCAACAGAGTCTCTTTATCTCCTTGAAGGCCAAGCTCTGCTCGCAGGTGTCTTTTCTTTTCCCGCACTTCCCGGGCTTGCGCAGGACAGCCCGTCCTGATTGTTTTGGGGGAATGAAAATACTTGCGGCTTTCCTCAAAGGTGACCGCCACTTTCCCCACCCAGGGAAAAAGGATTCTATTGGCCCGGCCCGGAATCACATTCTGCTCGTGGATCATGGACGGGCGCCCTAGGATCAAGGCGGCGCAGACCACTGGAAACGCTCCATAACCGCCAAACCCACAAACCGCATCCGGACGCACCATCCGCAAAACATGAAACGATTCCACCAACGCCTTGGCCATACAAAAAGAAGATCTCACAAAGCCCGAAACCGACGAAAGAGAAACTCCCTTACTATTAAGATTGAAACAGCAAAATTTTTGTTGTTGAATCTTCGGCAGAGCCTGGCCTAAGGCCCCCACAAAGATCGTCTCGTGCCCCAGGGCTTGAAGCCTTTGAGCCACCTTTAACGCCGGGAAGATGTGCCCGCCGCTCCCGCCCGTTGCCAGTACGATTCTCATAGATCCTGATGTCGTGAGACATTCAATAAAAGACCAACCGCCATCAGATTAAAAATCAACGCCGAGCCCCCGTAACTGATAAAAGGCAACGGCAGACCCTTGGTCGGCAACGCGCCGATACTGACCCCGACATTCACCACCACCTGCAACCCCATCAAAAGTAAAAGTCCCATACTGAGAAAATACCCAAATTCATCGGTTGTCCTTCTGACAATTCTTAATCCCTGCCAGAGGAAAAATATAAATAAAAGAACAACGGTCAAGGTGCCGATAAAACCCAATTCCTCTCCGATAATGGAAAGGATAAAATCCGTGTGAGCCGCCGGGAGATAAAATAATTTCTGGACACTCTTGCCCAATCCCACCCCATAAAGGCCCCCCGAACCCAAGGCGATCTGGGATTGGGAAAGCTGAAAACCCACTCCCAGGCTGTCTTCCCAGGGATCCAAGAAGGCCATAATCCTGGCCATGCGGTAAGGAACTCGGATGATCAAAAAATAGATCACCGGCAAGGAAAGAAGAATAAGGGAAGCCAAATGTCGCAGCCTTGCCCCGGCCACAAACATCAAGATAAAGACCAAAACGCCCAAAAGCACGCAATTGCCCAAATCGGGCTGTTTTAAAATCAAAAGACACACGACCCCCAGAACCAGGATCAGCGGCAAGAAACCCTCTTTAAAGCTTCTGATCTTGTTTTGCTTGCGCGCCAGGAAGTCTGCCACGTAAATAATCAGGATGACCTTGGCCATCTCGGAGGGCTGGAAGCTTAAGGCGCCGATCTGAAACCACCGGCGGGCACCGTTCGCCTCCTTTCCTATCCCCGGGATGAGGACCAAAATCAATAAAAATATGGCAAACAACAAAAGGGGCTTGGAGATCTTTCTTAGCTCATAGTAATCTACGGTCATCACGCCAAGCATGAGAAGAAATCCCAAGAGCAAGAAGGAAAGATGGCGGTGTAAATAATAGGTGCTGTTTCCTAACTCTTGAAGCGCGTAAATCCCGCTGGAGCTGTAAATCATCACGATCCCGATGGAGATCAGGACAAGGAGAATCGCAGCAATGGAAATTCTGACGTCGCGCATATTTTGTAGAGGCTTAAAATCCTAAATCCGAAGCACTAAATCCTATTTGGCCTTAAAGCTCCTCAACAATCTTCTTAAAAACCCGTCCCCTCTCCTCAAAATTCGCAAACATGTCAAAGCTGGCGCACATGGGACTAAAGACAACATAATCTCCCAGCGAGGCCGAGCTTAAAGCGCCCTGGACCGCTTTCTTAAGGGAGTCGCATTCCTCCACCGTGACCACATCGGCAAAGGTTCTTTTGATCTTCTCTCGGGACTCCCCGATGACCAGCATCTTTTTGACCTTGGCTTGGACCAGATCCCGTAGGGGTGAGAAATCGATATTCTTATCGCGGCCTCCACAGATCATAACGACCGAATGGTCGAAGCTCTGGAGGGCCCAGCGGCAGGCCTCGGCTGTCGTGGCCTTGGAGTCATTGATAAAATGAACGCCTTGAAGCGAGCGGACCCATTCCAGCCGGTGTTCGACCCCTTTGAATTCCTTGAAAACAGAAAGCGCGGTCTTCTCTTCCACTCCTAAAATTTTGGCAACCGCCAGCGCCGCCAGATGGTTGGGATTTTGGGTGAGTCCTTTCGCCAAGATATCGGGCGAATTATAAAAAACCACCTTGGCTTTGAGCCGCTCTGCCAGCCAGTGCATTCGCGGATCCTCGCCATTTAAAAGCGCATAATCCTCCGGATTTTGATTGAGAAAGATCCGGGTCTTGGCGTCCCAATACTCGTTGAGATCCCGATGGCGGTCGAGATGATTCTCACTGAAATTCAAGAATACAGCCACATGGGGCCGAAAATCGACGATGGATTCCAGCTGAAAAGAACTGACCTCAAGAACCACCACATCCTTGTCCTGGATATCCAGGACGTGCCCTGAGAAGGCTGTGCCGACATTACCGCACAAAGAAACCCTGTGTCCGGCTTTCTGCAGGATCTGTGCAATCAACGTCACAACGGTGGTCTTCCCGTTGCTTCCCGTGACCGCCACAACAGGCAACGGACAGAACCTCCAGGCCAATTCAATCTCCCCTAAAACAGGAATGCCTTTGACCTTGGCCCACTCAACGGGCAAAGCCCTTAAGGGAACTCCGGGGCTAAGGACAATGAGGTCGCTGGCCTCAATAAACTCGCGATGGTGAGCCCCCCATTCGACTTTGACTTTTTCGGGAGAATGCAATTTCTCTAAATCCTTGCGGATCGAATCATACGATCCGTTATCCGAGATTTTGGCCACTCCCCCCTGACGGCAGACGAGATTGGCCGCAGCGATGCCGCTCCTGCGGGCTCCGATGATGGTGACGGTTTTATTAGTTAAGTTCATACGAATAATGTTGCCCATGTTTCCTATGTTGCCGAGGTTGCAAAGGTTGCCTTTTAAAAGTTGCCTCAAGTTACAAAAGGTTAAAAAAGACGATATGAAGTCAACCTTGTGTAACGTTAAGCAACGTTAAACAGGTCGAGTGAACAAGGCGACATTGGCAACCTCAGGAACTTTGGAAACCTCGGCAACCTCCCAATAATATAATTCTCTCTTTATTATCTCACCTTCAGCGTCGTCAGCGTCAACAACGCCAGGATAATTGCGGTGATCCAAAAGCGCACGATAATTTTCGATTCGTTCCAACCCGAGATCTGCAGGTGATGATGAAGGGGCGACATTTTGAATAGGCGTTTGCCGGTGGTCTTGAAGGAAAAGACCTGCAAAATCACCGAAAGCGCCTCGACCACAAAAATCCCCCCTAATAAAATCAGCAAGAGTTCCTTTTTAATCAAAACCGCCACGACCCCTAGGCTCCCTCCCAGACTTAAGGATCCAACATCACCCATAAAGATCGAGGCGGGGTGACAATTAAACCATAAAAAACCCAAAGAGGCCCCCCCCAAGGCCGCGCAAAAAACGGTTAATTCTCCGGCGTGAACGATATAAGGGATGAAAAGATACTGGCTAAACTGGAAATGCCCGGTCAGATAACTTAAGACACTCAGGGTCATGGCCACAATGAGGACGCAGCCAATGGCCAGCCCGTCCAGGCCGTCCGTCAGGTTCACCGCATTGGAGGTGCTTACGATGATCAGCGCCACCAGGGGAATGTAGAAAACCCCTAAGTCCACAATCGCCGTTTTTAAAAACGGGATGTCCAGTCTCGTAGAAGTTCCTGGAAAAAGATAGATAAAAAGACCGATCAAAATTCCCAGGATACCCTGCCAAAAGAGCTTTGTGGTGCCTTTAAGTCCGCGACGGTCTCTGTGGGCTAATTTGATGTAATCATCCACTCCCCCCAGGACCGCCAGCCACACAGAAGTGAACAATACCGCCACGATAAAAGGATTGCTCAAATCCGCCCACAATAAGACCGCCAAGACGACACCCCCCATAATAAACAGCCCTCCCATCGTTGGGGTTCCCTCCTTCGAATGCTGGAAACGATCCAAATCCGGACAGTCCTTGCGCTTGGCGATTTCCCTGATCTTTCCGGCCTTTAATTTGTTGATAAAAAATGGGCCTAAAGTCACGCAAAAAAGAAAGGTGGTGACCGCGGCCATGGCCGAGCGAAAGGTAATATATCGAAAGATATTTAAGGCAAAAAAAGTGTCGCTGAATTGAGCTAGGTAGTAAAACATGACGTTAAGTCTCTTTTCAAGAATGACCAATAACCAAGAAACAATGACCAAACAAATTACAAATTCCAACATACCATTTCTCAAAAATCATCTCCTGTAATTGGAATTTGAAAATTGGTGATTGTTTGTTATTTGTATCTTGGTTATTGGTCATTTAAAAAAATTCCCTCAAAAACGCCACCGTCTTCTCCATCTGCATGGCTCGAGATCCTTTCACCAAAACCACGTCTTGAGACCCGCAATACCTTTTAAGAGTTTGGTGCAATTCCTCCCTCGTTGAGCAATGATGGGCTTCTAGTGTGGGATTTTCCTTCCTGGCTGTTTGAGCCATGAAACGGGAAAAACGGCCCCACGTAAGAAGGGCATTTACCTTCGAATGAGCCAGCAGCTTGCCGATCGAGGCGTGATGCGCCGGGGCCTTTCGGCCCAATTCCAGCATATCAGCACACACCAAGATCTTTCTTCCCAGCGTATCAAAGCGGCTTAGGGTTTCTATGGCGCTTCGCATCGAAACGGGATTCGCATTGTAGGTGTCATCAATCACCCATAACCCGTTGGTTCTGCGGATCTCTTGGCGTCCTGCGGGAAAAGAAGCCTGGTTGATTTCTTTTTTTATTTGTGCATAGCTGATCTTGAAGTGCCGGCCGCAGGCCACTGCAGCCAAAGCATTATAGATATTATGGGCAGCAGGGGTGTTAAGCGAAAACGAATGCCTGCCATTGAGCTGGAATTCGATCCGGGTGTCTTTGACTGTGATAGAGGAGGCTTGATAATCGGCGCTCTCTTTTATGCCGTACGTTACCATGTTAAATCTTTTTTTAGCCCGCAAAATTTTTCTTAGATAGGGATCATCGGCATTGATCATAACTGTCCCCGAGGCCGGCAGGTGCTTGATGATTTCCGACTTTTCCTTAAAAACGCCATTTAAATCCTTCAAGAATTTAAGGTGGGACTCGCCGATGTTGGTGAGAACCCCTATCGTGGGATGAGCAATATGGGTCAACCACCGGATATCGCCAAAACGATTGCTGCCCAATTCCACAACGGCGAGGTGATGAGAAGAATTCAATTTAAGAAGCGTCGAAGGCACGCCAATGTGATTGTTCTCGGTCGCCATATTTTTCAGAACCTTATACCGGCAAGAAAGAGTCTGGGCAATCAGCTCTTTGGTGGTGGTTTTACCGACACTGCCGGTTACGGCAATCACCGGAATCTTAAAACGGTCCCGATGGAAACGGGCGATTCCCCCTAAGGCCCGGGTTGTATCCTTGACAAAAATCATGGGGGGGCCTTTTTTAAAGAAACGATTCCTTTGGGACACCATGATCAAGGAGGCGTTTTTCTCAATAGCCTCATTCACAAAGTCGTGGCCGTCAAAACGCCTCCCCCGCAGGGCGATAAAAAGCTCCTCGGGCTTGATCGTTCGCGAATCCGTGGAAACGCCTTTAATAAGGAAGGAATAGGAGACAAGAGAGGATCTTATTAAAATGCCTTGCGTTGCTTCTAGGATCTCTTTAAGGCTGAACATGAATTAGGAAAGCTTATTAGAAATCTATTCAATCGGTGTTTGGTTTGAGGCCATAGCAAAGTACTTCCTCACCACCTCCCGGTCATCGAAATGAATGGTCCGATCCTTAAAGATCTGATAATCCTCATGGCCTTTTCCTGCCAGGACCACCACATCCCCTTTCTCGGCCAAAGCCAGGGCTCTGCGGATGGCCTCTTCCCGATTGAGAATCACTTCATAGTTGTCTTTTGAACAGCCCGAGAGGATTTGATCGACAATCGACTGAGGATCCTCGTTCCTGGGATTATCGCTGGTCATAATGCTCCAATCCGCTAGATCGCAGGCGACGACGCCCATTTTAGGGCGTTTGGATGGATCGCGGTTGCCACCGCATCCAAAAACTAAAATGATTCTAGCCGGGCTAATTTTTCTTAAACTGCCCAGGACATTCCTTAAGGCATCTTCCGTATGGGCATAATCCACAAAGACATGAAAATCCTGGCCGCAGCAGATGGACTCCAGACGTCCCGGTACCGATGGCACATATTCTATTCCCTTTTTTATCTCTTTTAAACCGATTCCCTGGGAAAGACAAACTGCCGCTGCTGCCAGAATGTTATAGATATTGTGTTGTCCGATGAGCTTGGTTACGATCGATAGACTTCCCTCGTAAGTCTTAAGCGTAAAAGAGCTGTGAGACAGCTGGTGATCGATGTCAACAGCGGTTACGTCTACGGACCGGGAAAGCCCGTACGTCATACGCCGGGCCTCGGTCATGTTCATCAGTTTCCGGCCAAAGGGATCATCTCCATTAAGGACAGCCACGGCTAAGCGAGATAACCCCAGAAATAATTTCGACTTGGCGGCAAAATAATCTTCCATATCCCGGTGGTAATCGAGATGATCGCCGGTTAAATTGGTAAAAACCCCGGCTCGAAAATCAATCAAATCCACCCGACCTTGGGACAGGGCATGAGAGGAGACTTCCATCGCGCAATACTGAGCCCCGGATTTTTGGAAATCCTTAAGGAGAGCACAATTCTCAACGAGCCCGGGGGTCGTGTTCTTGGAGGAGAGAATCTTTTCACCCAGTCTCGTGTTGATGGTTCCAATCACCGCACAACGAAAGCCAGCCTGGGTCATGATCGACTCTAAAAGGTAAGTGATCGTTGTTTTGCCGTTGGTTCCGGTTATGCCGATGGTTTTCACCCTTTGAGAGGGGTCTCCATAAAAACGGATTAAGATTTTTTTAAGGAAGTCCCGGGGATCGTCCACCCGCAAAATACGCCCCTTAAGCGAATCTGCCAAAGGAGGGGCCTTGTGATCCGTCACAACGACCGAGGCCCCTTTTTTAAGGGCTTCATCGATGAAGTCACGGCCGTCGTGAGTGGTTCCGGAAAGGGCGACAAAAAGACTGTTCTCTTGAGCCTGACGAGAATCGCACGTGATCAGGAGAATGGGCCGTTCGGCCCAAGGGCGGGAAAGATAAGCGGGATATATATCTTTGAGCAGGTCTTGGAGTGTCATGGAACGTTTTTCTCTTGGAATTCTGGAGTGCCTCTTTATTGAGTTGCCAAGGCCCTTGAGATCGTCAAATATTTCAAGGAGTCTTCCACCACCTCGCGAAAAACCGGTGCGGCCACGGTTCCTCCAAAATAACTGGGATGGGGGTCATCCACAACCACAACCACGGCTAATTGAGGATCTTCCACCGGAGCGAAGCCCAGAAAGGTCGCATAAAATTCACTGTGAGAATAAATGCCATCCACGACCTTTTGGGCAGTCCCTGTTTTGCCTGCCACCCTTATGCCAGGGACCTTGGCCATCTTCCCTGTCCCATGCTCCACAGCACCGGCCAGAATGCCTTTAAGCCTTTGAGCGGTTTGAGGACTGATGACCGAGTCAACGACAGAGGGGTGAAACTCTCTAATCATTTCATCGTGATTGTCTTTAATATATTTTACCACAAAAGGTTTCATGTACACTCCCTCATTAGCCACCGCGGCTATGGCACAAACGAGCTGCAAGGCGGTCACGGTCACCTCCTGTCCAATGGGAATCGCACCGATCGACGTTGCAGACCAGCTCGAGGGAGGTTTCAGATGTCCTTCCAACTCTCCGGGAAGGCTAAGCCCCGTGCTTAACCCAAACCGAAACCGCCTAGCGTATTCATAAATCCTTTTGGGTCCCAACATCTGGGCAATCTTGGTCACACCGATGTTGCTGGATTGCTCGAACACCTGACTAAACGTTAAGGTCCCGTGTGGGTGATGATCATGGAGGGTATGATTCCCCACTCTGTATTCGCCATTTTCGCAAAAAAATTTATCGTTTTCCTTCGCCACTTTCTCTTCTAAAGCCCCCGCAGCGGTAACGATTTTAAAAACAGAGCCTGGCTCATAAGAGGAGACGATAGCCCGATTCAACCGGCTTTCGGGAGGGGACTGGGAACCATCGGTGAGGTTATAGGTTGGCCGATTGGCCAAGGCGAGGATCTCTCCGCTTTTGGGAGCCATGACGATAATGGTGGCGGATTTTGCTTTGTGCTTTTCATAAGCCTTCTGAAGGGCGCGTTCCGCAATATATTGAATCGTCTCATCAATGGTTAAAACAAAATCAAATCCGTTTCGGGGGGGGACAAAATTCTTCTCGATCAGAAGCTCGGATTGACGGGCGTCCCTTAAAATCTGCGACCAACCATATTCTCCTTTGAGGTATTGGTCATACCAGAGTTCCAACCCTTCCAGTCCTTGATTATCCATACCGGCAAAGCCGATGAGATGGGCGGCCAACGATTCATTCGGATAATAACGCTTGCTCTCTTTGATAAAATCCAGACCATAGATTCCCAGAGATTTTATTTTCTCTACCAGATCTGCTGATAACTTCCTTTGGATCCACACGAAATACTTTTTGCGGCTCAACCGGTCATCCAGGAATCTGCGGTCTAAATCCAGCAGCTTGGTGAGCTGTTCAATGGCTTCCCTTTTACTGTCTTGGGTCATCATCCGAGGTTTGGCATAGAGAGAATACACGGGGCGATTGAGGGCCAGGGGACGCAGATTGCGATCATAAATGGTCCCGCGTTTCGGCTCTAAATCAATGATAT
>Ga0114945_10001066_pt1 | contig 17331 bp, 13 predicted proteins | sample OV2TP3_FD_87194 | JGI IMG/M metagenome (GOLD analysis project Ga0114945, IMG submission 87194) | Hot spring microbial communities from Beatty, Nevada to study Microbial Dark Matter (Phase II) - OV2 TP3 | ecosystem: Environmental > Aquatic > Thermal springs > Hot (42-90C) | place: USA: Beatty...
GGCCGCCTCCTCCTTGTTGACGGACCCGATGCCGCTGCCAATCGTGCTCGCTTCGGACAGGATACGCTCCTGTTGGCTGCGCATAAAATGATCCAGTTTTTCTCTCTCAGACTGCCGCACCGTCTGTCTGACGAAAACGGCCCCTTTGGGATAGGCCTTATCGGTGAATCCTCCGGCGCGTTTCAGCACTGAGCTGAGACGCTCGCCCTGCTGAATCGTGTATGTCCCCTGCCGCTTCACCTCGCCGCTTAGGGTCACACTCCACGGTGTTCGGTACTCGCTCCGGAGAGTGATCTGGTCCAGAGGCTGGAGCGTTAGATCTTGGTTTTTGTCTCCAGACCACGCCTGCTTGAGATTCACTTGCACGATCTCGGTGGTGAGATCGCTCTTAAGCCGGGCAATCTCTACCCGTTCCAGATGAGCTTCGGGAAGAACTGCCCCCTGTTGGACAAGCTGGCTGAGCCGCATATTCTGTCTGAACTCGTACTCCCCTGGATGCTTCACGGCGCCTGCTAGGCGTACTGTATTATAGATACGCGGATCGGAGGGATAGATAGTCACCAGGTCGCCGTTCCGAATCTCTATATCTACGGGTGAATCGCCATTGCTCGCAGAAACCGTAAGGTCGAGATCAATAACCTCCCGCTCCGCGTTGGGTTTGGTCCGGATGAGCTGTACCCGCTTGAGGTAGCTCCTGGGTGTTTTTCCTCCCGCCATCTGAATGAGATCGCTGACACGGGTCTTTTCGCTCACCTCGTAGACAGCCGGCCTCATGACCTCCCCGCTTATGGCAGCAACCGGGCCAACGGGCGGAACAAAGATCGTGTCTCCTGGCTCCAAGCGGAAGTCCCGAGTCTTATCCCCTCGGAGGAGAAAGTCATAAAGATCGATCGTTCCCACAGTGTGGTGGTTTCGCTTAAGTTGAACGCTGCGAAGTGAGCCTAACTTCACTGGCCCCCCCGCCGCAAAGAGGGCATTGGTGACAGTGGAGAGGGAACTCAGAGTGTAGGAACCCGGCTGGCAAACCTCCCCCACTACATACACTCTGATAGTTCTGAGCCGCCCCATGGTAACGCTCGCCTGCAGCCCCCGGTAGTATCGGGAAATCTGTTGGCGAACAAGGTCTCCGGCGTCTTTGAAGGTGAGACCCCATACTTTCACAGGTCCTACGTTGGGAAGATTAATCTGCCCGTTCCGGTCTACCTTCTGATCAAACGTCATCTCCATGGATCCCCAAAGCCGAATGATCATATCGTCGCCAGGCCCTAAGATATAATCCGGGCCAACAGGGATATCCTCAACGGGAGCAAACGTAGAGATCGGACTGGCAAACAGCGAATAGCCGAACTGACGGAGGTCCTGCCTTAGTTGTCCTGCGAAAACAGCGTGGTTAAACGAGGCCTCGATCGGAGAAAAAGGCTCCGGAGCCGGAACATAAGAAGAAGGAGGTGTCGGGGTCGATGAGCTATCCCTCTCCTTGCCCGTCTTGTTTGATGGCGATTCTTGCCCCCTAAGCGATTCTCTCATCGCGTCGATCTGCCTCCCGGTCAAACCGGATGCACTCGATGAACTCGGTGGCTGCGACTGCAGAGCCACAGGTGGTGCGCCCACGATCTGCTGTGTCCCCTGAGTCGCCATAACTCCCCCCACCCCGGGCCAAGGGCCTTGAACCGGGACCGTCAAGGGAGGAGGTGGCGAAACAGTGAGAGAGGGAGGGGGCGCTTGCGGTATGAGGATCCCGCAGCTTCTCTGGCTGCTCTGCAAAAGAGCGGGCGGAGCTTGTTGTGGTCCATAATAAGACGGGCCTTGTTGCTGTGGCTGCATCGGTGGCATCAACATACCTTGGAAATATCTCGAGTTCGGTGGATAGAGCAAATATGATGGTATACTGGGAGCATAGGTCGGCGCGCCTAAATAAGGCATCGGTGTTTGGCCCATTGCTCCCGGATAGCCATAGGGAGACATATAACTGCCGTCTGGCGGGACTCCCATCTGTTGCGCCCCAGAGAAAGACGGCCAAACCATCCAGAGCACAGCAGCTAAGAAGCAGGCCGAAAGCAGAAAAAATAAACTTTTGCGGTCCGTCATTGTTCTTTCCTCCCTGTTAGGGTATGGCGCACGGTGACGCGGCTCACCACAATGAGTGAGTAATCCTATCTGATGCGTTATTAGGTACGGTTATAGATGAGCCCAAAATGAAAGTCAATCTAAAAATTGAAGTCGAAAAGGTCCATTTTGTCCGGTACTTACGCTACCCCTTTGGGTACCATGCGAATCTGTCGCGGAAACATAAGGCTGTGGGTTGGCTTAAAGCTCAGGGCCCAACAACTCAACATACAACCGCTCGGTCTCTTGCAGCAACCGTTCCCTGGAGCATCGCTCCGTGGCCCATTTTTGTCCTATCATGCCCATGGCACGGCGCTGTCCGGGATTTGCGGCGAGAAAAGCGACTGCCTCGGACAGCGCAACAGGATCATCGGGAGGAGTAAGGACTCCATTGGTAAAAACCCTAAAGCCCGACGGATGAATTGTCTGCGGGCCAACCATCAAATCCCTCACCCCGCCCACATCTGTAGCGACAAAGGGCCGGCCGGCGGCCATCGCTTCTATCAGGGAGACGGGAGTCCCCTCATTTAAAGAGGTGAGGCATACTATATCCAAGTCCGCGTAGATCTTGGCCGGTTCTTTTTGCCAGCCGGTAAAGACCACGCAACCCTCAAGCCCTAAATCCCGGACCATCCGCTGGAGATCGCTGCGCAGTTTGCCGTCACCCACGGCGAGAAATCTCAGGTTATCTCTCCGAAGAGAGCGTGCAGCAGTGAAAAAAAGCCGGTGGTTCTTGATCCCCGTTAATCGCCCTACGATTCCTACCGTAGTAGCATGAGGCGGAATGTGAAATTCCTTACGCATGGCCCCGCAGTATCCCTTTAGATCATCTACCCAGCTCAAATCCAAACCGATGGGAATGACCCTCACCTTTTCCCCGCGACAGACCTTATAGACCTCAACCAAATCCACCTTCACCGCTTCACTTACGGCGATGATCCTGTGGGAAAGGAGCGCGAGGAGACGTTCGACCAGAACCAGAAGACGCGACTTCCAGGGCGAAAAATAGCCATGGAACACATGGCCATGGAAAGTGTGAACCAGCTTTGCTCGACGGGAGTGACCCAGGCACAAGACGACTAGGTTATAAAGGACCCCAGCCAAACGTCCCAGGCTGCCGGCCTTGGCGGTGTGGGTATGGATGATGTCAGGCTTCTCGGCCCAAACCAGCCGATAGATCTTCCAAAGGGCCTTGAAATCATTGAGCGGAGAAATTTGACGTCCGAGTTCCGGAATGATGATGGGAACCACACCGCGACTGTCTGCAAAGTACCCCATTTCCCCCTCGCCGGGACTAACCGCCCCGGTTACCAGACGAGAGCTGAATCTACCTCCGTTCAGCCCCTGGGTTAGAAGGACACTGTGGATTGCTGGTCCGCCAATATTCAGGCGTGCTATCAACCGAAGGACCTTCACCTGGTTGGGCCCATGAGCCATACCATTACACATCCCGTTTTAAGGAGCAGTTAAATTGTCCTGACGCGCCTTCCGTCTGGAGGGAACAGCCATGAGGATCAGCAAGAATGGGAGCACCATAGCGCGATGCCGGACGATGATGCCAAAATTGATCTCTAATGCCAGCATAGCCGTGAGAGCGATGAATATCACGGCACAGAAGCCTATGAAGGGCGTGCTAAATCCCATTCGGATTGCAGCAACCAAGCTGCGCCACCTCCAGATTATGAGGGCCAAGAAAAACGCGGCCTCTAGGGCCGCAGCAAGGGCTAGGCCGTGGTGCGCCTCAAAAACCATAGGACGGAATAAAAACGCGAATGCTCCCTTGGGAAGGTAACGAAGAATGCCTCCCACTGATTTGTCGACGATCTCAACGCGACGGGCAGAACCTCCACCAGCATATCCCTCGTGGAACAACACACTGCGTTCGGTGGCAGCCTCGACATAGGAGAGCGGGTCAATCATCAGACCCATCGGACGTGGAAGAAAGAATGACCCCATGTACGCGAGGACAGCCACCACAACAAGAGGATAAGCGGCTAACTCTATAGGACGGAGTATCGCGGCCGGACTCTTCCATGGCCTCAGGAGCCAAACAGCCCCCATAGCCAAGGCCGCCATTCCTGCAACCGGCCATCGGAGCAAAGCGAGACCCACTAGACTCACCACGACTCCCACCAAGGAGCCACTGTGAAATTTGTGTAGGAGACGTGTGAAGCTGTAGGTTAGCCATCCCAGGAAAAGCAACATCCAAGAATCTTTTCCGGGATAGCTCCCCCAAAAGGCGAGCGAAGGTAGAAACAGCAGACCCAAAGCCAGTAACCGAGTGTCCTTACCGTAGGGAAACTCCAACCGAAAGGCCCGGAGGAACAGATAGATCCCGATAAATCCAACTACGGCAAACAATAGGACCATCCCAACTAAGCCAGGCCCTACCAGGAGGTACGATAACCCCACGAGATATTCGATCAATCGGAACTCTAATTTGTCGTAACTCCTACTGGTATGAAAGACTATCAATTCGCCCTGTAAGATTCGCTCCGCAACATTTGTGCCAGATCTATGATAACTCAAAAAATCAGCCTCGCCGCGATAAAACCACAATCCTATCGCCAGGTGAAGGAAGGCTGCCAGGAGGCGCACGGCTAGACCAGCGACAAGCATGCGACTCCACCAGCGGCCATCTACTTGCTGCTTCTCGCGGCGATACAGCACCAACCCTGCCACAAACGCCCAAAAACCGGCCAGGCTGACTCCGAGGACCGATTTCCAATCGCTGGCAGCTGCAAAGCCGATGAGGGTTGCTAATACGCCGAGCCCAAATACAATCAACATGCTAATTTCCTATTGCGCATCTCTCCATTCTCTTAACTGAACGGTTGGTTTGTCGGATTCCGCGGAGTAGAATAAAACCGGCCGAGCAAAATACTGCCTCAAGAGCCGCAACCAAACCTCAAAGGTCAGGATTGCCCAAAGGCGGAACCCGTGGTCTCGCTTGGCCTGCATGTGCTCCTGAATCACTTTTTCCACATACCCTTGATTGAGATAATCACGAATTCGTGCGTCCGAAGCGAGAAGCAAATCTTGAACATACTCCCGCAGTTGTCCTCTAAACCAAGCTGCCAGGGGGACCCCGAAGCCCATTTTACTTCTGGTACGAACCTCCGGAGGAAGAAGATCGGAAAAGGCCTGCTTCAAAATGTATTTAGTCTTTCCCCACCGCACCTTCATCGAATCCGGGAGAGCGGCCACATATTCCATGAGATCTTTATCGAGAAACGGTGACCGGGCCTCCAACGCGTGCGCCATGCTCATGCGATCCATCTTTACCAAAAGATCGTCAGGAAGATACGTCTTGAAATTGAGATAGAGGAGGCGCGAAAGAGGGCTATACTGTGAGATCTTTTCCAGATACCCACGAAAATGGCTGATTCGATCACTCTTACCTTGCCCTGCCAAGAGGTCCTGGATGACCAGGGCCTCCAAATCGTCGTGAAAGAGGGAGATCCAGCTCGAATATCTCTCGTAGAAAGGAATCCCGACGCCTCGAAAAAACCTCTGGGCCTTTCGGAGAGGATGGTAGTAATTCCTGGGTTCCGGAAGAAACGAAAGGACCCTGTTCGCGCACTGCATGATCGGGGCAGGAATCCGCTCGGCGATAATCCCTGCATAGAACCGTTGATAGCCTGCGAATAACTCGTCTCCTCCGTCTCCATTGAGGGCCACGGTAACGTGGTCCCTAGTCAAGCGAGACACAATATAGACAGGTATCCCTGAAGGATCACCAAAGGGGCCATCGTGATGCCAGACGAGCGTTTCAAGCAAGTCAATTGCCCGGGGCTTCACCACAAACTCGATGTGATCCGTCTTCAAATGCCGCGCTACGCTCCTGGAATACCGGGTCTCGTCGAAGGCCCTATCACCCTCAAAGCCAATGCTGAAGGTCTGCACCGGCTCCTTCATGAGCCGGCTCATCAGGCCGACCACAATGGTGGAGTCGACCCCTCCGCTCAAAAAGGCCCCCAAAGAGACGTCAGCGAAAAGCCGTTTTCTTACCGCCTCGGTAACCAGCTCTCTAATCCGGCCAGCAATCTGCCTTTCGTCAGTGAACCCGGCATGGTCGCCGTTGTGAGGCGAAAAAGAGAGCTCCCAATACTGCCGCTTCTGCTGCTTTCCTTCAGCAGTAACGGTCAACGTGTGACCGGGCGGCAGTGAAGAGATCCCTCGGTAGAAAGTCGCGGGCGTCGGCACGTACCCATGAATAAAATAGGAAGGAATCATAGACTCATCAACCCCCATCGGGACGGCAGGGTGCCGGAAGAGCGCCTTAATCTCCGAGGCAAAGGCGAACAGTCTCGAATCCTTGTAGTAGAAGAGAGGTTTCTTGCCGACTCGGTCCCGAGCAAGGAACAAGCTATGACGGCGGACGTCCCACAAGGCAAAAGCGAACATGCCATCTAATTCTTCCACACACCGGTCTCCCTTTTCCTCATAGAGGTGCAAGATAACCTCCGTGTCAGAGTGAGACCGAAATGGATGCCCTAAAGCCTTTAGAGGTCCTCTCAACTCTTTATAGTTATAGATCTCCCCGTTAAAGACGATCCAGAGAGTGCCATCTTCATTGCTCATAGGCTGATGAGCCGCCGGGGATAGGTCAATAATCTTAAGGCGGGTGTGGCCGAGGCCGACGTTACTGTTGACGTACACCCCGGAACTGTCGGGTCCTCTGTGGACCAGGCTTTTTACCATGGCCTGCACTGCTGCCTCGGTTGCTGGACTTCCGTCCAGGCTTAGAACCCCGCAGATGCCGCACATAGTTTAGCTTCCCTCTTCTAGCTTCTAACGAGAAGCCTCGTCTCCCACGTTCTTCCTGGCCTGCGACACAGGCTCACTGGGATGGGACAACTCGGCCATCGCCTGAGGAACCCTACCCGCCGCCACGGACTTCAAGATCTCTAATAGACGGGGGGCCTGGCGCTGCAAACAGTACCAATCCTCGACGGTCTTTCGTGCCGATCTTCCTAAACGCTCTCGCAGTGCTCCATCCTCGATCAGGAGCGACAGTTTTTCAATCCATTCTTCCTCCGTGGACGCGAGCATACCGTTCTCCCCATCCCTTAAGAACCTCACATGATCTCCAACGGGAGAACATACACAGGGGATTCCGACCGCCATATACCCTATCACTTTAAGACCCATCTTGCCTTCTGACCATGAATCTCGGAACAGAGGATAGAGACCTATATCAAGACTCTGATAATCGCTCACCTCTCTCTCTTTTTCCCACTCCAAGTTCAAAACCTTTATATTCGGGCTCTTCAGGTGGAACTTGCACCCTAGCCCTACGATTTTAAGCACAAAGCGATATTTTTCCCCGAGTTTTTCAAATACGCCGGTAAGGGTTTTGAGATGGTAAGCGGAGGAGAAAGAGCCGATCCATCCTATGACAAGCTCACCTGGATTTTGTCGAGCCTTTGGAACGAATTTCTCCGCGTCGACCACGGTTGGGATCACGCTGACATTGAGGTTATAACGCTCTGCGTAAACTTTGCTGAAATGGGTACAAACGATGACGTGGGAACTCAGTTTGGCCACCCACCCTGTCTTCTGCGGCATCTTGAGATAGCTGCCGATTTTCCCATAAGTGGGACTCACATAAGAGACGAAGACGGGATCATCAAAATCAAAAACGATCGGCCTCCTCATAATTTTGCTGATAATCCACTCTACTATAGGCGGGCCAATGAGGTGCGATTCCCGCTGGACAAACGCGATGTCGTATCCTAGAGATCGAAAGACGTCCCAAAAGCGCCTGAGACTAAACCAAAACAATTTAAGGACCTTCCTTACCAAAGCACCCTTCTTGTAAAATTCCTTGCAGAAATTCGCGCTCAGCAGCGGGGAGAGTGTGCAACTGACTCCGTTCTTCTCCAAATAAGGGAAAAACTGAGTGATGCGAAAACGCGTTGAGGCCACTTCCTCAGGATAGGTGGCGATGAACAGGACGCGCCGGGGCCGCCGCTGGACCGGGGCACTGACCTTCCCCGGGCTAAAAAGGCGTTGGAACAAATCGTTGGGCTCGCCGCGACGGCGAGCTTGAGGCGTTGGTTGTTGAAAGGCTATCAAAGTCGTCTAGGAAACGATTCTCGGTGCCGGAATCGGCACAATAAATTTTATTCCCTGTTCTCTTAATTGCATTTCCTTTTTAAAAATTTCGTCGGCATAATTCCACGCCAATAGAAGCAGATAGTCCATTCTATCTTCTTTCAATTTCTCCGGCGGATAGACCGGGATGTGCGTCCCGGGTGTGAAGAGGTTCTGCTTGGATGGCGTCGTGTCGATGACATAATCCAGGGTTTCTGGACCGATGCCGCAATAATTCAATAGAGTGGTGCCTTTGGCCGGGGCACCGTAGCCGATGATCCTCCTGTTCTCCGATTTGAGTTCCCGCAACAGATCGACAAGACTCCTTTTTATCGATTCCACTTCCGAGGCAAAATGGAGGTAGGTTGCCACATCACGCAGTTTGCGTCTTTCCTCCTCCTCCAGTAACTCCTGGACCGATCTCGAAGACTCAGAGAAAACCTGCCGTCTACCAACATACACTCTCAGGGACTGACCATGGATCGGAATGATTTTGACATCAAAGACGTTCATGTCGAATCTCTGAAAGAGCTTCCACAGGACCGTCAGCGAAAAATAGGAAAGATGCTCGTGATAAATTTGATCAAAGCCCTTATTGGCAATGAGATCCGCAACGTGATGGACTTCCAAAATAAAACGGCCGCCATCTTTGAGCAGGACGCCTACACCCCTGATCAGGTCCTCCAAATCGTCGATATGGGCCACGACGTTGTTAGCGATAACAACGTCAGCCCGTCCTTTCTCTTTCACAATCTGTCGGGCTAAAGACTCCGTAAAGAAGTCATTGATGGTTTCAACCCCTCGGCTGTTAGCCACCTGGGCCACGTTTACTGCCGGCTCAACCCCCAAGATGCCGATGCCATATCCCTTCAATGTGCTTAATAAGACCCCGTCATTGCTGCCGATTTCTACAACGAACTGGTTTCGAGGATCCCCGGCCAAATCTTTGGCCAAGGTCATAAAATGCTTGGGCAGTGTCTTAGATGAGGCGCTGGTAAAATAGGCATAATGGCTGAAGAGTATCTCCGGAGCGACGACGTCGATTAACTGAACCAGACTACAACGATTACAGAAATAAACCTGCAGAGGATACGTCCTCTCCCGAAGAAACTGTTCCCTAGCCAAAAATGCGTTGGCTAAGGCGGTTTCGCCCAGATCTAAAATTTTTGTCAGCTCCTCGCCTTTGCAGGCGCGGCAATTCCGATTCCGCTGGATCACAGGTTCAGGTGCGGTTTCCATTCTTTCAACAAATATTCTCTCAGCGCTTCTCGCCAGTCACGCATGATATCTAACTTCGAAGCCATAGCCTCTGAGGCAGAACGGGTCGCCGTTGATGTAAACTCCCGGGAGTCCACGGGAATAATTTTGACGTCGGCTCCCAGAACTTTAACTATTTCCTTGGCAACTTCGTACCGGGAACAAATCCCCCGATTGCTTAGGTGAAAAAGCCCCGTCCGATTTTGGATCAATAATTGCTTGATGGCGTAGGCGAGGTCCTTGCCATAGGTGAGGGACCCAGTTTTATCATCCACCACTTTCATCACGTCCTGGTCCAATTGCTTGATGATCTTACTCACAAACTTCTTGTCAACTCCCGGCCCTCCTCCAAACATCCAGCAGCTTCTCGCTATCAAATACTCGGGGACCAGATCCCGAACAATGACTTCTCCCAAATATTTGGTCCGGCCATAAACATTCTGGGGGTTAGGCCGATCTTCTTCGGTATATGGTTCCTTTTTATTGCCGTCGAAAACGCCCGCGGTAGAAACATAAACTACCTTAGCGCCGATTGCCCGAGCGGCCACCGCAACGTTGTAGGTGCCGATGGTATTCACCCTGTAGGCGTGATCCGGCTCTTTCTCGCAACGATCCAAATCGGTTTCCGCAGCCAAGTGAACAACGATCCTTGGTTTGTGGCGGGAAGTGAAAGCGAAAACCTTGTCCAGATCAGTAACGTCCATCTCCCCAATATCAGTCTTCAGGCCAAAATCAAAATAAGAGCCGACCATACCCTTCGCCCCGGTGATTAATGAACTATCTAAATTTTCGCGCTGCATAAACTCCGTTAGAATATGGCGTCTAACTGAGGAGGGTTTCGGCGAAGGATCGCGGTCATCATAGTACCTTTCTGATGGCATAGTATGCCCGCTCGGCTAGCTGATATAATTCCGAATCCCTCGGAAAATAGAACCGAAATGTCTCTATAGCTTTCTGTTGAAATCGATGCCGCACGAAATCGAAAAAGCAACGTCTCTTGTACTCTTCAAAATATGAGATTAACTCTTCTTGAGTTTTTGCACGGCCATTATCTGCGTATTTGGCAACGAACGGGGTAAAATCTGGATAGAGACCAGACTTGCCCCATTTCCCGTGTAGAGTCGTCTTCATGAAGTTTCCTATCAACATATCGTCGAAGATTTCGTACTCTACAGCGACCATTAGCGAATGCCGGGGAGCCTCGAATGTGATGCCTTTTTTGAACTTCTGTCGGTTAAATTCGATGAAGTTATCTTTTCCCCCCACCCGCGCATTAATATAGTCAAGGAATTGCTCTATATGAGAAATGGATTTAAAGTATTTCTCTAGTTTCGCAACATCTCCTCTTTCTAACGGTTCCTCCCAGTAATCTCCGAAGTATTCGGGATCGAAAACCACCGGGGGAGTTTCCGGGGGATTGATTTTTTCCATCCTATCGTTAATGCAATCGTACTTGACGTAGGCCGGTAGTATGGCACTTGACTTTGACTCAAATCCTTTTGCATAGTCTTCCAAAGAGGTAGTGTATTGATTCGCCCATACGCTGTCTCTCCTTTGATATCTGTGCATGGAACTAAAGGGTATGAAATATCTCGCGCCGAACATTTCTGTCCTAGCAGCGATGGTCTTGCCTACTGGAGGCCTCCCGGCAGCACTAGGTGTGATTCGGGACCCATTCTCATCAAAGAAGTTAATCATGTCTGCGTCACCAAAGCCGGACAGGCTCAACAGAAATGAGACATCGTAGTTCCTTATGACTTTCTTCACAAAATATTGCCATCCATGATCGGAGGCATCATTGGTATTCACCACCAGATGACCGTTGATCTCAACGAGAAGGACTGCATCCTGATTGTAATCACAAATGCTCATTATCTTTATGCGGTCTGTAATCTTATTCCAGACCCTATCCTTAAGAACATGAACGTCATAACCATCTTCTTTGAATCCCTGGAAAATTCTTCCTCCGACATGGTCTGGCAGCAGTATCTTTTTATTGCTTAATAGTCTTAAGGACTCCGAGCTTAAATGATCTGGATGGCCGTGTGAGATCCAGACAAAGTCGCAGTTTTTGATTGACTCCATCTGCTCGTCTGGTATCTGATGCGCCAGGGTCCAGCTGCCAAAGTAAGCGCTTCCTTTTATCCAAGGATCTGTCACGAGTACTGGCTTGCGGTCGTGGAAAATCAGGGTGGCGTTGCCTATGGTTTCAAAGCCTATATCCATGTTTCAATGTGTGCGATAATTCCGTTTTGGTGGTGTCTTTATTGCTGTAGAATCAATTCCTGGTAAATATGCCGATATCTCTCGAGACCGGTCTCTTGGGAAAAGAACTCCCGGGCAACAGCTCGGCATCTCTTTTGATGCTTCTCAAGCGTTGGCAAAAAGGCCTCGAGACGCATGACGGCCCTGGCGTACTCACCCTTGCTATAACCTGTGATCACCACCCCTACCCCCTCTTTTTCAACGATTGCCGGGATGTCGCCGGCCTTATCGCTCACCACCATGAGCATACCCGCGGCCAGGTACTCCGCCACCCTCACGGCCGATGACGCCTCTTTCGAGAATGTCATGGAGAAAAAGGCCAGGCCGACATGGGCGGTGGCCAAGTAAGCGGGCACCGCTTCCGGTCTTAGAGCTATTAGCCGCCAATCGCCCTCTTGGAGAGCCTTCCTTCTGAGCACCTGTCGGACCTTGTCGTGAGGATTGGGAGTGATGATGAGCAGTCGAACGTCTGTGCGGAATTCTCTCCAGACCTTGAAGAAATCTAGGGCCTCCTCGAACTTATAGAATGTCCCTATGGAACCCAGATAGGCCACGACCACAGCGTCCGCTGGGAAACCCAACTCTTGCCTGCGCCGCTGCATGTCCTCTTGGCTCACTCCGGTGAATCTCTCCACCTGCACGCAACATGGAATCACATCAACTGGAGGTAATTCCTCCTGATCTCGGCCCACCAATTTAGGGAGAAGCTTCCGCGCCTGGTTCGAGAGCACGACTACTCGGTCAGCTCCGGTGACTAACCTCCGCTCGATCCGCTTCGTCAAGCGATAGAGAATCCCATCCCTTTTCCAAAGACCCGCGTCTACCTTTTCGTCTGCCCAGAACCCTCGCATGTCAAAAAGAAATTTTATACCGAGCAAATACTTGAATGTGAGGGCCAGCAGACCGGCCGGATAAGAGCGGGCATGGATCACGGTGATCTTGGCCCGGCAAGCTAGATAAAATATCGTTAGAAACCCCTGCAGGAGGTTGAAAAGTTGCGCCAAGACATAAGGACGGTTATGCCAGGCAAAGTGACGCCATCGTATCCCTTTCTTCTCCAGCCGATACCTCAGCTGCAAGACCTCACGCTTCCTTTCTTCTCCTCCTCTCTTCTCAAAGCTCAACACATGAATGCCACAGCCATCGCTTGCAAACCCTTCCAAGTAAGGGATGACTTGTGAATACGGAATAGGATCCAAGAGACCGTCAAAAGTGATATAGAGGATGCTGGGATGCATTTTCCCGTCGCCTAACCGGCCAAGACGCTCCTTACAAAGGCCGCGTACTGAGCCGCCGGAGCAACAAAGAAAGCCTCTGCATATCCCCTCCCGCTGAGATTCAGAAGCGCACGGTAAGCGGCCAGCCCGGTACAGGCGTGAACGTAGTCCACGGCTTCCCCGGCCACCCGGTACGCGGCGATCGCCTGTTGCTTTACGGCCAGCGTCCCAGAGATATCCACCGAGCAGTTGGGAGATAATGGCGACCAGACCTCGTAGCCTACGCAGGTCATTCGGCCGAGCCCCTCGGTCGACTCCAACAGGCGCAAAAGCAGGCGGTTCACCTCGATGTGCTCTACATGGGAGTCGGTGACAAACGGAAGGTATAGGACCTCGGGCCTCTCCTCCTGGCAGACTTGGATCACCTGGTCCAAGATCCCGGCTGTGGATAGAAGCCGCTGGCGGCAGAAGAGCTGGCGTTTCAGTCCAATAATGGCCCCGGCCTTTCGCGCCTGATTCTCGATCAGAGCGCGCTTCTCCTCCTCTGGCAAGTGAGGAGCCCCGCAGGTCCCCGCACCATCGGTAAGGTACACGCAAGCCACCGACTCCCCTGCCAAGACATGCTTGCGGAGCGTTCCCCCACAGCCAATCACTTCGTCGTCCGGGTGCGCCGCCAAGACAAGGACCCGCTCACCCGCCGGCCGTTCCACCAGGGTGCAGCCCATGGGATGGAAAAGACCGCTCTGGTGCTTCCAGCGCTTGATGGTCTCTAGCGTCCTGCGCGGGACCATCGGGAGCACCTTGCGGCGGAGCTGTTCAATCCAAATGCTTCTCCTCTGGTTCCTCATGAGACGCTCTTGCTCTGCGACGCCGAGATCAAAGGCACAAGCCTAGCGCCGGTAAAACTCCCTTACTCTATTTGAAATCTCCTTGGATTGGCTCTTCCCATGGGAGCCCTTCTTCATCGTGCCTACTGCAATAGACGCTGATAGATGGCAATATTGCGTTCTGCCTCGAAATCAACGCTATGTGGGGGGAGATGTGTCGTGCATCCGCGCTTGATTCGCTCATACAGTTCCCCGTCTCGCTGTAGAAGCAGGTTAAGAGCCGACGAGATGCCCTCCGGCTCTGCCCTATCAATCAGCAGCCCGTTCTCCATGTGAGAGATCAGGTTTGGAATGTCCCCGACCTTTGTCGCAACTACAGGAAGGTGACACGCGAGAGCCTCCACTACGACATTCGGCACTCCCTCGGTTAGGCTGGGGACCACCAAGACATCGGCGGCGTTCATCCATAGGGGAATCTTCTCGTGCGGCTGCTCTCCAACAAAGGAGACGTGGCGACGAAGATCGAGTTCTTCGACCCGCCTTTCCAACGGCTCTCGCATTCTCCCTTCCCCGACCAGAACACACAACACATCATTTTTTTTCCGTGAGACCGCCGGGAGCGCCTCAACCAGATACTGAACCCCCTTGATAGGAGAGAGATTCCCTACGAAAAGGATGATGTCCTTTCCGTTCGCCATTCCCAGCGTCGCACGGGCGGCCCGCTTATCCAAAGGCCGAAACAGCGTCGAGTCCACGCCCGAACGAATGACGTGGACACGACCTTCATCAAGCCGAAAGATTTCCGCAGTCTCCCGCTTCAGGTTGTCACTTCTGGCTATAATACATTTCGCGTGACGCAATACGAGCCTTCCAACTCCGCGGAGAAACCGACTCTTTAGCGCGTACACGTTCACGTCCGATCCCCTCGCGCTCACCACAAAGGGGAGACCCGTCAACCGAGCCAGGATCAGGGCGATGAGCCCCGATGGAAGGATCCAGTGAGCATGAATGAGGACGCAGCGATCGCCCCTGATCACTCCTAGTCCTCTCCAAACCGCTCCCGCAAAGTACGTGAGCATCCGAAAGATCGGGACGCGCTTATAATCCTTCAAATAGTGGTTCGCAGTGAAGAACCTATGGCGATACACCTTCACGGACCCGTGCGTCTCGAAGAGCGGATCCTTTTTGAAGATCCTCGGGGTCACCACACTTACTTCACACCCCAACCTCCCGAGCGCCTGTGCTAGGTTTCTAACAAAGCGACACGCAAGAGGACCCTTAGACGACGGATAGCAATGGGTAACAAAACAGATTTGACTCTTCTCCCCCACGCGCTTCCTCGAATGACCCCCATCAAACACCGCAGATCTTCCAGATCCTTCCTCTCAGAGGAATTTGGTTGTATCGCCGTTCCATAGAAAAGCGATCCTAGGGCTTACGAGATATGATTAGATGGCCGTGAGCAAAACGAGGAACCGGATGCAGCTTCTCTAGTCCCAGGCAGAGCAGATTGACCAGAGAGCACCAAGCGATCAAAAACGGAAGGACTGTGATACGATGAGAAGGTGCGCGCACCAAATACGATCTCTCTGAAGAAGCCTATCAAATCGAAAGAGATCCTTGAAAAGATACAGGTTCCCTAGAAGGGCCACCGTGACCCAAAATCCACCCAGCGGAACGACCTGCTCGACCATAAAATCCGCAGCGGGTGGCCAGACTCTGCAAGCCCAAGGGGGTCATCCTCCAGGCATCCGCCACAGTGTCCCGCAAGGGGTAGAGAAAGGGATCTGTAACCATGAAGCTCCCTCCTGGCTTGAGCACCCGATGAACCTCTGCCAGGACGACATCAACCTGTTCGATGTAGGACAACACCTCGGAAGCGAAAACGACATCGAGACTAGAGCTTCTAAAAGGGTAGGGCCCGGCCGTCACCATAACAATCAACAGATAGGGTTTGATAAATCGAGAAGTGCCGGTAATACGGGGGGCATTCGAGGCCAATATGCTGGACTAAGTAAGGTGAAAATGCGCGCTGGTACGGTTTCGATCCCGATCCAAGATCAAGCAATATCCCGCGCAGGTAGGGAGTCGCAGCCTTTACAACCATCTGGCGCCCGACGTTATTCGAGAGATACTGGGGAGCACAAAACCAGAGCTGCCAGCGCTCGTAAAGATCCCTGATACGCTGCCGAAAACTGGCATGAATCGCCTCTGATCCCTGCCAGATGAGTTTTCTCCTTCCCGCTAAAGTTATCCTTGCGCGGCCTTCAGTTTGCGCGCCCGCAGTACGTAGCCGACACCTAGATCGGTCCCGTAAAAGAGGGACTGGATCCGGTAGAGCGGCCACAGGGCAATGTCGTTGAGAATGAGCTTCGCCCACCTCGGCACTGTAAGGTATTGATTGTAGCCGCTCTGCGCCGTCCTCAGCGCCTTCTGCTCAGCGCCGTTGACAGGTTTGCGAACAAGCGGTCGCAGCAGCCCATGGATCGCGTTCAGAACCGGGACACCGTAGCTCACGACCGACTCGATTGTAAAGCCAGCCTCCTCGACCTTTACCCGTAGCTCCTCACGCTCATAGCGCCTGAGGTGGCCTGCCCACTCATCATCCCTACCCCAGAGCTTAGCGTGCGCCGGCACGGAGATCACGAGGCGCCCACCCTCCCGCAGCAGCCGACCCATTCTGCTAATGGCCGCGCGGTCGTCCGGGATGTGCTCCAGCACTTCAAAAGAAAAGACCCAATCGTAGGTGCCGTCCTCCTCGGACGGGAGATCAAAAAGATCGCAGAGCGAGACGCTCACCTGCTGGAGACTATGGGCGCCCCGACCCGCCAGCGCACGTGTAATGCGCTCGGCGGCGATACGCACCGCCTCCTCTGAGGAGTCGATCCCCCGCCCGGCGAGGCCGCGACGGGCCATCCGCTCTAAGAAGTGTCCGGAACCGACACCCACCTCGAGGAAGCACCCGGACTCAACGTCCCGCGTGAGGGCCCGGACCGCCTCCATGCGAAAGAATTGCGTAGGGGTCGGGACCGCGTAACCATTGCTCATGCCGGAAATGCGTGACCGAAGACCTTTGCCGCTCGTCAGAGTCAGACCAGGTTATTGTTCTCCCCCCCTGCGGTACCTCCGTCGTTACTCATCCTCCGACGGAGGCCGAACAGCCCATTCCTTCCGAAAAGGCACTAGTTCTCCCATGCGCTGGCTAAACAGAAAAGTCAAGACCGAGCCCACTGTTATGCTCCAAGTAAGATCGATGGCGCGGTCCAGAACTGCGGCCGCCAGGGCGACCTGGAAGGTTACGCCAAATGCCACCGCCACAAATGCAGCAACCGCTTCTTGGATCACTAAAGTTCCGGGAGTCAGGCTAATAAAGCTCGTGAGCACGCCACCAATCGCCATCACGCCACAAGCAGTAAGGGGCACGTCAATGCCAAGGCCCCAGAAGGCAACGTAAAGCCGCACGGCGTAAAGCCCTATGCCGAAAAGCTCTAAAGCCATGATTCTAGCAACCTGTTTCGGCTGATCCCGTATATCCCTCCATCCCTCCACGAACGCAGTCA
>Ga0114945_10001067_pt1 | contig 17318 bp, 4 predicted proteins | sample OV2TP3_FD_87194 | JGI IMG/M metagenome (GOLD analysis project Ga0114945, IMG submission 87194) | Hot spring microbial communities from Beatty, Nevada to study Microbial Dark Matter (Phase II) - OV2 TP3 | ecosystem: Environmental > Aquatic > Thermal springs > Hot (42-90C) | place: USA: Beatty...
CCCCCGACGAGGGGGAGGATTGAGGTGGGGGGGACTGTGCCGACGGTCTTCCCCCCCATCCCCACCTTCCCCCTCGCCGGGGGGAAGGGGTCATCAGATCCCTGTCCGTAGTCGGTGGGCTGCCGCTCCAGGGAGGCGATTCCTTATGTCGGAATTTCAGCTAGCAACATTTCAATCGATATGCTTTTTTTCGATTTCCCCCGCCATGGGGACGCTCGGATCTCGCGAGAGGCCTGGGGCGAGTGGGGATGCAAGGAGGCCGTGAAGCGCGTATCCTTGTGTGCCTTTGGCATAACCCTCGGGCAAGAATGCCCCATGAAGGGACGCAGAGGCCGATAAGAGCGCAGCCCTCCCCAGCGACGGTTGGCCGACCAGGGCTGAGGAGGGCCGGGGGATGACTTCGGATGACCTCATGCTGGGAGAGATTGTGGCCCGGGAGGAGGTGGCTCGCATGGACCAGTTCTACCTGTTGCGACAACTGCAGGAAACGGCGGCCAGGGAAGAACGCATCCGCCTGGCCCGTGATCTGCACGACGGCTTGCTCCAGTCCCTCGCGGGAGCGATCTGGCAATTGGACACGGTGCGCCTCCTACTGGAGCAGGACCCGCGAAGGGCCCAAGAGCGCTTGCTAGACGTCCAGCGTCTGCTCGCGGCCCAGCAACGCGACCTGCGCTTCTTCATCGGGGAACTGAGGCAAGCCCCGTTCAACCTGCCTAAGTTGGGTTCCACCCCGACCGTCCTGCTGGATGAGTTGGGTGAACAGATCGAGCGCCAGTGGGGCTTGCGTGTGGACGTGCGCATAGAGGGCCTGGAGGTAAGGATTCCCGGGGAGCTAGCCCACGAAATCTATCAGATCGTCCACGAAGCCCTGGTCAACGCCGCGCGGCATTCGGATGCCTCGGTCGTGCAGGTGCAACTCAGGGTGGAGAGCCAGCACGTGGACATCGCCGTGGCGGACAACGGCCGCGGTTTCCCCTTCCGCGGTCACTACGACGATGCCACGTTGATCGCCAGGAACCTGGGACCGGTGACGCTGAAGGAACGGGTTGCATCCTTGGGAGGATCTCTGGCCATCGACTCGACCGAAGTCGGGGCATGCCTGCACATCACCCTGCCGTTCATGCGGCCTGGAGCGTGAGATGTCCATTCGCCTTGTGCTGGCTGACGATCACCCCCTCATTCTCGATGCGCTGGAAAGCCGCTTTCGCCTGGAACACGACTTCCAGGTGCTGGCCTGCTGTGCCAACGGCGAGGAGACCCTACAAGCCCTGCGTCACCATCGGCCGGATGTGCTGATCCTCGATATCCGCATGCCCGGCAAGGATGGCCTGGCGGTCCTCCGGGAACTGCAACAGGAGAAGCTGCCCACCCGCGTCGTGCTCCTGACGGCAGCCGTGGACGAGGATGCGGTCCTGGAGGCCATCCGCCTCGGCGTGGGCGGCGTGGTGCTGAAAGAGATGGCGCCGCGCCTGCTCGTGGAATGCGTCCGCAAGGTACACGCTGGCCAACAATGGTTGGAGCGACGCTCCGTCGGTCGCGCTCTGGACAAGTTGCTGCGGCGCGAGGCAGGGGCGCACGAGCTCGCCGGCGCCCTGACGCGACGTGAGATCGAGATCGTGCGGATGGTGGCCACAGGCCTACGCAATAAGGAGATCGCCGAGAAACTCTTCATCACCGAAGGCACGGTCAAGACCCACCTGCACCACATCTACGAAAAACTTCACATGGACAGCCGCCTAGCACTATTCGGCTACGCTCGGGACAAGGCGCTGCTCTGACCCCCGCTTGAAACCACATACAAAAGCAACGCCCCGATCGAGTCTGGCGGGATCGATGTTCACCCTTGCTCTCTGATGGCCTTCCCCCTGGGCCCTGCTGCCGCATGGGCACTACAGGCTCTGCCTCCTGCCTATCTATATCAAAAGTTATAGAAAAATATAGCCTCCCTCATATTGGCCGCCCTGGGCTAATCCTCTAGAATCCGCGATCGGTACTCGTTGCGGTATTGTCCAAGGACGGTTTGTTAACCCTGCCATTATCCCTGGAAGGTAGCGTGTAGCCGTCCCTGTAACCAAGGGGGCGGAGCCTTGTCTGACAGCAGACCCAGTATTCCAAGTCCCATTCATTGCCTTTTAGGTCTCAATTTTAAACCCTCCTCCCTTGTCGAGCTTTTCCGTTGGAGAACGCTCCACCAATCCGAGCGGCAGGCCTATACGTTCTTGGCGGATGGAGAAGAGGTTCATTTGGGAGGCATTCTGGCAGCTGCTGCTGATATGAAAGATTTCGCTTCATGACGATGCATGGCCCAGGAGAGATCTCATGGGTAAGTCGATAGAAATTGCCAGTTCGACTGACAGACTCGATGTCGCCATTATCGGTATAGGCTGCCGTTTTCCAGGCGGTGCCAACAGTCCAGAAGCTTTCTGGAACCTTCTGCGGGACGGTGTGGATGCGATCACCGACGTCCCTACAGATCGCTGGGACAGCCGTCTCTTCTACCATCCAGACGCGATGAAAGCGGGCAAGACCAATACGCGGTGGGGTGGCTTCGTCGAGCACATTGACCATTTTGATGCCCGTTTCTTCGGCATCTCTCCTCGAGAAGCGACGCGCATGGACCCCCAGCAACGGATGCTGCTAGAGGTTGCCTGGGAGGCATTAGAGGATGGCGGCCAGGTGCCAGAGCGACTGGACGGCACCGACGTGGGTGTTTTTATCGGCATCGCGACCTTTGATTACGCCGAAATCCACCGTGGCATGAACGATCGCGATTTCATTGACGCGCATACCAATACGGGAATTTCGCTGAGCATCGCCGCGAACCGTATTTCCTACATCTTCAACTTCAAGGGGCCGAGTATAGCCGTAGACACGGCCTGCTCCTCGTCGCTCACAGCGGTCCACCTTGCCACCCGCAGTCTCCAGCGTGGAGAATGCCCGCTCGCCTTAGTTGGGGGGGTGAATGCTATTCTCAAGCCGGAGTCGACCATTGGCTACAGTAGGGCCTCCATGCTTTCTCCCGATGGCCGTTGCAAAGCTTTTGATGCCCGAGCAAACGGTTACACGCGGAGCGAGGGCGCCGGCATCGTGGCCTTAAAGCCGCTGTCAAACGCCTTAGCAGAGGGGGATCCTATTTATGCCATCCTCCGCGGCAGCGCCGTGAACCAGGACGGACACACCCATGGCATGATGGTTCCTAACCGTTTAGCCCAGGAAGCGATGCTGCGAGAGGCGTATCGGCAAGCTGGCTTCTCACCGGGGCAGGTCCAGTACATCGAAGCACACGGGACGGGCACCCCGGTTGGCGATCCAATCGAGGCCCAAGCCCTGGGTACGGTGCTGTCGACCGACCGTCCTGCCGGAAGCTACTGCGTGATCGGATCGGTCAAAACCAACATCGGACATTTAGAGGCCGGTGCCGGTATCGCCGGTCTGATCAAGACTGCCTTGGCGCTGCAGCATCGAGAGATTCCAGCGAATCTGCATTTCCAGGAGCCGAATCCCAACATTCCTTTTGACGAGCTGCGCTTGCGGGTGCCGACGACTCTCGAACCGTGGCCCGACGGAGAGGGACCGGCTCGGGCAGGCGTGAATTCCTTCGGTTTCGGCGGGGCCAACGCGCACGTGGTCCTGGAGGAAGCCCCTCAAAGCCCCGTGGAGCACCAAGACGACGGCACGCCTGTATCCAGCCGGGCATACTTGCTGCCGCTGTCCGCTCGCAGTCCAGAGGCGCTGCAGGCTTTTGCGCGTGCTTATCAGGATTTTCTGGCTGACCCAGCGTCTAAGGCCAGCGTGTCGCTTCACGACCTCTGCTATACCGCCAGTGTGCGGCGCAGCCATCATAGCCATCGTCTGGCTTTGGTGGGTCACTCGCAGGAAGAACTGGCCGAGCACCTGGCGGCCTTTGTGGCCGGGGAGACCCGTCCTGGCATGTCCTCTGGCCATCCCGTCTCTGGTCACCGCCCCAGGCTCGTGTTTGTTTTCTCCGGTATGGGTCCGCAATGGTGGGCGATGGGGCGTCAGCTCCTGCAACAGGAACCCGTCTTTCGGGAGAGCGTCGAACGGTGTGATACGTTGCTCCGGCAGCATGCGAGCTGGTCTTTACTGGAGGAACTGACGGCCGATGAGGCCCGTTCGCGCATGGGTGAGACCGAGATCGCACAACCGGCAAATTTTGCCCTGCAAGTTGCCTTGGCTGCCCTCTGGCGCTCCTGGGGCATTGCACCGGATGCCATCGTCGGCCACAGCGCGGGAGAGGTTGCAGCCGCTCAGGTGGCAGGGGCATTGAGTCTAGAAGAGGCGGTCCGGGTCATCTTCCATCGCAGCCGCTTACAACAGCGGACGACCGGGAAAGGGAAGATGGCGGCTGTCGGCCTGTCATTCGAAGAGGCTGAACGCGTGCTGGCAGGTTACGAGGGGCGGCTATCGGTCGCCGCGATCAATAGCCCCAGGGCGGTGACCTTGTCCGGCGATAGCGAGGCGCTGGCGGACGTGATGCAATCTTTAGAGCAGAGGCAGGTGTTCTGCCAGCTCCTGCGGGTGGAGGTCCCCTACCACAGCCACCACATGGAGCCACTCAAGGACGAATTGCTGCAGTCCCTGCACGGACTTGAGGTGCGGCCGGCCTCGGTCCCGCTCTTCTCCACCGTCACCGGCAGGCTCACCACAGGCCAGGAGTTCGGGGCTGATTACTGGTGGCAAAATATCAGGCATCCCGTCTTTTTTGCGGCAGCATTAGGGCAGCTCATCCAAGAAGGTTATCACGCCTTTCTGGAGCTCAGTCCTCATCCCGTGCTTGCCGGTACGATCTCAGAGTGCCTGTTACATCACGGACAGAAGGGCACTGTCCTGCCTTCACTGCGGCGCCATGAAGCGGAACGGCAACAGTTGTTAGGGTCCCTTGGTGCCCTCCATACCCTGGGGTACCCGGTCACCTGGCACAGCCTCTATCCGGCAGGCGGGCGATGCGTGCGGCTCCCGTCCTATCCCTGGCAGCGTGAGCGGTATTGGCAAGAGTCCGAGGTGGCGGAACAGGGTCGGCTGGGACGACAGGTCCATCCGCTCTTAGGTCGCCGCTTAGTATCGGCACATCCAGCGTGGGAGACCAGGCTGGACAAGCAGCTCCTGCCATATCTGGACGACCATCGTATCCAGGGGGGCATAGTATATCCAGGGGCAGCCTACGTGGAAATGGCCCTGGCCGCCGGCAAGGAGGTCTTGGGGGAGGGGCCGTGCGTGCTGGAGGAGATCGCGTTTCAACGAGCGCTCTTCCTACCCGAGGGTGATGCAGCGAAGCTGCAGGTGATCTTTGATCCAGGCGTAGCGTCTTTCGACATCTACAGCCGTACCACAGAGCCCGAACCCTCGTGGACACGGCATGCCACCGGAAGACTCCGTCAAGCAAGCAGTGCCGCCCAACGGATGGAGCTGGATAAGATTCGCAATCGTTGCCCCACGGATATTTCCAGCCTGTGCTATCCAGGGCTCAGGGAATACGGGCTCGAATATGGCCCATCTTTTCAGGGAATCGAGCGCCTCTGGCGAGGCAACGGGGAAGCACTGGGTCAGATACGGCTCCCCGAAACGTTAGCAGCAGACTTCGAGGACTACCAGCTCCATCCGGTGCTCCTCGACGGTTGCTTTCAGGTGATGCTCTGCACGTTGCTCGCCGACGCGAGGGATAGCACCACAAACGGCGTCTACCTCCCGGTTGGCATAGACCGGCTCCGGGTGTACCGCCGTCCCGGCACACGACTGTGGGGCCATGCCCGTCTCACAGCGCAAAACGCCAGCGCCATAGAGGGTAACATTTGGCTCCTCGATGAGGACGGCAACGTCTTGGTAGAGATTCAGGGGTTCCGTTGCCAAGCCCTGAAGGGAGTACAGACCGATGCTTCAGAGAACGTGGACGATTGGCTGTATGCGTTTCAATGGCAGTCTCTTCAGCAAGAGGCTCAGGTTGGGGATATTGTTTCCTCTCCGCCTGTAACACACGCAAGCTGGCTCATCTTTGCGGACAGTGGTGGTGTTGGTCAGCAATTGGCAGGGCTTCTTACATCGCATGGCCAGCGCCCCCTCCTGGTCTCTCCAGGCGCAGCCTTTTGTCGCCTCGATGCAGAGCACTTCCAGCTCTGCCCGGAGCGGCTGGAAGACATGCGGGAGCTGCTTGAGGTCGTAGGGTCTCAGCAGCCTGCCTGTCGCGGCGTGGTGCACCTCTGGAGCCTGGAAACCCTGCCGCCAGAGGAGACCACCCGCGCTTCGCTCGAGGCAGCGCAGAACCTGGGATGTATCACCGTACTGCACCTGGTGCAGGCGTTGGCCAGGGTCGATTGGCCAAATGCCCCCCAGCTCTGGCTGGTGACCCGAGGGGCGCAGGCAGTCGGGACAGAAGGCGAAGCCGTAGCGATAGCCCAGGCCTCCTTGTGGGGTCTTGGCAGGGTGATCATGAACGAATACCCACACCTACGCTGCAAGATGGTGGATCTGAGCGCCACGGATTCCCCACAGGAGATGCAGCACCGTTTCGAGGAGTTGTGGCTGGACAATCACGAAGAGGAGATCGCTTTCCGGGGTGATGTGCGCTACATACACAGGCTGCACCGGGTGTCGAGCAAAGCTCTCGAGCCAACGCCGCAACAGAGAGTCAAAGCCACGGAGAATCAGCCTTTCCATTTGGAGATCTCAAAGGCCGGAGTTTTGGACAACTTGACCCTGCGAGAGATCAGACGCAGAGCGCCAGGCCCCGGAGAGGTGGAAATCCAGGTCTACGCCACAGGTCTGAACTTCCGAGATGTGATGAAGGCAACGGGCATATACCCCACCGAAGACAACGAGATTGTCCAACTCGGTGATGAATGCGCAGGAAGGATCGTCGCGCTTGGAGAAGGCGTGGACGATTTCAAGATTGGGGACGAGGTCATCGCGATCGTCCCTGGCTGCTTCAGCACATTTGTCACGACATCGACGACACTTGTGGTCCGCAAGCCTGCGCATCTCAGTCTTGAGGAAGCTGCCACGATTCCCATTGTGTTCCTTACTGCTTATTACGCTTTACATCACCTCGGGCGACTTGGCAAAGGTGAGCGCATCCTGATTCACGCTGCCGCCGGTGGCGTGGGTCTCGCTGCGGTCCAACTTGCCCAGCGGGTGGGTGCAGAGATTTTTGCCACGGCAGGCAGCCCAGAAAAACGGGAGTTTCTACGGTCTCTCGGCGTGACGCATGTGATGGATTCACGGTCGCTGGATTTCGCCGACGCCGTGCTGGACTACACCGACGGGAAGGGCGTAGACGTTGTCCTGAACTCTTTGGCGGGAGACGCCATCCCCAAGAGCCTCTCAGTCCTGGGAGCCTACGGACGTTTCCTGGAAATCGGCAAGCGCGATATTTACCAGAACAGCAAGCTGGGCTTGCGACCTTTTCGGAACAATCTGTCGTTCTTTGCCATCGACCTGGGTCGCTTGTTTCAAGAGCGACCTGCCGTTGCCAGGGATTTATTGCGTGACGTGATGCGGTATGTCGAAGACGGAACGCTTCGCCCCCTGCCGCATCGGATATTCCCCATCTCAGAGGTGGCGAGCGCCTTTCGCTATATGGCCCAGGCAAGGCACATCGGGAAGATCGTGCTATCGCTGCGCGACCCGGAAGCCCTGATCGCTCCCGCCGCCCATCGGGCCATTCTATTCCACGCCGATGGGACGTATCTCGTCGCAGGAGGCCTGGGTGGTTTTGGCCTGGCCGTCGCCCAATGGATGGTTGCGCAGGGGGCCCGACATCTGGTGTTGGTGGGGAGGAGCGGGGCCGCCTCCGAGGCGGCTGAGCAAGCCCTGCAGGCAATGGAGCGCGTGGGTGCCCAGATCGTCGTCGCCCAGGCAGACGTCGTGCAGGAGCAGCAGTTGGCAGAGGTCCTTGCCGCCATCGAGCGGTCCATGCCGCCGCTGCGGGGCATTATCCACGCGGCCGGGGTGCTTGACGATGGCTTCTTATTTCAACTCGACCAGGAACGCTTCAAGACCGTTATGGCACCCAAGGTCATAGGGGCCTGGAACTTACATGCCCAGACTTTAACTGCCCCGTTGGATTTCTTCGTGCTGTTCTCCTCGGTTACCTCACTGGTTGGGAATCCAGGACAGGGGAATTACGTCGCCGCGAATGCCTTTCTCGACGCTCTGGCACACTACCGTCGCGGCCAGAACCTCCCGGCGCTGACCATCAACTGGGGAGCCATAGCGGAAGTCGGTTACCTCGCTCGACACAGTGAGATAAGACAGCACCTCGAACGACAAGGACTGAGGGCCTTCGCCCGCACGCAAGCCATGGCCATATTGGACCAACTCCTGCAGCACAACGCGGTCCAGGTGGGAGCGATGGACATAGACTGGCAAAAGTGGGGCAGGTTTGCGTCGGAAGCTGCCGTATCACCGCGATTTGCTCACCTGTTATGTGCGGACACCCAAGAGCATGGCACAGTGGATGACCAGAGGCAAGACGGAACCTCGCTCCGTGACACGCTCCTTGCCGCAACTCCCAAAGAGCGTCAGCAGGTCTTACAGAGGCATATTGGCGAGCACGTGGCCATGGTACTGGGCACATCGGCATCAGCCCTCGATCCGCGACAGCCCTTACGTGAGCTGGGTCTCGATTCCTTGATGGCCGTCGAGCTGGTAAACGCCCTTGGCAGCTCTGTGGGACGTACTCTGCCTGCCACGTTGCTCTTTAACTACCCAACCATGGGGGATCTTGCGGTGTATCTGGTCAGGGAGGTACTCGGCGTGGATTCATCGATGGAATCTGAGGTGGAGTCGCAACAAAAAGATGAGGAAGAGCGGGCCAGGGTTTTGGCAGAGATACAACAGCTCTCAGTAGAAGAAATGGAAGCATTTATTGATGAGGAAGTTGCGACACTGATGAGACAAAAAGGAAAGTAAACGTGTCCAACATTTCAGAAAGCATCAACCGGCTCCCTCCATTGCAGCGGGCGCTTTTTGCGCTGAAGGAAACGCGGGCCAGGCTCGATGCCATCGAGTGTTCTAAGACGGAGCCCATCGCCATCATTGGCATGGGTTGCCGGTTCCCGGGAGGGGCCGACAATCCAGCAGCCTACTGGCGCCTGTTGCGCGACGGGAGAGACGCCATCACCGAAGTGCCGGCGCGCCGTTGGGATGTCAACGCTTTCTACAATGCAAATCCGGCGACACCCGGGACAATGAACACCCGCTGGGGCGGGTTCCTGGAGCAGGTGGATCTGTTTGATTCCCGCTTCTTTGGGATCTCTCCCAGGGAAGCGGCCCGTATGGACCCCCAGCAGCGGCTGCTCCTCGAGGTGAGCTGGGAAGCACTGGAACACGCTGGCCAGACGGCGGAGGGGCTGGCTGGCAGCCGAACCGGGGTGTTCATCGGGATCAGCACTTTCGATTATTCCCAGTTTCAGCTCGGCGATCCAGCGGCCATTGACGCCTACGTCGGGACTGGAATCGCGCTCAGTATTGCGGCGAATCGTCTTTCCTATCTGCTCGATCTCCAAGGGCCCAGCCTGGCGGTGGATACCGCCTGCTCCTCGTCGCTTGTCGCCGCGCACTATGCGTGCCAGAGCCTGCGGAGCGGTGAGTCCAGCCTCGCGATCGCCGGCGGAGTGAACCTCATTCTGTCTCCGGACTTGACCATCATGTTCTCTCAGTTACGCGCCATGGCGTCCGACGGCCGTTGCAAGACCTTTGATGCCCGAGCCGACGGGTATGTGCGAGGAGAAGGCTGCGGTATCGTGATCCTCAAGCGCCTCTCTGATGCACTCAAAGATGGGGACACGATCCTGGCGCTGATCCGGGGCTCTGCGGTGAATCAGGATGGTCGCAGCAATGGACTGACAGCTCCCAATGGGCTGGCCCAGCAGGCGGTCATCCGTCAGGCGCTGGAACATGCTCGGGTGTCACCCGCCCGCATCCGTTATGTGGAGACCCATGGGACGGGTACGCCTCTTGGCGACCCTATCGAGGTACAGGCGCTCGCCGCTGTCCTGGGGGAGGGGCGTGCGCCAGACCAGCCCTGTGTGCTCGGCTCGGTGAAGACGAATATCGGGCATTTGGAGGCGGCAGCCGGGATCGCTGGCTTGATAAAGACAGTGCTCGCTCTGCAGCATGAAGAGATCCCCCCACATTTGCATTTGCAAAGGCTCAATCCCCTCATTTCTTTCGGGAATACCCCTCTGGAAATCGCTACCGAGCGGCGTCCGTTCCCACGGGGAGAGGAGCCTGTCGTGGTCGGAGTGAGCTCTTTTGGCTTCGGCGGCACCAATGCTCATGTGGTGCTGGAGGCGGCACCGCGCGCTTCCCCGCTCCAGGAGGCAGCATTGGCGCCTATCAGCAAGGCCCAGCTGCTCCCGCTCTCTGCCCACAGTCCGGAAGCCCTTAAGGCGCTGGTGCGGGCGTACCAGGAGTTCTTGGTCGGTGAGGAGGACGCCCCGTCCCTGCAGGATCTCTGCTGCACCGCCAGCGTCAGACGCACCCACCACAGCCATCGCCTGGCCCTTGTGGTGCACTCCCGGCAGGAGTTGGCCGAGCATCTGGAAGCCTTTCTGGGGGGAGAGCTGCGTCTCGGCATGTCCTCCGGTCGCAAGGGTGTCAGTCGCCAGCATAAGCTCGTCTTCGTGTTTCCTGGACAAGGGTCGCAATGGATCGGTATGGGGCGAGGGCTGCTCGAACAGGAGCCCGTCTTTCGAGAGACCATCGCGCGTTGTGACCAGGCTATGCGGCCGCATGTGGACTGGTCTGTCGTGCAACAACTGGCGGCTGATGAGACGCGATCCCGGCTGCACGAGGTTGCTGTCATCCAGCCAACCCTGTTCGCCATGGAGGTCGCTCTTGCGATGCTGTGGCGTTCGTGGGGCATTGAGCCCGATGCGGTGGTGGGGCAAAGCATGGGCGAGGTGGCGGCGGCGTATGTTGCCGGTGCCCTCAGCCTGGAGGATGCTGTCTGTGTTATTTGTCGTCGGAGCCAACTGGTGAAGGCGATGAGCGGGCGAGGGGGCATGGCCGTCGTGGGGCTGTCGTTGGAAGAGGCACGGCATGCGGTGGTCGGTTATGAGGATCGACTGTCGGTCGCCGTCAGTAGTAGCCCCTCGTCAACGGTCCTGTCGGGCGACACGGCGACGTTGCAAGAAGTCGTGGAGACCCTGGCGCGACGAGATATCTTCTGCAGTCCGGTGAAGGTGGACTATGCCTCGCACAGCCCCCACATGGACCCCTTGCATACAGATGTGCTGCAGGCCCTCGGGGGACTGCGGCCCCAGCCTGCCTCGCTTCCCATTTACTCGACTGTGACAGGCGACGTCAGCGACGCTCTGGTGTTCGATGCCACCTATTGGTGGCGGAACCTGCGAGAGCCCGTGCTTTTTTCCGCGGCGGTCCAACAGTTACTGGCGAACGGCCATGACATTTTCCTGGAGATCGGCCCGCATCCTATCGTCTCGAGTGCGATCCAGCAGGGGGTTGCTCACCGCGGCTGCAATGGTACTGTACTGCCTTCCCTGCAACGTGGGCGTGAGGAACGTGCGGTGATGCTGGGGGCTTTCGGTGCGCTCTACACCCTGGGGTACCCGGTGGACTGGAGCAGGCTCTATCCGTCTGGAGGCCGGTGCGTTCGACTCCCGTCCTATCCCTGGCAGCGCGAGCGTTTCTGGTGGGATGAACGGGAGACACGCGAGACAAAGGGCATCAGGGTTCTGCAGCGACGATCTGCTCGACATGGTGGACCAGGGGGCCATCCGCTTTTGGGCCAGCACCTGCAATCAGCCGCCGACGTGGGGACACACTTCTGGGACGTGGAGCTGGGTACTGATGTGTGCCCTTACCTGGACGACCACCGGGTGCAGGGGAGCGTGGTGCTGCCCGCCGCAGCTTACATCGAAATGGTTTTCGCCGCCGCCGCGGAGGCCTTCGGACCGGGGTCGCACACGCTGGAGGAGATGGCCTTCACCAGGGCGCTATTCCTCCCGCAGGAGGGGGTGCGCAGAGTGCAATTAGTCGTCTCGTCCACCATGCCCGGTATCGCCTCCTTTCAGTGCTTCAGCCTGCAGACAGGCGAGGCAGGACCGCAGGGCTCATGGACGCTGCATGCCACCGGGACCATCCGTCTCGATCAGGCAGGCCGGGTCACATCGGCGGCAACACATCGCTCGCTTGTGGAGATCAGGGGTCGGTGCCAGGAGGCCGTGTCCGGCGCGGAGCACTATCGGGCCATGCAGGAGCGGGGCCTGCCGTATGGCCCCGGCTTCCAGGGCGTGGAGCAGCTCTGGCGGCAGGATGGAGAGGCCATAGGGCACCTGCGCCCCCCGGAGACGGTGGCGTCGGAAGCGGACCTGTATCGGATACACCCCGTTTTGCTGGACGCCTGTTTCCAGGTCATGGCGGCCACCCTGCCACGGGAAGACGCCCGCAGCAGGGGTACCTACCTGCCCGTGGGCTTGGAGAGCCTGCGGGTCTTTGGTCGCCCCGATGCGGGGCGGTGGAGCCATGCGCGCCTCAAGCCAGGCGCTGAGGCACAGGCGGAGACGCTCGAGGGGGATGTGTGCCTGCTTAGTGACGATGGACAGGTGGTCGTGGAAGCGTTGGGGCTTCGCTTGCAACGGCTGGATCGTGATACGCCGCACGCCGCGTTGCAGGCTCTCAGCGACTGGTTGCACGAAATACAGTGGGAACGCCAGGCGCGTTTACACCAGGAGCTGGGCCCGTTGCCGCCAGACCAACGAGGCGGTTGGCTCATCTTCACCGATAGCACTGGCGTTGGAGAAACGTTGGGGTCCCTGTTGGAGGCGCGCGGTGAGACGTGCGTCAGGGTGTTCCCTGCTGAGGCCTACAGGAGCCTGGGACCGGGGCGTTATCAACTCAACCCGGCCCGCCCCGAGGAATTCCGGCAGCTGCTCGGGGACGTCTGGGGGCTTGGGCGGCCCACCTGCCGTGGGGTCATCCACCTGTGGAGTCTGGAGGGTGCACCGGCAGCAGAAAGTACGCTCGCCTCTCTGGAAGCCGCCCAAGTCCTGGGATGCGGCAGCGTGCTGCACCAGGTGCAGGCATTGGCCGGCGCCGGTCTCAGCGCGTCGCCCCGTCTGTGGCTGGTGACCCGTGGGGCTCAGGCAGTGGGGGAGGGGGTATCGGTATCGATTGGCCAATCATCCCTGTGGGGCCTTGGCAGGACCATTGTCCATGAACATCCGGCACTGCGCTCCACGCTGGTGGATCTGAGTGCCGCTGGTGCGTCGGCAGAGATCGCCTCGCTGTTCCAAGAGCTCTGGTCCGATGACCATGAAGATCAGATCGCCTTGCGCGGCAGGGAGCGCTATGTGGCGAGGCTGGTGCGGTGTGCGCCCAAGGCCACCGATGCGCAAAGACGGGTGGTCTCCGGCGATCACCCCTTCCGTGTGGAAATCTCTACGCCTGGCATGTTGGAGCACCTGACGCTGCGGGCTGCCACGCGCCGAAAGCCGGGTCCCGGCGAGGTGGAGATTCGGGTCTACGCCGCTGGCCTCAATTTCCGCGATGTCATGTTCGCCCTGGGTCTGCTGCCGCTTTCTGCAGAGCTGGGTTGGGAGTGTGCGGGAAAGATCGTCGCGCTGGGCGAAGGTGTTGAGGGTTTTCAGGTCGGAGATGACGTGATGGCCGTTGCATACAACAGCTTCGGTACGTATGTCACGGCGGATGCTCGCCTGGTGTTTCCCAAGCCTGCACAGCTCAGTTTCGAAGAGGCCGCGACCATCCCCATCGCCTTCGCCACGGCCTACTACGCGCTGTGCCACGTGGGCAGACTGAGCAAGGGTGAGCGGGTGCTGATCCATGCCGCCTCTGGAGGTGTTGGCCTTGCCGCGGTGCAACTCGCCCAGAGGGTCGGAGCAGAGATCTTTGCGACCGCGGGCAGCCCGGAAAAGCGGGAGTTTCTCCGCGGGCTCGGCGTCACACATGTCATGGACTCAAGGTCGCTGGCTTTTGGCGAGGAAGTGATGCAGCAGACCGGCGGCGAAGGGGTGGACGTCGTCCTGAACTCCCTGGCAGGCGAGGCCATCCCCAGGGGTTTCTCAATCCTCAGAGCGTTCGGACGCTTTGTGGAACTTGGCAAAAGCGACATTGAGCAGAACGCGCGCTTGGGCCTGCGACTTTTGAAGAACAATCTGTCGTGCTGTGTTGTAGACCTCGAGGGGATGCTGCGACAGCGCCCGAGCCAGACGGGAACCCTCATCCGCGAAGTGTTGCAGTACGTCGCAGATGGCACCCTGAGCCCGCTGCCGTTCCAGGTCTTCCCCATCTCGCAGGTTGAGAGTGCCTTCCGGCACATGGCGCAAGCCAGGCATATCGGCAAGATCGTCATCTCGCTGCGAGAGCACGAGGTGCTGGTAGCGCCCTCGTCGGAACAGTCACCGACATTCCGCGCGGATGGTACGTACCTCATTACCGGCGGCCTTGGTGGTCTTGGTTTAGCCATCGCGCCATGGATGGTCCAGCAGGGAGCACGACATCTGGTGCTGCTGGGGAGAAGCGGCCCTTCTGCCACGGCCCAGGCCGCCCTGGATGGGATGCGGGAGGCCAGCGCCCACATCGTGGTTGCCAGGGCAGACGTCGCACAGGAACAGCAGCTTGCCAATGTTCTCGCCGACATTGGTCGGTCCATGCCGCCTCTCAAAGGCATCATCCACGCTGCCGGCATTCTGGACGACGGCCTCTTGCTGCAGCTGAACCAGGAGCGTTTCACGTCGGTCATGGCGCCCAAGATGAGGGGGGCCTGGAACCTACATACCCTGACCGTGAACGCACCGCTGGATTTCTTCGTCCTCTTCTCCTCGGCTGCTTCACTCCTTGGGTCTCCGGGTCAGGGAAATTACGCCGCGGCGAACGCCTTTCTGGACGGTCTAGCGCAATACCGGCAAGCCCAGGGCCTGCCGGCCTTGAGCATCAACTGGGGACCGTGGGCCCGGGTGGGGCTGGCCGCTCGGCCCCACCGAGGGGGGCGCCTCGCCCTTGGGGGATTTGCGAGCATAACCCCGGAGCAAGGGGTCGAGGTGCTGGGGCGACTGCTCCAGCAGGGCTCGGCACAGGTCGGAGCGCTGCCTGTCAAGTGGCAGCAGTGGCGCCAGTCGTATCCTGCGGCCAGCACAGCCCCGCTGCTCGCCCACCTGATACACGAAGAAGCTGCAAGCGGTCCTGAGGCAAAGGGATGCCTGTTCCATGAGACCCTCCTCGCTGCGGCGCCAGAGGAACGCCAGGGGCTGTTAGAGTCCCACCTTGGCGAACACATTGCCGGGGTATTGGGGTTCTCGGCGTCAAAGCTGTCCGACGTCGACGCACAACAGCCTCTGAACACCCTGGGCATAGACTCCTTGATGGCCCTGCAGCTGAAAAACCGGATCGAGGCCGACCTGGGGGTGGTTATCCCCATAGCCTACCTCCTGCAGGGTCCCAGCGTCGCCCAACTGGCAATGCAGGTGCTCGAGCAACTGACATCCTGCACCCCAGAACAGCCGTCGGCAAATCTTGATCGGCTTTCGGATGAGGAAGTGGATGCCATGCTCCGCGATTTATTAGCTGCTGAGGAGCCGAATGGATGAGTGGTACTTCCCAACGTCTCGATGAGCTTTCGCCCCAGGAAAAACGTGCGCTTCTTGCGCAACTCCTCAGGCAAAAGGAGGGGGCGGTCTCTACCATACCAAGGCTGCCTCGCCAGGGAGCAACCACCCGTTTTCCCCTGTCCTTTGCGCAACAGCGACTGTGGATCCTCGACCAGTTGGCGCCTGGCAACCCTGCCTACAACGAGTCCGGAGCCTTTCGCCTCACGGGTCCGCTCAACATCGCCGCGTTGGAGCAGACCCTCAACGAAATCGTGCGGCGTCACGAGGCCTTGCGCACCACCTTTGTTGCCATAGAGGGGAGCCCGGCCCAGGTGATCGCCCAGGTCCTGACCCTGCCCTTACCCAGGGTGGATCTCAGCGAGCTCCCGGAGACAGAACGGGAGGCCCAGGTCCGGCGGCTGACGACCGAGCACAGGCGGCGGCCTTTCGATCTGGCCCGAGGTCCCCTGGTGAGGTCCGCCTTGCTGCGGCTGGGTGAGAAGGAGCATGTGCTCTGCATAACCGTGCATCACATCGTGGGCGACGGCTGGTCCTTCGGGGTGTTGATGCGAGAGCTCGCGGTCCTCTACGACGCCTTTTCCGCCGGGAGGCCCTCGCCGTTGGCTGCGCTTCCCATTCAGTACGCGGACGTTGCGGTCTGGCAACGGCAGTGGCTGCAAGGTGAGGTCCTGGAGACCCAGCTGTCCTACTGGAAGCAGCAGCTTGGCGGTAGTCTCCCCGTCCTGGAACTGCCCACTGACCGTCCTCGACCGGCGGTGCAGACTTTCCGGGGGGCGACCCATGCCTTTGTGCTCTCCAAGCCCATGACCGACTCACTCAAAGAGCTGAGCCGTCGGGAGGGGGTCACCCTCTTCATGACGCTGTTGGCAGCCTTTAAGGCCCTGTTGTCCCGCTATACAGGTCAGGGAGACATCCTGGTGGGCTCGCCCATTGCAGGCCGCGCCCGGATCGAGACGGAGGGGCTGATCGGTTTCTTCGTCAACATTCTGGCTCTACGCACCGACCTGGCCGGCACTCCCAGTTTTCGCGAGCTGCTGCATCGGGTCCGTGAGGTATGTTTGGGGGCCTACGCGCATCAGGACTTACCCTTTGAGAAGCTCGTGGAGGAACTGCGGCCCGAGCGCGATCTGAGCCACCTGCCGCTGGCCCAGGTGGCGTTCGTGTTCCATCTTGCCGTGGTGGAACCCCTGGAGCTGGCGGGGGGCCTGATCTTGAGCCCTCTGGAGGTCGACACGGGGACGGCGAAGTTTGATGTGACCCTTTTCATGTGGGAAGGAGCAGAAGGCCTGAAGGGGGCCCTGGAGTACAACACCGACGTATTCGATGACGCCACCATCAGCCGCCTGCTGGGGCATTTCCAGACCTTGCTCGACGGCATTGTGGCCAATCCCGAGCAACGGCTCTCGGCTTTACCCCTCTTGACGGCCTCGGAACGGCAACAACTGCTTGTGGCGTGGAATGCCACTGCGCGCGAGTATCCGCAGGCGCAGTGCATGCATCACCTGTTTGAAACCCAGGCGGCGCGGACGCCCGACGCCGTGGCCCTCGTCTTCCAGGACGCGCACCTGACGTACCGGGCCTTAAACCAGCGCGCCAATCAATTGGCCCATCATTTGCGGCCCCGCGGCGTGGGGCCAGACGTGCTCGTGGGCCTTTGCGTGGAACGCTCTCTGGAGATGGTCGTGGGCCTGCTGGGGGTACTCAAGGCGGGCG
>Ga0114945_10001068_pt1 | contig 17314 bp, 14 predicted proteins | sample OV2TP3_FD_87194 | JGI IMG/M metagenome (GOLD analysis project Ga0114945, IMG submission 87194) | Hot spring microbial communities from Beatty, Nevada to study Microbial Dark Matter (Phase II) - OV2 TP3 | ecosystem: Environmental > Aquatic > Thermal springs > Hot (42-90C) | place: USA: Beatty...
GCAGCTGATCGCCGACTATCTCGGGCAGAACGACCTTCGCGTCACCACGGTCGCCGACGGCCGCTCGATGCGCGAGGTGATCGCCGAGCAGGTGGTCGATCTCATCGTGCTCGATCTCAGGCTCAAGTCCGAGGACGGCATGGCGCTCGCCCGCGGCCTGCGCGACGAGTCGGCGATCCCGATCATCATGCTCACCGGGCGCGCCGAGGAGGCCGACCGGGTGATGGGCCTGGAGCTCGGCGCCGACGACTACCTCACCAAGCCGTTCAGCCCGCGCGAGCTGCTCGCCCGCATCCGCACCATCCTGCGCCGCCGCCGCGCCGAGGTGCGCCAGGGCCGGCCCGAGGGAATCCGCGCCTACCGCTTCGACGGCTGGGAGCTCAACCTGAACACGCGGCGCCTCGCCGCCGGCGACGGCCGGCAGGTGCCGCTGTCGAACGGCGAGTTCAGCCTGCTCGTCGTGCTGCTCGGCTCGCCGCAGCGCATCCTCACGCGCGACCAGCTCCTCGACCTGTCGCGCCTGCACAACGACGAGGTCTACAACCGCTCGGTCGACGTGCAGATCATGCGGCTGCGCCGCAAGATCGAGAAGGACCCGGCGCAGCCGCGCTACATCCGCACCGAGCGCGGCGCGGGCTACCTCTTCGGCGTTCCGGTCGAAACGGTGTACTGAACCAGGATCAGGTCGATGCCGCCGTTCGGCTGCTTGATGCCGGCGTTCGACAGGTGCTGCAGCGCGATTCCGAGGGTCTGCTTTTCTCCAAGGCGAAACCCCGCGCCGAGGTGCGAGCCGAACTGGAAAGAAGACGGCAGCCGGTTCTCGTCGTTGTTGATGGTCTTGGAAAGCAGGTAGCCGCCGAACCCGGCCTCCACGTAGCCCCAGCTCGTCCCCGAGCGCCACACCGGGGTGGCGTTGAGATCGAAGCGCCGCGTGGAGCCGCGGATGTCCGGCACGCGCCAGAGGCTCGCGCCGAGCTGCAGATGCGACGGCATCCACCATGCGCCGTTGTCCTTCAGGGGCTGGCGGTAGGCCAGCCTGACCACGTCGGTCTCGCCCGACTCGGTGCCGCGGCCGAAAGCCGCGGCGAGCTCCGGCTCCGCCGCCAGGCCGACCTGGGCAATGAAGAAAATCAAAGCGCCGATCGCGCGTGCCATGTGCGCCAGCCTGCGCGCGGCCGATGGCGCGGCCGTTTCGCATCCGGCTTGCTTTCGTTACAACTGAAAATTTTCACGCATCGCGGTGGGCCGGATCGCCCGCGAGCGCGGTCATGACGGCACCTCGGCACTCAGAGAAGCGAGCTTCGCCTCCAGTTCGGCGATGCGGTCATGCAGCGGCTGCGCTGCCGAGCGCACCTCGGCTTCGGTAAAGCGCGGCGTAATGTGCTGCGGGCAGTTCCAGTCGAACGCCTCCACCTCGATTACCGCCACCCGCTCGACGCGGCCACGGTAGTTGGGCATCTGCGCTGCCTTCAAGATCTCCGGGTCGACGCGGCTCGCATGCTCGAAGCGGATGCGCCCGAGGAGCTTGAGCCGCTGACGATGGGGGTAGTCCATCAGGATCAGCGAAACACGATCGTTTCCTGCCGCGTTGCCGGCGGAGACAAGCTGGGTGTTGCCACGGAAATCGGCGAACGCCAGCGTCTTGGGTCCCAGCACCTTCAGGAAACCCGGCGGGCCTCCGCGGTGCTGCACATACGGCCAGCCGGTCGCGCCGACCGTGGCCATATAGAAGCTGTCGCGTGCGGCGATGAAGGCGGTCTCGGCATCGCCCAGCGCGTCGTGTGGGCCGCCCGTTCGCTGCAGGCGCTCGTTCTGCGCGCGCGATCGGTACTGCTCCTGGACGGCCTTTACTGCGTCGGTGAACGCGATGTCGGCAAAGCGATGGCTCATGGCTATGCGGCGACCTTTTCGGCGCGGGCGAGCAGCGCCACTTCCGGGAAATCGATGTTGATCAGCGTCGACTTGCCGAGGAGGTTGGTGAACGCGTTGAGCGCCACCAAGGTGATGATCTCGACGATCTCGCCATCGCTGAAGCCGGCGGCGCGCACGGCTTCGAACTCGCCGGTGGTGACTTCGCCGCGGTGCCGGTTGAGCGCCTTCGCGAACGCCACCGCGGCGGCGGCCTTGGCGTCGCCGGAGTCGCCCCGGCGGTTGCGCAGCATTTCCTCGTTGCTCAGGCCAGCGCCCCTGCCGATGGCGGTGTGCGCGGAGACGCAATACTGGCAGCCGTTCTCCTCGGCCACGACCAGCGCGATGCGCTCCTGCGTCGCCTTGTCGATCGCCGCGCCGCCCAAGGGCCCGTAGAGGCCGAGGAACGCCGACAGCGCCCTGGGCGAGTTGGCCAGCGCGCGGATGAAATTGGGCACGATCCCAAGCTGCTGCCGGACGCCGTCCAGCAGCTCCCTGGCTTCGCCGGTGGCGGTCTTCGGATCGACGACGTTGATGCGGGACATGTTTGCTCCTTTTGATGAATTTCACGTGAGCACATGGTCGGCGCGCGAGGGCGCGCAATAAATGGGGGGAGACGCAGTTGACTACTGCAGGAAGCGCAGTAATCTCCCGGGGCATGGACAAGCTCCAGGCCATGGCCACCTTCGTGCGCATCGTCGACCACGGCAGCCTGACCACCGCCAGCGAGGCGCTGGATACGTCGCTGTCGTCGGTGGTGCGCACACTGGCGCGGCTGGAGAAGTCGCTGCGCGTGCGGCTGCTGAACCGTACGACGCGCCGCATCTCGCTGACCGAGGAAGGACGCCATTACCTGGAGCGCTGCCGCCGCATCCTGGCGGAAGTGGAGGACGCGGAGCAGGCGCTGAGCGCGAAGGAGCAAGACCCCGGCGGCGTGCTGAGGGTGACCGCACCTGTCCTGTTCGGCCAGCTCCACGTGGCGCCGGCAGTGGCGGGGTTCCTCGCGCGCCATCGCCGCATGCAGGTGGAGCTGGTGCTCCTCGACCGGGTGGTGAACCTGGTGGAGGAAGGCATCGACGTCGCCGTACGCATCGGCGCGCTGGCCGACTCGTCGATGGTGGCGGTGCCGGTGGGTCAGATCCGGCGCGTGGTGGTGGCGAGCCCGGCGCTCCTGAGGACCGCGGGCAAGCCGAAGCACCCTCGCGACCTGGAGAAACTGCCCTGCGTACGCTTCACTGCCCTGATGCCGGGCACTACCTGGCACTTCGTCGAGGATGGGCGCCCGCTATCGATTCAGGTAGGCGGCCAACTCGCGTGCAACCAGGCGGCGGCGTGCGTCGACGCTTGCGTCGCCGGCCTCGGCTTCGGCATGTTCATCTCCTATCAGGTCCGCCGCCAGGCGCAAGCGAAGCAGCTCAAAGAGGTGCTGACAGACTTCGAGCCCGCGCCGCTGCCGGTAAGCCTCGTGTTCCCTCATGCGCGATTGCTGTCATCGCGGGTGCGGGCGTTCGTAGACTTCGCCGCTGCGGAGCTGCGGCGCACGCTCGCCAGATCGGTTTGATTATGGGTCAGGCCCCAGCTTGTAGCTGAAAGGCCGTGGTCATGGGATTGTCGCCGCCATGCGCGAGGCGTAGATTCAACTTGGGGCCGGGGCGCGTTTGTCCTTTCGTCCGGTCGGGGAGGAAACGATGAGCACCAGCAAACGGGCCGCGCTGTTTTCGGCGCTCTGTGTCCTCGCGTCGGCTCCGGCGATCGGATTCGCGCAGGAACGGCTGACGCTTCCGGGTCTGCAGGCTGAAGTCACGCTCGTGCGCGACCGCTTCGGGGTTCCGCACATCAGCGCGCGCAGCGATCACGACGTTTATTTCATGCACGGTTACGTCCACGCGGCGGACCGCTTCTTCCAGATGGATGCCTCGCGCCGCCAGGCGAGCGGCACGCTCGCCGAGCTGCTGGGCGCCGCGGCGCTTCCGAGCGACGTACAGCTGCGCACGCTCGGGCTGCGGCGCGCGGCGGAGCGCTCGCTCGCCGTCTATCCCGCCGAGGTGCGGGCGGTGCTGCAAGCGTATGCCGACGGCGTCAATGCCTGGCTGGCCGCGAACCCGCTGCCGCCGGAGTACGCGCCGCTCGAGCTGACCAAGGCCGGCGTGCCGCCCTGGGCGCCGCTCGACAGCGTCGCGGTGAGCAAGCTGCTCGCCTTCGGGCTCTCGTTCGATACCTTCGACCTCGCCAACACCGTCGCGCTGCTCAACTACCAGGGGTTCGGCGCCGCGCTCGGGTTCGACGGCAGCGCGCTTTTCTTCCAGGATCTCTTCCGCAGCGCGCCCTTCGATGCGACGATCTCGATCCCCGAGGGCGCGGTTTCCGGGGCGCTCCTGCACCGCGGGCATCTGGATCGCCGGCACCTCGATGCCGAGGCCGTGGAGAACGCGCGCCGCTTCCTCGAGCGGCCGGCGGGCGTGCCGTTCTTCGCGCCCGAGGGCCGCGGCGAGGGCGGAAGCAACTGGTGGCTCGTCGGCCCCGCGAAGAGCGACTCGCGGCGCGCCATGCTCGCGAGCGATCCGCACCTCTCGCTCTCTTCGCCCCCCGTGTTCCACGAGGTGCATCTCGTCGTGAGCGGGCCGGGTCAGCCGCCCATGGACGTCTACGGCGTCGGCTTCCCGGGCGCGCCGGCGGTCATCCACGGCTACAACCGCCGCATCATGTGGGGGTCGACCGTGAACCCGATGGACGTCACCGACTATTACCAGGAGCTGATCGTCGCGGATTCCTTTGGCCGGCCCTCCACGTTCTTCCGCGGCGCGGCCGAGCCTCTGGTGGTGATTCCCGAGACCTTCAGGGTGAACGCCATCGGCGATGGAGTGCCCGACACGATTGCGGTTGCCTTTCAAAGCGCCACGTTCGTCGTGCCGCGACGGAACGACGGTCCCCTGATCACCGCGCCGGCGGGCTCGCCGCCGAGCGCGATCAGCGTGCAGTTCAGCGGCTTCAGCGCGACGCGCGAGGCCGAGACCTTCCTCCTCTTCGCGCGCGCAGGCAGCGTCGAGGAGTTCAAGGCCGCGCTGCAGCTCTTCGACTTCGGCTCGCAGAACTGGGCGTACGCCGACGTCGACGGCAACATCGCCTACTTCACGAGCGCCGAGCTGCCGCTGCGCGAAGACCTGCAGGACGAGACCGTCGACGGGCTGCCGCCGTACTTCGTGCGCGACGGCACCGGGACGCGGCGCAACGAATGGATCCGCAGGCACGAGCGGCCCGCGGACCAGGCGCTCGCCTACGAGATCCTGCCCTTCGCCGAGATGCCGCAGCTCGTGAACCCCGCGCGCGGCTACATCGTGAACGGCAACAACGACCCGATCGGCGTCACGCTCGACAACGATCCGCTGAACCAGCTGCGCCCCGGCGGCGGCATCCTGTACCTCGCGCCGGGCTACGCGATCGGTAACCGCGCCGCGCGCATCGAGCGGCGCATCGGCGAGGCGCTGGCGCAGGGCAGCATCTCCTTCGACGACATGACGCGCATCCAGGGCGACGTGAAGCTTCTCGACGCGGAAGTCCTCGTGCCCTACATCCTGAGGGCTTTCGACGCCGCGCGCGCGGCGGAAGCGCCGGCGCCCTTGCAGGCGCTGGGCTTCGATCCGGCCGTCGAGCAGGCGGCGGCGCGGCTCGCGCAGTGGGACTTCAGCACGCCCACGGGAATCGCCGAGGGCTACGACGCGGCCGACGAGAACGGCCTGAGGTCCGAGCCCACGGCCCAGGAGATCGCGCGCAGCGTCGCGGCGACCCTCTATTCGGTGTGGCGCGGGCAGGCGCTGAGGAACGTAATCGACGCCACGCTCGCGCGCGTCGGCCTGGGCGGCGTGTTGCCGCCCGGAGACCGGGCGATGATCGCGCTGCGCCACCTGCTCGACACGTTCGATCCCGCCACCGGCGCGGGCGCGTCGGGACTTCGGTTCTTCGACGTCCCGGGCGTGACGTTCGCCCCCGCCGTCGAGCGCGACATCGTTCTTTTGCAGAGCCTGAAGGGTGCGCTCGACCTGCTGGCGAGCCCGACGTTCGCCCCGGCTTTCGGCGGGTCGGCGAACCAGGACGACTACCGCTGGGGCAGGCTGCACCGCATCGTGCTCGCCCACCCGCTCGGCGCGCCGTTCAGCATCGGGCCGCTCGCGATCGACGGCGGCTTCGACGTGGTCGACGCCTCCTCGCACAACCCGCGCGCCGCTTCGCCCGAGGCGTTCATGTTCTCGAGCGGGCCGTCGAAGCGCTTCGTCGGCGAAGCGCATCCTTCGGGAATCCGCGGCGTGCAGGTGATTCCCGGCGGCGCGAGCGGCGTGCCGGGCACGCCGTTCTTCGCGAGCCAGGTCGAGCTCTGGGCGACGAACGACTACCACGAGGCGCCGTCGAACCACGGCGAGGTGATGCGCAACGCCGTGTCGGTGCAGCGCTTCGCGCCGGCGCAGCCCTAGGCGCGCCGAGCACCGGGCCGAGGCAGGATAGACGCCTCAGCCACCGGGGACCACCCCTGCGGGGAGATCGGCGCAAAACTGCGCGATGTCCCGAGGGCGCGTCAGCCAGATGCGGCTGCGCTGAGCGAGGCAATGCGTGAAGGCGTTGCGCAGGTGCCGCAGGCGGAAGGGCTGGCCGACGATGTAGGGATGCAGCGCGAGGCCCATGACCAGCGGTTGCCGCGCCGATTGCTCGAGCATCTCGTCGAACTGCTGCACGATCATGTCGGCGAACTCGGCGGCGCTGGCGCGCCGGCCGATCACGGTCGAGCTGTCGTTGAGCTCCTGCGGGTAGGGAACGGCGAGGATGCGGCCCGAGCGCGTCTTCAGCCACACCGGCTGGTCGTCCGCGCACCAGTCGAGCACGTAGGCGTAGCCGAGCTCGTGCAGCAGGTCGGGCGTGACCAGGGTCTCGGCGATCCACGGCCCGAGCCAGCCGCGCGGCGCCTCGCCCTCGTAGTGCGCGATGGTGCGGGTCACCCCTTCGATGAGCGCGCGTTCTTCGCTTTCGTCGAGGCCGGTCTGCTTCTCCGAGTTGGTGCGCCCGTGGCCCGCGACTTCGTCGCCGCGCGCACGGAATGCGGCGATGAGCTCCGGGCTTTCCTCGTACAGCGCCGAGTTGACGAGTACCGTCGCGGGCAGGCGCAGCTCCTCGAACAGCTCGAGCAGGCGCCAGGCGCCGACCCGGTTGCCGTACTCGCGCCAGGAGTGGTTCAGAACGTCGGGTTGCCCGGCCCCGGGCACGAGCTCCTCGCTCAAGCCCTCGCCGAAGGCATAGTGCTCGAGGTTGAGCGCGACATAGATGGCGAGACCCTCGCCTGCCGGCCAGCGGTAGGGCGCGCGCCGGGTGATCGCGGAATAGGCATAGCGGCCGTGCGCTCGGAGCATGGCCGCGGCCCTATGCGCCGGCGCCGTAGCGCCGGGCGATCGCCTCGCCCACGTTGACGAGCTCGCGCCGGCCCGGGTGGCTGAAGCTGCCCTGCCTCGGCTTGGGATAGCGGGCGCTCGCGAGCAGCTCCGCCTGCCGCACGCCGCAACTGATGCCGTCCAGCATCGGCACCGCGACCTGCGGCTGCAGCCGCGCAGGCACGCCCGCCATGACCGCGCCGGTAAGCACGATCACCTCCGCGCAGTCGCGCTCGACGAGATCGCGCGCCTCGCCCACGATCACGCGGTCGAGCTCGTCGTGCGCGCCGGGCGAGTACGGCGCGGCGCTTTCGATCGCGCGCCAGCCTGCGACGCGGCCGGCGAGGCCGTAGCTCGCCACCACGTCCTGGTACATCGGCAGCACGTGCCGGCCGAACACGATCATGCCGATGCGCCCGCCGAGCATGCAGGCGGTGAGCAATGCCGCCTCGGTCATGCCCACGACCGGAATCGCCAGCAGCTCGCGCGCACCGCGCAGCCCGGTGTCGTAGGACACTGCGATGACCATCGCGTCGCAGGCGTCGGCGTGCTGCGCGGCGAGCGCGATCGTGGCGTGCGACGCGATCGCGTTCTCGCTCCAGCTCGCGATCACGCGCGGGCCGAACGAGCTCGTCACCGCGGCGAGCTCGGTGCCCGGCGAAGCCGCAAGCCGCGCGCCGGCGAGCACCTTCTCGGTCACGAGCTCCGATGTGTTCGAATTGATGAGCAGTATTCGCATCGTTCCCCCGTCGTGGTGCGGTCATGCAACTATTGCAGATTGAATACAATCCAGCCAGCGTATCGCAACCCAGGGCGCTGTGAGGCGGATCATCGAGGCTGCAGACAGGCTGGTGGCGGCGCGGCGCGCGGTCGGTGTCGCGCTGGCGTTCGTCGAGGACGGCGCCGTGGTCGGCGAGCAAGCCGTCGGGCGCGCGGACCGCGACATCGCGCTCACGCCGCGCCACGTTTTCCAGGCCGCTTCGCTTGCCAAGCTCGCCACGGCCTGGCTCGTGCTCGGGCTCGCCGAGCGCGGCCGGCTCGAGCTGGACGCGCCGCTCGAGCGCTATCTGACGCGCTGGCGGCTGCCGGCGAGCGGCTTCGATCACTCGGGGGTCACGGTGCGGCGCGTGCTGAGCCATACCGCAGGACTTTCGCTGCCGGATTATCCCGGCTTCGAACCGGGACGGAAATTGCCGGCTCTTGAAGCATCGCTTTCCGGCGATACCAATGGCGGCGGCGATCTGCGCGTGATCGAGCCGCCGGGCGCGCGCTTTCGCTACTCGGGCGGCGGCTTCGCGCTGCTGCAGCTTCTGGTGGAAGAGCGCTCCGGCGAGCCCTTCGCGGCGCGCGCCGCAGGCCGCCTGTTTCGGCCGCTCGGCATGACCCGCTCGAGCTTCGATCCCGGTTCGCCGCTCGCCGACGAAGCGGCGAGCGGCCACGACGCGCGCGGCGCCGCGCTTCCTTTCTACCGCTACGACGGCGCCGCGGCCGCGGGATTGATGGCGACGGCGGGGGACCTCGCGCGCTTTGCCGCCGCGCACATGGCGGGCCCGAACCGGGAGCCGGCCGGCCGGGGCATCGTCTCGCCGGCTGCGATCGAAGCGATGCTGACGCCGCAGGCGAGGACCGAGCGCGCAGACGGTCTCTGGCCCGAATACGGCCTTGGCGCCGAGATCGAGCGCGGCGCGAACGGCCGCACGCTCGCCGGCCATCACGGGACGAATCGCGGCTGGCGCGCGCTGCTTGCGATGGATCTCGCCGCCCGCCGCGCGGTCGTCTTGCTCGCGAACTGCGACGCGGCCGGACCGGCGCTGGAAGCGCTGCTGGCGGACTGGCGCGGCTGACGTGGCGAGCCTGCTCGTCCACAATGCGCACGTCCTCGCGCTCGACGCCGCGGATCGCGAGTGGCCGCGCGCCGACATCGTCATCGACGCGGGCGAGATCAAGGCGCTCGGTCCGGACGCAGGAGCCGCCTGGCCGGGACGCTTCGAGCGCGTCATCGACGGCGCCGGGATGCTCGCCATCCCGGGCCTGATCAACGCCCACTTCCACTCTCCCGGCAACCTGATGAAGGGCTGCCTTCCCGGCTTGCCGCTCGAGCTGTTCATGCTCTACGAGGTGCCGCCGCTCGCGAAGGACGGCGATGCCGGCCGCCTTGCGTATGTGCGAACGATGCTCGGCGCGCTGGAAATGCTGCGCCGTGGCATCACCGCGGTGCACGACGACGCTTATCACGTTCCGCTCGCGACGCGCGAGTCGATCGACGCGATCCTGCAGGCGTACGCCGACGCGGGCATGCGCGCCAGCGTCGCCATCGACCAGCCTAACGTGGTCGAATACGAAAAGTACCCGTTCCTCGCCGAGCTGCTGCCGCCGGCCGAGCGCCGCGCGATGGAGCACGCCCCGCGCCAGACGAGCGCGGAGCTGCTCGAGCTCTACGCCCATCTCATGGCGCGCTGGCATGGCGCGGCGGACGGACGGCTTGCGGCGGCAGTCTCCTGCTCGGCGCCGCAGCGCGTGACGCAGGATTACTTCGCCGGCCTGTCGGCGCTCTCGAGGCGCCACGACCTGCCGTTCAACGTCCACATCCTGGAAACCAAGCTGCAGCGCGTGCTCGGCGAGGTGAAATACGGCAAGTCGCTGGTGCGCCACGTGCACGAGCTCGGCTTTCTCGACGAGCGCATGCTGGTGATCCATGCAATCTGGGTCGACGACGAGGACATCGCGCTGCTCGCCCGCGCCGGCTGCACGGTGGCGCACAACCCGGTCTGCAACCTGCGGCTCGGCAGCGGCGTGATGCCGTTCCGGCGCCTGCGCAGCGCCGGGGTGCCGGTCTGCCTCGGCACCGACGAGATGAACAGCGACGACACCGCCAACCTGTGGCACGCGGCGAAGACCGCCGCGCTGCTGCAGTCGGTGGCAACGCCCGAGTACCAGGATTGGCCGAGGGCGCCGGAGCTGCTCGAGGCGCTCACGCGCGGCGGCGCGCGCGCCCTGCGCCGCGCCGACCGGCTGGGGCAGCTCGCGCCCGGATTCCGCGCCGACCTCGCGCTGCTCGACCTCGATACGCACGCGTTCACGCCGCTGAACGACGTGCGGCGGCAGCTCGTGTTCTGCGAGGACGGCAGCTCGGTGCGCACCACGATCGTGCAGGGACGCGTGGTGTACGAGCACGGGCGCGTCGCCACCGTGGACGAGAAGGCGCTGCGCGCCGAGGCGCGCGCGCTGATGGAGGGCTACCGCGAGCAGCTGGCGCGCGCCGAGCGCGAGGCGCAGCGCCTTGCACCGTACTACCGCGAGATGTACCTTAGGGCCGCCGCCCGCGACGTCGGATTCACTCGCTGGCTGATTTCCCACAACAGGAGGCTCGAATGAAGCGCTTCGCCGCCCTCGCCGTCGCGGCCGCGTTCGCCGCGGCGCCCTACGCCGCCACGCACGCGCAGAACCCGACGACGATGCGCATCGCCGGCAACTTCTCGTCGAATACCAAGCACGTCGACCTGATCGAGAAGCCGTTCTTCATCAATATCCCGAAGACCACCGGCATCACCCTGAGCGTCAACTACAACCCGATGGACGTGGTGAACGTGCAGGCGGCGGACGCGCTGCGCCTGCTGCGCTCGGGCACTTTCGACGTGATGAGCGTGCAGATCGGCATGGCTTCGCGCGACGACCCGTTCTTCGAGGGCCTCGACCTCATCGGCGTGTCGACCAACATGAAGGACCTGCGCCGGGCGGTGAATTCCTACCGCGAGGTCTTCGACCGGCGGCTGCAGGCCCGCTTCAACGCCAAAGTAATGACGCTCTGGCCGTTCGGGCCGCAGGTCTTCTACTGCAACAAGGCGATCAAGGGATTCGACGACCTGAAAGGGCTGAAGGTGCGCGTGTTCACGCCGTCCATGGCGGCGCTCGTGCAGCACGCCGGAGCGACGCCGATCACGCTGCAGTTCTCCGAGGTCTACCCCGCGCTGCAGCGCGGCGTCGCCGACTGCGCCGTGACCTCCCCGACCTCGGGCAATACCGGCAAGTGGCCCGAGGTGACGACGCATTTCTATCCGCTCGCGGTTTCCGGATCGGTGCAGGGCCACTTCATGAACCTCGCCTACTGGAAGCGCTACACGCCCGAGGCGCAGAAGAAGCTCGTAGCCGAGTTCAGGAAGATGGAAGACCAGATGTGGGCGCTCGCCGACACGGTGAACGACGACGCGGTCAACTGCAACGTCGGCCGCGAGCCCTGCAAGGAAGGCGTGAGGTTCAAGATGCAGCTGGTCAACGTCACGCCCGAGGACGCCAACCGGGTGAAGTCGGCGGTCACCGCGGTGGTGCTGCCGCTCTGGAAGCAGACCTGCAACAGGGTCGACCCGAAGTGCGCGGAGATCTGGAACGGGACGGTCGGGAAAACGCGCGGCTACCGGATCGACTGAGAGAACGACTCCCTGCTCGACAACCCCGTCAGCAAGGTCGTCGAGCCGCTCGCGCGGTGGGCCGCCATCGTGTGCGGATGGGGCGTGCTCGCGCTTTCGGTCGCGGTCACGATCGAGATCGTCGGCCGCAAGCTGTTTGCATTCTCGTTCCACGGCATCGACGACATCGGCGGCTACGTCCTCGCCATCACGGCGACGATCGGCGCCTCCTACACCATGGCGATGCGCGGCCACACCCGCGTCGACGTGTTTCTCGTGCGCATGCCCGCGGGGGCCCAGGGCTTCCTGAACACGGCGGCGCTGATCACGCTCGCGTCGTTCGCGGCGTACGGCGCCTGGCGCGGCAGCGTGGTGTTCCTGGATTCGATCGAGCTGCAGAGCGTGGCGACCAACCCGCTGCAGACCCCGCTATGGCAGCCGCAGAGCCTGTGGCTCGCGGGCCTGGTGCTGTTCGCCGCGATCGCGATCGCGTACGCGGTGCACGCGGTGGTGCTTTTCGTGCGCGGCTCGCCGCAGCTCAACCGCTTCTACGGCCCGGTCAGCGCGCAAGACGAGCTCGAGGCCGAGCTCGCCGCGCGCGCCGAGCGCGAGGCGCAGGACCGGCCGTGACGGATCTCGGCGCCGCGTTCATCGGTTTCGCGCTGCTGATCGGCCTGATGGCGCTCGGGCTGCATGTCGCCTTCGTGATGTTCGCGCTCAGCCTGCTGGGGGCGATCCTCTACCTCGGGATGCCGGCGACGCTCGAGTACGGCACCCAGTACTGGGGTGCGACCAACAACTTCGTTCTGGTCGCGATCCCGCTGTTCATTCTGCTCGGCGAGCTGATGGTGCGCGGCGGTTTCACCGACCGCATGTACCGGTCGCTCGCCGACTGGCTGAATCCGCTGCCCGGAGGCCTGCTGCACACCAACATCGGCAGCTCGGCGATGTTCGCGGCGGTGTCAGGCTCGTCCGTCGCCACCGCGGCGACCATCGGAACGGTCGCGCTTCCCGCCTTCCGCGGCAGGAACTACGACGAGCGCCTGGTGCTCGGCTCGATCGCCGCGGGTGCGACCCTCGGCATCCTGATTCCGCCGTCGATCAACCTGATCATCTACGGCGCGATGAGCAACACCTCGGTCGGCCGGCTCTACGCCGCCGGCGTGATCCCGGGACTGCTGCTCATGGCGCTGTTCATGCTGGTCATCGTGATCGCCTGCTGGTGGCGGCCGTCCTTCGCCGGCTCGGTCGAGGCGCCGGCGCGCCTCGCGGTGCGCCTGCGGCGGCTGGCGCACCTCGTTCCGCCGCTGTTCGTGTTCGCCATCGTCATGGGCAGCATCTATCTCGGCTGGGCGACGCCGACCGAATCGGCCGCGCTCGGCGTCGTGACCTCGCTCCTGCTCTGCGCCGCATACGGCAGGCTGTCGGTGAGGATGCTGCACGAGTGCTTCGTCACCACCGTCTCGGTGACCGCGATGATCATGCTGATCGCCGCCGCGGCGTTCTTCCTCAACTTCGTGCTCGGCCTGATGGGCGTGCCGCAGGCCCTTGCGAAATTCGTAGCCGAAATCGGAACCTCCCAGGCGATGATGATCGCGATCCTCACCGTGTTCTACCTGATGCTCGGCTGCTTCCTGGACGCGCTCGCCATGATCATCGGCACGATCCCGATCGTGGTGCCGCTGGTGATCGCGCTCCAGATCGACCCGGTGTGGTTCGGCATTTTCCTCGTGGTCATGGCCGAGCTCGCGCTGATCACGCCGCCGGTGGGCATGAACCTTTACGTCGTGCAGGGCATCCGCAAGGAAGGGCTGATCAGCGAGGTGATGATCGGCACGGCGCCATTCCTCGCGATGATGCTGCTGCTGGTGGTGCTGCTCTACCTCTTCCCCGAGCTCGCTCTGTGGCTGCCGCGGGTGTCGTTCGGGTAGCCCAAAGGACGTCGCCCCCGAGCTCCTTCAATCGTCGCCAGCGTGATCGCGGCGAGCAGGTCGATGGTTCCCACTACGTTGAAGATCCATACGAGCGGCCGCGGGGTGCGAGCGAGGATTGCAGCCATGGCGAGTGCCGCAGCGAGCAGATCGCCGAAGGCGGCCGGGTACGCGAACTGCGCCGGCATTCCGGGGTAGGTCGCGCCCGGCGCAAGAAACATCAGCCCGAGATGCCGCAACGAATGCAGCAGAAGTATCGGCAGCAGAACCGCCTGCGGGCCCAGCCGCGCCAGGTTCGGAAGCACGTAGATCCTCTCGCCGCAACCCAGAACACGAGGGTGCTGAGCACGAGGTTGACGGTGAGGATGTTCATTCCCAGCTTCCGCCGAGCGCGCGCACCAGCGCCACGGTGCTCTGGTAGCGCGCCGAGCGCACCTGCAGCGCCTGGCGGCGGTTGCGCAGCTCGCTTCTTTGCGCGTCGAGCAGATCGAGCCGGCTGACGTAGCCCGCGCGGTAGCGCGCGTCGGAGAGCGCGGTCGAGCGGCTCGCCGAGGCGACGGCGCGCGCCTGCGCCTCGGCCTGCTCGGTGAGCAGGCGCAGCGCGGCGAGCTGGTCCTCGACGTCCTTGAACGCGACCAGCACCTGCTCGCGGTAGCGCGCCACCGCGCCGTCGAAGTCGGCGGCTGCCGCCTGGACGCCGGCCTTGCGCCGGCCGCCGTCGAGGAGCGGCAGCGAGAGCAGCGCGCCGATGCCCCAGGCGCGCGAGGACCACTTGAAGAGGTCGGAGAGCTCCGGCGAGGCATAGCCGCCGGTGGCGGTGAGCGCCACGTTGGGGAACCAGGCCGCCTTGGCGACGCCGACGCGGGCCTGCGCGGCGGCGAGCGTGTTCTGCGCCGCCGAGACATCGGGCCTGCGCGTGAGCACCGTGGCCGGCACCCCGGCAGGGATGACCGGCAACGTGGTTTTCCAGTCATCTGCAGTGACGGCGAACGTCGACGGTGTTTCACCCGCAAGCACCGCGAGCGCGTGCTCGAGCTCGGCGCGGCGGCGGTCGAGCGCCAGCGCCTCCGACTCGGTCTCGGCGACTTCCGCGCTCGAGCGCGCGACGTCGAGCTCGGCGACGTCTCCCGCGCGCCAGCGGCGCTCCGTGAGCGACAAGGTTTCGCGATACGCGCTCAAGGTGCTTCCGACCAGAGACCTTTCCGCGTCGAGCGCGCGAAGCGCGAGGTAGGTCTGCGCCACCTCGGCCTGCACCAGGAGCCGCGTGCTCTGCAGCAGCCCCTCGCGCGCCTGCGCGTCGAGCACGGCGGCGTCGGTGGCGCGCGAGAGCCGCCCGAACAGATCGACCTCGTAGGAGAGATCGCCGCCGGTGGCGAAGAGACTGCGCGCCGGCCCCGAGCTGCCGCCGACGATGCCCTGCAGCCGCTGCGCGCTCGCCCCGGCGCCGACCTGGAGCGAGCGCTCGGCGTCGGTCAGGCGCGCGAGGGCGCGCGCCTGGGCAAGCCGCGCGGCCGCCACCTGGATGGAGGCGTTGTTCCGCTCGGCGCGCTGGACCAGCGCGTCGAGCACCGGGTCGGAGAACGCCTGCCACCATTCGCCGCGCGGCTGCGCTTCCGCCGGCGCCGCGATCGTCCAGTTCTCCTTGAACTCGGCCGGGACGGCGGGCAGCTTCTCCGCCTCGACCTTCGGCAGCGAGGTGGCGCAGCCGGCGAGGAGGAGGATCAGCAGGAAGGATCTCACTCAGCCTCCTTCATGGGAAGCGGTTTCAACGCTAGAAAACCTGCTGCTTCGCCGTGGCGCTTGAGCGGGCGGTTGCCGGAGAGGGCGCGCAGCAGCACGTAGAACACCGGGGTGAGGAAGATGCCGAAGGCGGTGACGCCGATCATCCCGGCGAACACGGCGATGCCCATCGCCTGGCGCATCTCGGCGCCGGCGCCGACCGAGAAGGCGAGCGGCACCACGCCCATGATGAAGGCGATCGAGGTCATGACGATCGGCCGCAGCCGCAGGCGGCTCGCCTCGATCGCCGCCTGCACCGGCGTGCGCCCGGCGAATTCGAGCTCGCGCGCGAATTCCACGATCAGGATCGCGTTCTTCGCCGCGAGGCCCACCAGCACCATGAAGCCGATCTGCGTGAAGATGTTGTTGTCGCCGTTGGTGAGCCAGATGCCGGTCAGCGCGGCGGCGAGGCTCATCGGCACGATCAGGATGATCGCGACCGGCAGCGCGAGGCTCTCGTAGAGCGCGGCGAGCACCAGGAACACGAGGAAGATGGCGAGCGGATAGACCCACACCGCGGAATTGCCGGCGAGGATCTCCTGGTAGGTGATCTCGGTCCACTCGAAGCCGATGCCCGCCGGCAGGGTCTCGGTGGCGATGCGCTCGATCGCGTCCTGCGCCTGGCCCGAGGAGAAGCCGGGCGCGTTGCGGCCGTTGATGTCGGCGGCGAGGAAGCCGTTGTAGCGCATGGCGCGCTCCGGACCCGCCGCAGGGCGCACGTTCATCAGCGCCGAGAGCGGCACCATCTCGCCCGAGTTCGAGCGCACCTTGAGAAGCCCCACGTCCTCGGCGCGCGCGCGGTACGGCGCGTCGGCTTGCACGCGCACGGAGTAGGTGCGGCCGAACTTGTTGAAGTCGTTGACGTACAGGCTGCCGAGGTAGATCTGCATCGTGTCGAACACCTCGGTCACCGGCACGCCGAGCTGGCGCGCCCTGGTGCGGTCGAGGTCGGCGTAGAGCTGCGGCACGTTCACCTGGTAGCTCGAGAACATGCCGGCGAGCTCGGGCGCCTGGTAAGCCTTCATCAGGAAGCTCTTCGTCGCCTGGTCGAGCGCCTCGTAGCCGAGCGACGCCCGGTCCTCGAGGTACAGCTTGAAGCCGCCGGTCGTGCCGAGCCCCTGCACCGGCGGCGGCGGGAAGATGACGATGAAGGCGTCCTGGATGGCGGCGAACTTCTGGTTGAGCTGGCCGGCGATGGCGCCGCCGGAAAGACTCGGATCTTTCCTTTCCTCAAACGATTTCAGGGCCGCGAAGACGATCCCCGAGTTCGAGCTGTTGGTGAAGCCGTTGATCGAAAGGCCCGGGAAGCCGACCGCGTTCTCGACGCCGGGCTCGCTCATCATGATCTCGCCCATGCGGCGCATCACGTCCTCGGTGCGGTCGAGCGTCGCGCCGTCGGGGAGCTGGGCGAAGCCGATCAGGTACTGCTTGTCCTGGCTCGGCACGAAGCCGCTCGGAACGGCCTTGAAAAGCACTCCCGTGGCTAGAAGAAGAATGAGATAAATCCCCATCATGAGCGCCTTGCGCGAGAGCACGCCGCCGACGCCGCGGGTATACGCGTTCGCCGCCGCGCCGAAATATTTGTTGAAGCCGCGGAAGAACCAGTTCTTCTCTTTTGAATGACTCTTCAAAAGGAGGGCCGCCAGCGCCGGCGACAGGGTGAGCGAGTTGATCGCCGAGATCACCGTCGAGATCGCGATGGTGAGCGCGAACTGCTTGTAGAACTGGCCCGACAGCCCGCTGATGAAGGCGAGCGGCACGAATACCGCCACCAGCACGAGCGCGATGGCGATGATTGGGTTCGTCACCTCCTTCATCGCCTGGTAGGTCGCCTCGCGCGCGCTCAGGCCCTCGGCGATGTTGCGCTCGACGTTCTCCACCA
>Ga0114945_10001069_pt1 | contig 17303 bp, 13 predicted proteins | sample OV2TP3_FD_87194 | JGI IMG/M metagenome (GOLD analysis project Ga0114945, IMG submission 87194) | Hot spring microbial communities from Beatty, Nevada to study Microbial Dark Matter (Phase II) - OV2 TP3 | ecosystem: Environmental > Aquatic > Thermal springs > Hot (42-90C) | place: USA: Beatty...
TGTTCCCGGTCCCGATGTGTACGCCAGGTGGACGCGCGGTGCAGGAGGTTGGATTCCAGCGGGTCGAAGAAGTTCACCGCCGCCGTGACCGCTGCGGGTCCCTGCACGAACCGATAGAGGCCGGCCGCCGTCGCCGTGTCATAGCTCACCGTCCCGCCGGCCGACTCCACCTGGTCCATCAAACCGTCAGGGCGGCGCACCGCCACGCGGCCCGGCAGAAAGCCGCCGGCCACCAGCGGCCCGCCCATCGTGTCGGCTGCTCGGCCCATCAGCCAGCGCAGGCTGTTGAAGAACGCCAGGAGCACCGGCGTGGCCTCGCGGCTCTCGGAGGGATCGAGCCGCATCACGACGCTCCGAATGCCGTCCCGCTCCTCCGCGACGACCACCGGCACCTTCCGGCCATTCACCAGGGCGGCGACGACCCCGGAGGAGCCGGTCCATGGCGACAGGTTGAGCGCCGCGACCGCCGTCTCGACCGGCGCGAGGTAGGAACCGATGGGATGGCCCGACGCCACCACCCAGCGGCTGAGGATCGGGCGCGGCGGGCTGGGGGGTTCGAACACCATCGAGGCGACGGCGCCGCGGGCCGCGTCCGCATGGTCCGTGATGACGAGCGCGTCCCCGCCATGCGACGCGGCGGGCGGGCCGCCTGCGTCCTCCACCGTCCAGGTCAAGGTCTCGCAGGCCCCCAGCCACGCGGACAGGGTGTCCCGGAGCGCCGCACTATGCGGGCGCACGACGATGGGCACCGCGGCGCCATGATGGATCTCGATCCAGGCGCGGTTGTCCGCCTCCAGGCCGTCCCGCTTCGCGGCGAGCGCGATCTCCACCCATCCCGACGTCTCCTCGGGCAACGCCAGCGCGAGCGACTGCCGCTCGCCGGGAGCAAAGGCCGCATGGGCCTCGGCGAGCCGACGGCCGCCTTCCGAGGCGGTCACAGTCACCGCCGTTTCCTCCTCGGAGAAGTTCTGCACCGTCGCCACCACGCTCGCCTCGGCCGCCTGGCACAGCGGCCCCTGCGCGTCGAGCCCCACGAGCGCGACGTTGGGAGCCGGGGCACCCACCGACACCCACTGGAGGCGATCCCCTGTCTGCTCGGCCGGACGCGCCTCATCGGTCACCACCACCGTCCGGTCGGGCTCGGCGGCGAGCAGCATCCGCCCGATGTGGGCGGCCGTGGACAGGTTGCCGCCGAGATGAGCCACCCGCGCCCCCTCGATGGCCTGCCTGAGCGACGCCGCGTCGCTCATCGGCTGCGGCGTGAGCGCCGCGACCGGCGCGGTCGTCACCACGAGCCACTGCTCCGTCGGCGGTTTGCGTGCAAGGCGCGAGAGGAGCGCGCGCTGCGCCCGCTCAAACGCGGCGGGCCCGCCGCCCCACAGGCCGCTGGCGGCACGAGCCCCCATGCTGGCTGAGGTATCGAGCACCACGAGCGCCGTTTTCGCGCGGGGGCGCAGCAGCACCGGACGGGCGAGCGCGGCGGTCAGGCCGAGGAGCGCTCCGAGCTGCAGCCAGAAGAGGAGGGTCACGACGAGGCGGCTGCGCCGCTTCGGGGCGCGCCGCAGCAGGTGCTCGAACGGGACGAGGCTAGGGACGAGCGCCTGGCGCCGGGTGGACGCCAACCGCCACAACCAGAGCAGGATGGGGACGCTGGCCAGCCAGACGAGCGCCCCCGGCGCAAGAAAAGCCATGAGTCAGCTCAAAAGTGCCAGGCACTTTTACTCAAGGAAGCCATGGACGGGCAGCGTCCTGGTGATGAACGTCGCCAGCGGCTCGTCCAGCCGGTGCTGGGCGAACGGGATGCCGTGCCGCTTGCAGAACCGGACCAGCAGCTCGTTGTGGTCCGCAACCGCCCGCGCAAGCTCGCCGGGGCTGTAGGCAAGCTGATGGGTCTGGCCCGTCTCGACGTCGACCAGCAGCCCCCCGCGGAGCAGCCGCGCGGGGTGGAGCTCCTGCGGGCTCAGGACCTGGATCACCTTGATCTCGAGGTTGCGCACCATCAGGACGTGGAGCGCGCGGAAGAAATCGGCCGGGGGCGCCATCCCGTCGGTGACCAGGATGGCCTGGCCGCCGCGGATGCGCAGCCCGATCGCGGCGCGGCGCATCCAGTCCGCCATCGCGGTCTGCCCCTCGACCCGGGCCGCATCGGCCAGCTCCGCCATGCGGAAGAGGTCGCGCCGCTGGTGGCACCACGGCGTGGCCGACAGCCGCCCCGGCCGGAGCCAGCTCAGGCGCGCGTGGTGGCGCCCGGCCACGGCGATGTAGCCGAGGCTGACCGCGAGCTGCTTGGCGCGCGTGAACTTCTCGGCCGTCGGCAGCCCCATCGAGGCGGTCGCGTCGACGATGAGCTCGACGGAGAGGGTGATCTCCTCCCGGTAGGTCTTCACGAACAGCCGCTCCAGGCGCGCGTAGAGGTTCCAGTCGATGGCGCGGATGTCATCGCCCGCGCAGTACGCGGCGTAGTCCGCGAACTCCACCGACGAGCCGCGCCGGTTGATGGGGAACCGGCCGCCCAGCGTCCGGCCCGCCCGGACCCACCGGACGGAGAGCTCCAGCGCTTCCAGGCGATTGATGAGCTCAGGGGTCAACCACGTCGTCGGCATCGCGCCTGTCACGCCCCGCCGGTTGGCGGGGCGCCGTTAGCGGCGCTCACGCGGGGGCGTCGCGCCGAAGGGGAGCGGTGAGCTCCGTGAGGATGTCGGGGGCGGTCCGCTTGTCCGCCTCCGCTTCGAAGGAGAGGATGACGCGGTGGCTGAGCGCGGGCAGCAGGACCCGGTCGACATCCTCCACGCTCACGTTCACCCGGCCGTTGAGGAGCGCCAGGACTTTCGCGCCGAGGAGGATCGCTTGGGCGCCGCGGGGCGAGGCGCCGTAGCGCAGGAACCGCCGGGCGAGGTCCTCCGCACCGTCCTCGTTGGGCCGGGTCGCGCTGACCAGCTTCACGATGTAGGCTTCGATGGGGCTGGCCACCAGCACCTCGCGCACGAGGCGGCGCGCGGCGAGGATCCACGCCTGCGCCGTAGCCGCGGGCAGCACCGGCTGCACCACGGCCGACTGGGCGGAGGTCGTCTGCCGGATGATCTGCGACAGCTCCTCCGAGGAGGGGTAGCCGACGAAGATCTTGAAGAGGAACCGGTCGAGCTGAGCCTCGGGGAGCGGAAAGGTGTTGTGGCTGATGCCACAGGCCCCGAAGCCCGCCAGGTAGTTTTGAGAGCCGGGCACCGTCAGGCCGAACACCTGGCCGGCATAAGGCCGCGTGGTGATGCGCTCAATCTTATCGTAATGCACGTGCGTGAGGCGCTCCAAGCGCGTCGTCAACCGCTGCACCTCGGCCATGCGGTTTGTAAATTGCTGCTTGATGTAGGTCGAGATGGCAGGGTGACCGTGGTCCGCTGGAGCGGCGTAGGTGTTCCAGACGACGTCGTTGGAAACGCCAATGCCTTCCGCGATGTCGGGAAGCGAGAGGCCGCAGAGCCGGGCGGCCTTCCGAGGATTCTGCGAGACCAGCACGTCCAGGTCTTCGCGCTGGCGAAGGTTGACTTCATGCTGAACGTCAGTGATGCGCTGCCGCAACTTCGCCTGCGAGACAATGCCGGTCCTCCGGCCAAACCGGTAGGCACCATACCAGGAGCGGGTCGAGAACCATGTTCGATCCTTTGCCGTGTGGAAGGAGTTGATCCCCAGGAGATCACAGATGGGAACCAAGTCCTGTGGCGGAACCGGCACAATTCGAAACGGCGAGTAGTCGTGCCCATTCGACGACCGGCCATCCGACCGCTGGCGCTGCGCGCGCTCGACTACCCGCCGGTCAACCCAGCCAACCTGATCCAGGAACTTCTGGAAGTCTTCGCCCTGGATCCGCAGCTCATAGATCATCGGCCGCTTCCTGGCCCACGAGATGACACCTTCGAGGAGGAGGAGGTGCATGATGACGTTCACGGCCTGCTTCCGCTTCTGCACGCACGTGATCCGGCGGCGAAGGGGGGCGCAGTGAGACTCCAGGCTGATGAAGTGCCGCAGGAACGCGCGCCGGTGCTCCTGCGGCAGGCTCACTATCCACGGGGGGATGACACCTGAGCGGGTCACCCCGAACCGTAACCGGAGGTAGTCCACCAGGGGCTTCGACCGAATCCACACGGCCCGTCCGCATGGGCGATGGACGACGTCGCTGATCTCTGTCCCAACCTGCTCCGTCGTGGTGCGGATAAACGCATCCAGGGCCTCTGGGTAGTTCTTCTGAAACGCCCCGATCGCGCTGCGCCCGACGGTCCCATCGGACAACAGGAACCCCAACCAGCCGGCGATGTCCGGCGTGACCGGAAACCGCTTCACGGAGTTGATCGTCCAGCTTTCGAACAGGTCACGGACTTCGGACAGGTCGACGGGATGCCGACGGAAATACCGCACCAACATCGACTTCATCCGCCGATTCGACGTCCCCCTGCGGAAGAATCGCACCAGCTGCCAGTAGTCTCTCCGTGACAGCTTGAGACGTTGCGCAAGCTGGCGCTTGGTGAGCCGTGAGGCGATGCGGAGGTTGTTGAGGTCGCGCGCGGTGAGGCGATCCGGCCGCGTGAGCTGCTCAGACCGCGCCACAATGTCCAGGAGCTCCTCATGCCGGACGACGCGGTAGCGCGTCGCGAGCTGCTCCATGACCTTCCGATGGGTCATGAGCTCCACACACTCTTCAGATTGAGGAAGCGTGCTCGGCACCACGAGGTAGTCGTCGACGCAGAGGTCCTTGGCGAGCTTCCAGCGGATTTCGCCCTGGTGATTCACCAGGAACGGGTGCTCGGCCGTCACCCGGATTTCGCGACCCGTCTTGGTCTGCACGCGGAACAGGTCACCCTGGTAAGGCATGGTGTACACCTGACAGGGACGCTGCTCCAGTTCACCGTGGGGGGTCAGCGTCCACGTCCGGAGGCCCGGCAGATGGTGGAGCGCCTTGCCGTCCTTCGCACAGAGGGTCGCTCCCGCTCGTTTGGCTTCTGCGAGGAGCTCCGTCCCCTGAGCCAACCGTCCGTTCACCAGCACCGTTTCATCGAGCGGCAGGCTCCCCTCCATCTCGATCGGGTTCTGCGTCGCGATGACGAAGAAGGGCTCCTCCAGATGGAAGGTCGTCCCGGAGATGGTCACCTGCTGCTCACCCATCGCCTCCAGCAGGGCCGACTGGGTCTTGGGGGTCGCCCGGTTGATCTCATCGGCGAGCAGGATGTGCGTGAAGACCGGCCCCTTGGAGAACTCAAACGCCTTGCCGCCGTCCCGGTCCACGACGAGCTGGGTGCCCAGGATGTCGGCGGGCATCAGGTCCGGGGTGCACTGGATTCGGTGGAACGAGAGCCCCAGCGCCTGCGCGAAGGACTTGGCCAACAGCGTCTTGCCTAGGCCCGGCACCCCCTCCAGCAGCGCGTGCCCGCCGGCGAAGAACGCGACGAGGAGGTGCTCGATCACCTCATCCTGCCCAACGATCACCCGGTGCAGCTCATCGCGCATCGCCCCCACCGTCCTGCTGAACTCGTCCGGACGCACCACCAGCTCGGTCATGGCGTCCTCTCGCTCGGTTGGCTCGGTTGGTCGCGATGCAGTCGGTCAAAGACCTCTCGGTATTCGGGGGGCACGACCTGGCGCGTCGCCGCGCGCTCATCCAGCGGGGTGTCGGAAAGCTGCGCGTCCTCCGCCTGCGCGCCGGGGGCCTCGGAGGAGACGCGGTCGGCTGGCTCGCCCACCCCGCCGCCAGGACGGGTGGAGCGGGTCTCGGCTGTGTCGGTGCCAAGCGACATCGGCACTGGTGAGCTGCCTTCCGCCTCCGGGCTGAGCGGCATCGGGGCCTCGTAGAGTTCGGGGCCGGTGCTGGTGCCCGGGCTGGGGGCGGTGTCACTCTGCGCCTCAGCAAGCTGCGCCTGCAACTGCTTCAGCTCACCCGAAACCTCCTGCAGCAGCTCCTGGATCTCAGCCCGCAGCGCCTCCTGATCCGCTGAGGATGTTCCCACGCCCCCGCCGCTGCGCGCCTCTGCGGATGCTGACGCGGCCGCCTGGTCCCGCTGCGCGCCGCCGGCTTGCGCCTGCTTGCCCTGGCGAGCGGACTGGTCGCGCGCCCCGCCGTCCGTCTGTTTCCCATCCCCGGTTCGCGATGCGTCTGCCGTCGTGCCTTGCCCATCCTGGCCGGACGAGGCGGCGGCCGTTCCCTGCGAGGAGGGGTCCCGCTGATCCCCGCCGCCTCCGCTCGACGAGCCTGGAGACTGGTCCTGTTGGCCGGGCGATTGGCCCTGTTGGGACGATTGGGTCTGGTCCACCGATGAGCCGGCCGATTGGCGCTGCGAGGCGCCGGGTTCCTGGCGCTCCTCCTCAGGCGAAGGAGGCATCTCGGGCGGAGGCGACGGCGGCGGCGTCCGGGGGAGCTGGGCAAGCTGCTGCAAGACGGAGCCGCCGCGAAGCGGCCACAGGAGCAGGACAAGCAGCAGGACCGCCAACGCCATGGTCGCGCGGTCCCACGGCTTCGGGAACCGCACGCCCTGCGCGCTGACCCGCTGCCCGACGTCCTCGATGAGGAGCGGGTACAGGAGGGGCGGCGGGGCCGCGTGCGCGAACTCCTCGGCGGTGATCAGCCGCTGCTGAAGCCTCAGCGTCCGGTCGAGATACGCCGCGCCGCCCTGCCGCGACATCCAGCGGAGGCGTAGCCAGCCGCCCAGGCTCGCGGCCGCCGCCAGCCCCAGCAGACCGGGCGCCCCGATCGCCCATACCGGGTTCACCCGCAGGCGGTGGAGCCGCCAGGCGAGGACGGCCGCGATGCCGGCGCCCAGCGCGGCCAGCACCACGGCCTTCAGCAGGAGCCGCGTCCGATACCGTGCGGTAAAACGCTCGAGGACGTCGGAGAATGTTGCGGTGGTCATCAGTACCGGTATCAGATACCGGAGGTATCTGATACCGGAGGGGTATCGAAGTGGCCGGCGATGAGCCGGCCGTCGCTGACGCTTTCATCAACCCACACCCGCACCGGTTCCCCTTGCGGGGAGGCGTTCGCCCCGGCCGGCTGCGCTGCCCTTGAGCCGACGGCCAGCTGCTCGCCGAGCTCCTTGCGCTCGCGCTTCTCGGTCGCCTTGTCCACCTGCCCCTGCACGAGTATACCGGTCAGCGTACCGACAATGGGTCCGGCCGGCACACCCGCAACACCGGCAATCATCCCGGCCGCATGTGCTATCTCGGCCGGTGAGACACCGGCGCACCCGCTGCACAGGGCGCCGCTGGCGAGCACACCGACGAGCAGACGTGAGGATCGACGAGGCATCGACGTAATGGTATAGTACCTGAAACGCCCCCCCTTGACAAGGTGCGGCGCCGTTGAAAAAATACTACAGAATAAATGGAGCTGCTCCCGTTTTCGCCGGCGATTGACGTCGCCAACCTCACGAAGCGCTACGACGCCGTCACCGCCCTCGCCGATGTTTCGTTCCAGGTTCGCGCGGGCGAAATCCTGGGGTTCCTCGGCCCGAACGGGGCCGGTAAGACCACCGCCCTGCGGATCCTAACCGGCATGCTCGCGCCCACCGCCGGCACGGTCCGGATCGACGGGCTGGACGTCACCGAGCACCCGCTCGAGGTGCGGCGGCGCATCGGCTACCTACCCGAGCATGTCGCGCTCTACCCGGAGCTGCGCGTGCAGGAGTATCTGCACTACCGCGCCTGCCTCAAGGGCATCCCGCGCCGGGCGCGGCGCGAGCGCGTGCGGGAGACACTGGCGCAGTGCGGCCTCGCGGACGTGGCGCGCCAGCTCATCGGGCGGCTCTCCAAGGGGTACCGGCAGCGGGTGGCGCTCGCCGACTGCCTCATCGCCAAGCCGCCGATCCTCATCCTGGATGAGCCCACGGTCGGGCTCGACCCCCACCAGATCCGGCAGACCCGCGAGCTCATCAAGACGCTGGGGCGCCGCGCGACCATCCTGCTCTCCACCCACATCCTGCCGGAGGTGGAGATGCTCTGCCACCAGATCGCCATCATCGACAAGGGCCGCATCGTCGCCGTCGATACGCCCGCCGAGCTCGGGCAGCGGCTCCGGGGAACCCAGGTCGTCCGGGTGGAGCTGCGCGGCGAGCCCGCGGTCATCGAGCCGGCGCTGAAGCAGCTCCCCGGGGTGGCGCGCGTCACGGCCCAGCCCCGCGACGACCTGCCGTCCGGCGACGGGCAGGCGCGGCAGGCAGGCGGCGCGGCGGTCTTCGAGGTGGAGGCTGAGCAGCAGCACGACCTCCGGGAGGCGATCTTTCGCCTCGCGGTCGAGCGCCAGTGGGCGCTGCGGGAGCTCACCCAGCTGCGCGCCTCGCTCGAAGAGGTGTTCATCCACCTGACGACGCGGGAAGACGATGCATAGCCTGGCGGCGCTGACCGCGCGCGAGCTCAAGGCGTTCTGGTACTCCCCGGTCGCCTACGTCGTGGGGGCGCTCTTTCTCCTCCTGCAGGGGTTCGTCTTTTGGCTGCTGATCGCCGCCCTCAACGACCCCGGGACGGACCCGTCGTTCACCATCGCCCAGGCCTTCTTCGGCCCCACCTTCTTCTATTCGATCGCCGTGCTCATCACGGTGCCGTTCCTCACGATGCGGACCTTCAGCGAGGAGAAGCGCACCGGCACCATCGAGTTCCTGCTGACCGCGCCCGTCCGCGACAGCCAGGTCGTGCTGGCGAAGTTCCTGGGCGCGTGGCTGGCGTACATTGCGCTGTGGAGCTCGACCATCGTCTTCTTCCTGTTCCTGCGCGCCGCAGCACCCTTCGACTGGGCGCCGGTCGGGACCGGCTACCTCGGCACGTGGCTGCTCGGCGGCGTGCTCATCGCCATCGGGGTGCTGGCCTCGAGCCTGACGCGCAACCAGGTCATCGCGGCGTTCCTCTGCTTCGTCGTCATCCTCCTCCTCTTCTCGGTCGGGATCCTCGACTTCTTTCTCCGCGACCCCGAGACGGGCCAGCTCATCCGCTACCTCTCACTCCTGGACCACCTGACCGATTTCTCCAAGGGGATTCTCGACACGCGGCCGCTGCTCTACTACGCGAGCCTGACGGCCGCCGCCCTCTTCCTCACCGGGCGCGTCATCGGCAACCCGCGGTGGCGGTCCTGATGGCGCGGCTCCGGCGGCGGCTGCTCTCCTCCACGAACCTCGCGGCCACGCTGGCGCTCCTCGGGGCGCTCTTCATCCTGGTGAACTACATCGCCAGCCGCCGCTACGCGCGGTGGGATTTCACCCGGCAGCAGCTCACCGCCCTCTCCGACCAGACGGTCCAGGCGCTCCGCGCACTCGAGGAACCGGTGAGCGTCGTGGTGTTCTACCAGCCGGCCCACCGGCTCTACGGGCTGGTGAAGGACCTCCTGGCCGAGTACCAGCGCCGCAGCCCCAAGCTCCGGGTGGAGTTCGTGGACCCCGAGCGGGACATCGCCCGGGCCAAGCAATTGGCGAAGGAGCTCGGCATCGCGGACCTCAACGTCGTCGTCTTCCAGTCGGGCGGCCGACAGAAGCACCTCTCCGACACGGAGCTGGCCGACTACGACTACAGCGCGATGTCGTTCGGCGGCGAGCCGCGCGTCGCGGCGTTCAAGGGGGAGGACGCGTTCACCTCGGCGCTCATCACCATCGCCCGGCAGGCCTCCCCGCTCGTCTGGTTCACGACCGGCCACGGGGAGAAGGCACTGGACGCCCAGGACCCGGCGGAAGGGCTGGCGACCCTGAACGGCACGCTCAAGCAGCAGGGCATCGCGACGGAGGCGGTGACGCTGGCGGAGCGCCCCGCCATCCCGCCGGAGGTGAAGCTCGTCGTCGTGGCGGGGCCGACGCGCCGGTTCCTGGACCATGAGATGGACCTGCTCCAGGCCTATGCGCAGGGAGGCGGACGGCTGCTCGCGCTCCTCGACCCCTCGGAGGAAACCGGCCTTGAGGGGCTGCTCGACCGCTGGGGGATCGCGCTGGGAGGCGACATCGTCGTGGACCCCTCCCGCCAGTTGCCGTTTGTCTCCGCGGCCAACCTGCTGGTCACGGATTACACGGAGCACCCCATCGTCGACAAGATGCGGATGCTCGTGACGCTCTTCCCGCTGGCCCGCTCGGTGCGCCCGGCTCAGCCGGCGCCGGAGGGGGTCACCGTCACCCCCCTCGCCATGACCTCGCCGGCGGGGTGGGGGGAGACGCACACCGAGGTCGAGACGTTCCAGTTTGACGAGGGGCAGGATATTAAGGGGCCGGTCTCCATCGCGGCGGCGGCGGAAGCCGGCGGCAAAGACCGCCCCACGCGGCTTGTCGTCATCGGCGACTCGGACTTCATCGTCAACTCACAGCTGAGCAACGTCGGCAACCGGGACCTCGTCCTGGGCATCCTGTACTGGTTGATCGAGCAGGAGCAGCTCATCGGCATCGGGCCCAAGGCCATCGAGTCCATCCGGCTCAACTTGACCGGCCCGCAGCTCAACCGGCTCTTCTGGTTCAGCTTCCTCGCCATGCCCGGCGTCGTGGGGCTCCTGGGCGTCGGCGTGTGGTGGCGCCGCCGGCGATGACCGCCCAAAAGTGCCTGGCACTTTTTTGAGAAGTGCCTGGCACTTGTTCTGATGCGCTGGAAGACAACCGTCCTGCTCCTCGTCCTCACCGTCGGCGTCGGCGCCTACGTCTCGCTCTACGAGCTCAAGCAGCCGACGCCGGAAGAACGTGAGCGGCGCTCGCGCCAGGTCATCTCGATCGCCCCCGCCTCGGTCAGCCGCCTGGAGCTCGCGCTGCCCCAGGCCGCCGTCACCGTCGTGCGCGACGGGACGACGTGGCGGATGAGCCCGGCGCAGGTCCGGGCGGACCCTGAGCGGATCGAGCGCATCCTGCGCGACGTCAACCCGCTCATGGCCGAGCGCGTCCTCTCAGGCACGCCGGAGGCGCCGCTGGATCCAAGCGCCTTCGGGCTGTCGTCGCCGGTCGGGCGCATCAGCCTCCACGCGGATGGCGCGCCGACGAGCCTCCTCCTCGGCGAGACGACGGCGGTCCACGGCAACCGGTACCTGCAGGTGGAGGGCCGCCCGGAGGTGTTCGTCGTCCCGCCGGCCCTGTTCGAGGACGCCAACCAGCCGACTGAAATCTTCCGCGACCCGCGGCTCATCCGGCTGGACCCCTGGGCCGTGGACCAGCTCGCCCTCGCCGCGCCCGAAGTCACGCTGTCGCTCACCCGGACGGACAACCGCTGGATCTTGACGCAGCCCCTGGAGGACCGCGCGGACCGCGCCGAGGTCAATGCGCTCCTCCGGACGCTGGCGGACATCCGAATCCGCCGGTTCGTCGAGGACCAGCCGCAGATTGAGGGGCTCGCCTCGTGGGGGCTCGAGCATCCCGCCCTAGAGGTGACGGTGGCCCGCGGGACGCCAGCTGTCGCCACCACGCTCGTGTTCGGCGGGTCGCTGCCCGATGACCCCGCGCTGGTCTATGCCAAGCGCAGCGACGAGCCGCCGCTCTACGCGGTGGCCGCGGCAGACCTTGAGCCGCTGCGGCGCGACCCGCACGGCCTGCGCGAGCGGGCGTGCTTCGAGCTCTTCGCGGACCTGGCGAGCCGCGTCGAGGTGACGCGGGAGGGTGTGGCGTGGGCGATCGAGCGGGTGGAGGGACGGTGGCAGGAGGCGGGGTCGGGCGAGGAGCTGGCCGCAGAGCGCGTGGAGGCGTGGCTCAACGCAGTGGCAGCGCTGCGCCTGAGCGGATTTGAAGAGGACGCCCCGTCGGACCTTGTCCGCTATGGCCTTGCGCCGCCGTCCGGCGCCATCACGGTGCGGACCACCGACCGGGAGGAGCCGCAGCGGCTCCTCATCGGCTCGACGGTGGATGGCTCCGGAAGCCGCTACGGCCGCATCGAGGGCCGCGCCGCCGTGGTGCGGCTGCCTGAGTCGATTGGGGCGCTGCTAGCCCCGCTCGCGGATGAAACGGCGGGCCCGGAGCGCGCGCTGCAGGACGGTCAGGTGGGTCAAGAGCGCCAACAGGGCCAGCGTCCACCAGAAGAGGTCATGCCCTAGCGGCCGCCAAGGGACCACCGAGCCGGCGGCCAACCCGACGAGGAAGATCACCGACCGCTCCATGCGCTGCATGACATCCGGCCACTCCAGGTTGGACACGGGCGCTTCCAAGGCGGCCCGGGCCTTGGCGTAGCTGACCAACAGCGCCCCGCTCAGCGCGACCATCGACAGCATCCAGTAGCCGGTCACGGCGGCGGCGGCGAGCGCCACGAGCCCTTCCACGTAGCGGTCGCAGAGCGCGTCGAGGTAGGCCCCGAACTTCGTGACGCGCCCGCCGGCCCTGGCGACCGCCCCGTCCAGCAGATCGAGACAGCCGATGGCGGCCATCATCAGGCAAAACGGCAGCGGGGCGCGGACGCGGACGAACCAGAGGCAGGCCAGCGACGTCAGGAGGGGGCCCGCCAGGGTCAGGGCGGAGGGTGGGACGCCGGCCCGCGCGAGGAGCGCGCCGAGCGGCTCAAGCCAGCGGTTCACGACCGATTTGTAGCGGGTCGTGAGCATCGCGCCGTCCGCACCGAAGATCCTATTGGGGCAGGACCGGCGTGATGTCGAGGATTTTGACCTTGAAGGTGAGCGTCTTGCCGGCCAGCGGGTGATTCAGGTCGAGCACCACGTTCTCGTCCTTCAGCTCGCTGATCCTTGCCCGGAAGGACTCACCGTCCGGGTTGACGCCGCGCAAGACGATCCCGATTTCTGGCGCTACGTCGGACGGTAGCTGCGTCTTCGGGATCTCGACGAAGGCGGCCGGGTCCAGCGGTCCGTACCCCTCCTCGGGCGCGACCGTCACCTCGGCCGTGTCGCCGGCATGCAGCCCGGCGAGCTGGCGCTCAAGGCCCGGGATCACCTGCCGGCGGCCGTGGATATAGTGGAAGGCGTCCTTCCCTTCGGTGGAGTCCACGACGGCGCCGTCCACCGTCAAGGTGTACTCCATCCCGACATCCATATTGTCCTGCACGGCGGCCGCCATGGGCCCCTCCTCTGCACCGCTGCCTGGCTGAGCGGCCGCAACCACCGCGATCGCACCGATCAGCCACCAGCGTGCCCTGACCTGTTGGTTCCCTCGCTGAAGTCGAATCTGCTTCACGGCCCCCTCCCCGGTTGACAGGCGAGCTGCACAATCGCCCAACTCTAGCCCATCCACGCCCCGAAATCAAGCCTTGTTGCGGGCTGGCACGGAACGTGCTACAGTAAGGCAAACTCAACCACCCATGGCACTCCAGCTCAGACAAACCACCCACCAGCGGCTCATGCTGGCGCCCAACATCACGTTGGCGCTGGAAGTCCTCCGCATGCCGACAATGGAGCTGCAAACGTTCCTGCGCCAACAGATGGAAGAGAACCCGCTCTTGGAGATCGACGAGCCGGAGGAAGCGGAGGATGGTTCTGTGGAAGAGGAGCCGGCCGAACCCGCCGAGACGGGGATGGATGAGGAGTGGGCCGCCAACTGGCAACAGGCGACCTCGGTGGAACGGGGGAACGTGGAGCCGGACTCCGGGGAGCTAGACGGCTTCCTTGAGCAGCAGCCGGCCAAGCCCCAGTCGTTCCACGAGTCGCTCCTGCTGCAGCTCGGCTGCCAGCCGCTCTCGCCAACGGAGAGCGGCGTGGGGGAAGCTCTGATCCTGCGCCTGGATGAGCGCGGCTACCTGGAAGGCCCCCTCGACGCGCTCGCCACCGAACTGCAGCGCCCCCTTCCCGAGCTGGAAGCGGCCCTGAGGCTCATCCAGCGGCTTGACCCGCCGGGCGTCGGCGCCCGGGACCTCCGGGAGTGTCTGATGCTTCAGTTGGAGCGCGCCGGGGCGGACGGGGGCCTGGCGTACCGCATCCTCCGCGACCACTTCCCCCTCTTCACCCAGCACCACCTCACCGCCCTGGCGAAGGCGACGGGGAGTTCTGTCCAGGAGGTGGAAGCGGCATGCGCCGAGCTCAAACGGCTCGACCCGAAGCCCGCCCGCTTCTTCTCCGGCGACCTGCCGCCCTGCGTGGTGCCGGACCTTGTCATCGTCAGGCGGGAAAGCCACGATGACGTCGAGCTCAATGACCAGGCGGTGCCGCACCTCGGCCTGAGCCGCACCTACGCCCGGATGCTGAAGGACCCTCAGACCCCGGAGGATGCAAAGGTGTTCCTGGCCGCCAAGTTCCGGCAGGCCACCTGGCTCATCAAGGCAATTGAGGAGCGCAACACGACGCTCCTGGCCATCGGCCGCTGCCTCCTGAGCCTCCAGCGGGCGTTTGTCCTCCAGGGCCCACGGGCGCTCAAACCGCTGACCCAGGCGCAGGTCGCCTCGCTCATCGGCCGCCATGCCTCGACGGTGAGCCGCGCCATCGCCGGCAAGACCCTCGACACCCCCTACGGCATCTTCCGGCTCGAGCAGCTCTTCCCCAGCGGGATCCACCGCCCGACCGGCGCGCCGCAGCCCGAGGCTGACGGCCAGGTTTCCGATGCGACGATCAAGGAGGAGATTCGGCGCCTCATCGCCGAGGAGGATGCCCATCGGCCCTTCAGCGATGGGGCGCTGGCCCGCCGGCTGGCCGAGCGCCAGCTTGCGGTGGCCAGGCGCACGGTAGCCAAGTACCGCACCGCGCTCAAGATCCTGCCCGCGCACCTGCGCCGCCGCCGTCTGTAAAAAGTTGCAGCGCGAAAAAGGGAGTTGCTCCCTTTTTTCTAGCGGGGCTTGGAGAAGGCGGAGCGCAGGTTGCTGAGGGCGATGCCGGTGAGCGCAAGCAGCCGGCGCACCACCTCGACGTGCTCCTGGGTGAAGCGCCGCTCCCGATCGGTGGTGCGCAGGCTCAGGATCCCGACCGGCTCCTGCCCGGATTCCAGGGTGAGCGGGGCGATGAGGGAGGACGCCAGGTCCCGCCGGCGCATCAAGGGGGTGAGAGCCGGGTCGGCGGTCTGATCATCGACGAGGAGGGGCGCGCGCCGCTCGGCCGCGATCCCCGCCAACCCCTCGCTGAGCTTCTGTCGCGTCTTGAGCACCACCGCATCGCTCAACCCCTGCGCGGCCCGGATCCGCAGCGCGTCGTCCTGCCGGTCGTAGCACATCACCGAGCCGCCGTCGGCCCGCGTCACCATCGTGGCGACCTCCAGCAGGGCGGCGAGGAGCCGGTCGGTGTAGTAGCGCACCACCGCCTCGTCCACCGGCCCGGTCGGCTGGAGGAGAGCGGCCAGGCGGTTTGCCTGGTAGGCGAACTGGACCAGCGAGTTGCCAACCTCCTCGAGGAGGTTGAGCAGCGAGTGGATGCTGGAGAAGGTGTACGGCTTCAGGGTCAGGATGAGGCTCCAGACCGCGCCCGCATCCGCGCCGAACGCGCTGACCCGCTGGCGGAACTGCACCCGGTCTTCGCGGGGACCGACAACGAGCGGCCCCACGATGACGTAGGCGATGACCTGGTCGGGTGTGGCGCGGATCGGGACGGCGGCGTAGGTCACACCGAGCGGGGTGGTGATGCTCGAGGTGTCGTGCGGGGGATCGGCGAGCGGCACGAGCGGCTCCAGCTCCTCCCCCACCTTGAGCAGCCCGATCACCGACTCGGCGTGCAGGCCCGGGGGCCAGCTCGGGGCGCTCAGGAGCTCATGGGAAGGGCTGACGGTGCGGAGGGCGACGCCAAGGACGGCTGCAAAGTGATCCTGCAGCTGCTGCCAGCGCTGCGGCTCAACGAGCTGGGGCAGCGCGGGCCGCTGCGCAGCGGTTTGTCCCGCGGTCATTCACCACACGGTGTCAGTTAATCGCGAGAGAACGTCTGAATCCCAAGTTGTCGAATTTTATGGTAGAGCGTGGAGCGGTGGATCCCCAGCCGCTTGGCGGCCTCTGAGCGGTTCCACCGCACTTCGGCGAGCACTTTCAAAATGATATCTCGCTCCGGCAGCTTCAGCGCGTCCTTGAGCGCCGCCTCGCCCGGTTGCGCGGCCTGCGGCACCACCTTCGCCGCTTCCTCCCGGTCATCGACGGCCATGGCCGGCGCGTCGGAGCGGAAGCGCATCTCTTCGGGCAGGTCCTCGAGGTCGAGCTTCGCGTGCTTGGCCAGGATGACCGCCCGCTCGATGACGTTCTCAAGCTGTCGGATGTTGCCCGGCCAGTGGTAGCGGCGGAGCGTGTCCATCGCGGCGTCGCTCACCCCGCTGATCGTCTTGCCCATCGCCCGCGAGCTTCTCGCGATGAACTCCTCGACGAGGAGCGGCAGGTCGCCCAACCGCTCGCGCAGGGCGGGGAGCCGCATCGCGATGACGTTGATCCGGTAGTAGAGGTCCTCCCGGAACGTGCCCTGCTTGACGAGGTCCACGAGCCGCCGGTTGGTCGCCGCGATGAGGCGCACGTCCGCCCGCAGCGTCCGCGCATCGCCCACCCGCTCATAGAGCCGGTCCTGGATCACGCGCAGGAGCTTGACCTGGAGGGCCGACGTGAAGGCGTCGATCTCATCGAGGAGGATCGTGCCGCCCTCGGCGACCTCGAACCGCCCCTGCCGGTCGCGGATGGCGCCGGTGAACGCCCCCTTCACGTGGCCGAACAGCTCACTCTCGAGGAGCGTCTCCGGGAGAGCGCCGCAGCTGATCTCGATGAAGGGGTGCTGGCGCCGCTTGGGGTCCGCGCGGTGGATCGCCTGCGCGATGAGCCGCTTGCCCGTCCCGCTCTCCCCCTCCAGGAGGACCGTCGCGGGCGTGGCGGCCACGGAGCGGACGATCGAGAAGAGCTGCTGGACATTGGGGTCCTGGGTGATGATGCCGGCGAAGGGGTCTTCCGCCGTGTCGGCGGGGAGGATGTACTGGGTCAGCGCCCGCTTGATCGTGTCTTCCAGCTCGTCCGGCTGGATGGGCTTGGTGAGGTAGTCGAACGCCCCCTGGCGGATCGCCTCCACGGCGGAGCTGATGTTGCCGAAGCCGGTGATGAGGATGACGTTGACGTCGGGGTAGTGGGACTTCACGTGGGAGAGGAGGCTCAGCCCGTTCACCTGCGGCATCTTCCAGTCGGTGATGACGAGCTGGAACGCCCGCCGCCGGAGGTGGTCCATCGCCTCGGAGCCGTCGGAGGCCATCTCCACGTCGTAGCGCCGGCCGCGGAGCATCTCGTAGAGCGACCCGCGGATCAGCGGATCGTCGTCCACCACGAGGATGCGGTTACGCTCCATTCCCGCCCGCCTCGGCCGGGGCCACGGGGACGCGAATCCGGAACGTGGTGCCGACCTTCTCCTGGCTCGTGAAGTCGATGATGCCGCCTGAGCGCTCGACGACCTCCTTGGCGATGATGAGCCCAAGGCCCGACCCCTTGTGGATCGGCTTGGTGGAGAAGAACGGCTCGAA
>Ga0114945_10001073_pt1 | contig 17246 bp, 19 predicted proteins | sample OV2TP3_FD_87194 | JGI IMG/M metagenome (GOLD analysis project Ga0114945, IMG submission 87194) | Hot spring microbial communities from Beatty, Nevada to study Microbial Dark Matter (Phase II) - OV2 TP3 | ecosystem: Environmental > Aquatic > Thermal springs > Hot (42-90C) | place: USA: Beatty...
AACCTCTGCCGCTGCACCGGCTATTACAAAATCCTGGAGTCCGTCATGGCGGTGGTCCATAACAGGGTGGACATGGGAGATCGGACCGCGCCGGAGCATAAGACGGCCAAAATCCAGAGTCTTAACGTTTACAAGAATGACTCTTAAGAGGCTGCTGAAAAATTTCTTTTTTGCGCAGTTCTTGCCTTGTCATTCTAAGCCAAAGCGAAGAATCTCAAGGAGTTTCATTATAGATTCTTCGTCGCCTTCGGCTCCTCAGAATGACCACATACGAGTTTTTCAGCAACTTCCTAAAGGCTAACAGAGAGACAATGACCAAGGCGGAAAAATTTTCAGTCGTCGGGCAACGAGTCAACCGGGTCGAGGGATACGAAAAGGTGACCGGTGAGGCTCGGTACGTGGCCGATATCGTGCTGCCGGGCATGCTGATCGGGAGGATCCTGCGCAGTCCCTATCCCCATGCCAAGATTATTAGCATCGACACCAGCAAAGCCGAGAAACTGCGCGGCGTGCGCGCCGTGGTTACGGCTGAGGACACGATCAAGCAGGGTTGGGGCGCCTTCTTTCCGGACCAATACCCGCTTTCGGTGGGCAAGGTCCGCTACGTCGGTGAAGAGGTCGCGGCGGTTGCGGCCATTGAGCACGAGATCGCGGAAGAAGCGCTCCAGCTCATTGAGGTCGAGTGGGAGGAATTGCCGGCGGTCTTCGACCCGGAGGAGGCGATGCAGGAGGGGGCCCCGCTTGTTCACCAAAATAAGCCGCGGAACATCGCCATGACGATTGACGTCGAAAGAGGCGATGTCGAGCGCGCCTTCGGTGAATCGGACCTGATTGTCGAGGATACTTACGAGAGCACGCCCCAGTGGCACTGCGCCATCGAAACCATCGGCAGTGTCGCCGAGTACTCTCCAAGCGGTAAGTATACCATTACCATGAATACCCAAACTCTGTTTTCGGCCCGGGTCAGGATCGCCGCGGCTCTGGGAGTCAGGGAGACCGACGTGCGGATTATTCAGAGCGCCGTGGGCGGAGGCTTCGGCGGGAAATCGTGCGACGATAACAACGCTATCGTCGCCGCCCTTTTGGCGCGCAAGGCCCGCAAACCGGTCAAGATCATCAACACCCGGGAGGAGGAGTTCCTGGCGGGGAGCCGTCCCAGGGTGAACATGAAGATTTGGGTCAAGATGGGCTTCAAAAAAGACGGGCGCATCCGCGCCAAGCACCTCCGCATCGTAGCGGACAACGGGGCTTACTCCGGCAAGGCCCCCGCCATCACCGGCGTCGCCGCTCTGCGCCACGATACCTGCTACAAGTACTCGGACGTAAAAACTCAGGCCTATCTCGTCTACACCAACAAGATCCCGACCGGCGCGTTCCGCGGCTTCGGCAATCCCTCTGCGGAATGGGCAGTGGAGCAGCTGATCGACCAGGCCGCCCATGAGCTGGGGATGGATCCCCTGGAGCTCGCGCGGCTCAACGCAGCCGAGCCCGGCTATGTGTCGCCGCACGGAAATCGCGTCACCAGCTGCGAGCTCAAGCAATGCATCGACATGGTCGAGAAGATGATGGACTGGAAAAAAGAGCGGGTGCAGAGGATTCCCAACAGGGGCTTGGGGCTGGCGTGCACGGTCCACGTCAGCGGAAAGCGCCACTTCGGCGACTATGACGGAGGCTCGGCGACGATCAAGGTGAACGAGGACGGTAAGGCCCTGATTCTCAGCGGCGAGGGAGAAGTGGGCCAAGGGGCAGCCACCGCCATGTGCCAGATAGCGGCCGAGGAATTGGGCCTGCCCCTGGAAGATGTCGAGATCTCCCAAGCCGATACAGACCTAACGACCTTTTGTCTCGGCGCGTTCGGGAGCAGGGTCACCTATATCGGCGGAAACGCGGTTAGGGATGCCGCGCGTAAAGTGAAGCAGCAGCTCTTCGAGACCGCGGCCGAGCTGCTGGAGGCGAGTCCAGACGATCTGGTGGCGGACAACGGAAAGATTTTCGTCAAGGGGTCAGAGGCAAAATCAGTGACCGTGGCGGATGTGGCGCGGTCCCGTCTGTTCCGTCGCGGCGGCGCGCCAATCGTAGCCTCGGGCAGCTTCGACGCGGACTCCGTGCTCCAAGACGCCACACGGTATGGAAACGAATCGGGCGCCTATAATTTCGGCTGCCAGGCCGTGAGGGTCCAAGTAGACCAAGAGACCGGCCAAGTCCAAGTGCTTAAGTACGTAGCGGCCTCCGATTGCGGCACCGTGATCAACCCGATAGGCGCCGAGGGCCAGGTGGAAGGCTCCGTCGCCCAGGGCATCGGCTACGCCCTGATCGAAGGCTTGAGGATGGAAGACGGCAGGCCGGTCAATCCCAACTTTTCCGATTACCGAATTCCCTCCATGCGTGACATGCCTCTTTTAGAGCATGCTTTCGCCGATTCCTACGAACCCACGGGTCCCTTCGGCGCCAAAGGACTCGGAGAACTCGGAATGGATCCCACGGCGGCCGTCATAAGCAACGCCATCTTCGATGCTGTCGGCGTGCGCATCAAAACCCTCCCGATTACTCCCGAGAAGGTCTTGAAAGCGCTGAGGGAGAAAGAGTTTAAGGGTTTGAAGGCTTGAAGGGAAATTTCAGAGTGAATCCAAAATCGAAAATCTAAAATCCAAAATTAGATAAGATGGTTAAGTTCGACTACCTCGAACCGAAAAGTCTCCAGGAGGCCTGTGAACTGCTGGAGCGGCACGGAGATGAAGCCAAGGTCATTGCCGGCGGAACCGCGTTGCTCATCTGGATGCGCATGCGCCTTCTAAACCCCCGGGTCGTGATTAGCGTGGAGAAGATTCCCGCCTTCAATGATATCCGCTATGACGACAGAGACGGCCTTAGGATCGGGGCGGGAGCGCGCCACCGCGACATCGAACGAGCGGCCGTCGTCCGCCAGCACTATCTATTGCTCCACGAAACCTTTCGCAAGGTCGCGCAGCCGAGGATCCGCAACATGGGAACCATAGGCGGAAATCTCTGCCAGGGCGACCCGCTGACCGACCCTGGGGCGGGCTTGATCGCTATGGACGCGGAGGTGACCCTCGTTCATGCCGGGGGAAAACGGGTGTTGCCGTTGGAGGAATTTTTTGTCGATTACTATCAGACGGATCTCAGGCCGGGAGAGATTCTCACGGAGATCCATGTCCCCTACCCTGCCAAGCGGCTCGGGTGGTCTCACATCAAGTTTACGCCTCGCAGCCAAGAGGACTTCGCCACGGTCGGCGTTGCTCTCACCTTGAGCGGCCGGGACGGGCACTGCGAAGATGTCCGTTTGGCTCTGAACTCGGTCGCCCCGCGGATCCTGCGGGCCAGACAGGCGGAGAGCGTCTTGCGCGGCCAGCGAATCACCGACGGGCTGGTGCGGGAGATGGGGGAAGTCGCGGCTAGAGAGGTGGATCCCATGGATGACAATCGCGGCTCAGCCGAGTACAAGCGGGAGCTAGTGCAGGTCTTGGTAGGCCGGGCCGCCGGAGAAGCCCTTCAGAGGTTGGCTTCCTGATGCGCCACAAAGGAAGAATCTCTCCCACTCGATGAGCGATGAAACAGACCGTAAGGGTCAAGATCAACGGGCGTCTCTACGAGGAAGAGGTAGAGCCGCGTCTTTTGCTCTCTTATTTTCTCCGCGAGGGCGTCGGTCTGACCGGAACGCATATCGGATGTGTCATAGGAGAGTGCGGCGCCTGTACCATCATCTTGGATGGAAGACTGGTCAAGTCTTGCCTTCTGTTCGCGGCTCAGGTGGACGGCAGGGAGATCTTAACCGTCGAAGGCTTGGCAGCCGACGGCACCCTCCATCCCATTCAGGAAGCGTTCGTCCAATGCTACGGCCTTCAGTGCGGCTACTGTACGCCTGGAATGATCCTTGCGGCCTATTACCTCTTGAAGAAAAACCCCGATCCTGCCGAGGACGATATTCGCAAGGGTCTTGCCGGCAATCTATGCATGTGCACCGGATACGTCCAGATTGTCGAAGCAGTCAAAGCAGCAGCGAAGAATCTAAAATCCAGAATCTAAAATCGAAAATCGTAAAGAGATGGCTGAAACCAAATACATAGGCAAACCGGCACGTAGCAAAGAGGCACCCCGCCATGTAACTGGACGGGGTCACTTTACTGACGACCTTAACCTTCCCGGAATGCTCCATGCGGCTATCTTACGAAGCCCCCATGCCCACGCCCGGATTCTCAAAGTCGACGGACAGGCGGCTCTGGAGGCTCCAGGCGTGGTAGCGGTCATCACGCCCGAGGAAGTAAAGCAGAACACCAATGCTTTCAAGCCTGGCCGCTATGCGGCCGGGCTGAGAAGACCGATCGCTGAGTACGCCAGCGCCGTGGATAAGGTGCGCTACATGGGCGAGCCGATCGCGGCCGTAGCGGCCCGCACCCGGGGAGCAGCCGAGGATGCCCTCGAGCTGCTCTCTGTAGATTACGCACCTCTCCCCGCAGTCGTGGACACTAGCGATGCTATGGCGCCTGCCGCTCCACTCCTGTTCGAAGAGCTCGGGTCCAACATCGCCTGGCGAGGATCTCTCAGCTACGGAGATACCGAAGCTGCCTTCCGGCAAGCCGACAAAATCGTCCGGGAGAGGCTCAAGATCCACCGCTACAGCTCGACCCCCCTGGAGCCTTTCGCCTGTATGGCCTCCTTCGATGCGGCAAGCAGAAAACTGACCGTCTGGGTAAACGCTCAGGTCCCGGAGGTCATCTATGACGCGCTCCGAGAGGCCCTGGGACTGGAGGACGTCAGGGTAATCATCCCGGACATCGGCGGCGGCTTTGGACAGAAGATTCATCTCATACGCAAGTATGCGGTGATGACCAGCCTCCTAGCCGTCAAGAGTCAACGGCCGGTCAAGTGGATCGAAGACCGCAGCGAGCATATGATGGCCGCGGGCCACTCCTGCGCCCAGGAGTTCGAAGTTGAGGCCGCAGTTAAAAACGACGGCACCGTGCTGGGGCTTGAGTTCAAAGAGATCGACGATGTCGGAGGGTCCGTCAGCACGCTAACCATACACTTCACCAACAAGCTCAATAACCTGACGAATACCTACCGCGTAAAAAACCTTTCCATGGAAGGCTGTTCCGTGGTCACGAATAAGTGCCCGGTGATCCCAAACCGCGGCATCGGCAAGCCCGGCATGTGCTTTATCTGGGAGCGGATCATGGATCGGATCGCTGAAGAGCTGAAGATGAGTCCAATCGAAGTCCGCTCTGTCAACCTGGTCCAACCCGACGAGATGCCCTATGCCACACCCAGCGGTAATATCTACGACAGCGGTGATTACCCGGCGCTGCTCAAGAAGGCGCTGGAGAGGATCGGCTACGAAAAATTCAGGGAAGAGCAAAGGAAAGGGCGTGAAGAGGGGCGCTTATTGGGGATCGGCGTCGTCATCGGCGTAGAGCCCGGTGGCAGAAACGCCGCGCGGGACATGGCGATCTTCCCCGAGATGAAAGAGGGCCCGGGCGCCGGAGGGGTCAACGGCGCCACGATCAAGCTGGAGAGAAACGGCACCCTCACCCTTTTCCTCGGCTCTCCCAACTGCGGCCAGGGGCACGAGACCACAACGGCCCAGGTGGCCGCTGACATCCTCGGAATCTCCCCTGATCATATCAGCGTGACCACGCCCTTTGACAGCGACCTCGCTCCCTGGGGAGTCGCCGCAGCCAACAGCGGAAACAATTTCCATCTTTACGATATCGGCGCGGTGCACGGCGCCGCCTCAAAGCTTCGGGAAAAGATCCTGCGGCTTGCGGGCCATCTTCTGGATGTCGACCCCGCACGCCTCGTCATCGAGAACGGAGCGGTTCGGGCTCCCGGCTCGGCGGTCAAAAGGATAAGCTTCGCCGAACTGGGTCGCATCGCCTACGGCAACCAGTCCGCCTTGCCGCAGGCCATGGAGGCCGGTCTCCAGGTGACTTTCTATTACACCTTCCCCCACGGAGAACCCAACCTGGTCCCGGGTCCTGATCGCAAGGTGCGCGCCCAGTTTACCTTTTCAGCCGGAGCCCACGCGGCGGTAGTCGAGGTAGATCGACGAACGGGCAAGGTGCACGTGCTGCGCTACCTCGTAGTGGGCGACAACGGCACGATCATCAACCCGGACGTGGTCAACGGGCAAATCTACGGCTCGGCCGCGCATGGGATCTCCGTCGCTCTAGGGGAGGGCTTCGTTTATAATTCTGAGGGTCAACTCCTTACTCTCACCTTAACCGACTATGGCAAGTCCTCCACGCTGGAGACGCCAAAGATAGAAGTGGAGCATCACCCGGTTCCCTCTCCCTTCACCGCTCTCGGCCAGAAAGCCGCCGGTGAGGGAGCTGCCATCCCCTCCCCCGCTGCCATAGCCAGTGCGGTTGAGGATGCCTTGAAACATCTTGGTGTGAAAGTGAGAGAGCTCCCCCTCTCTCCGGAGACCGTCTGGAGGCTCATTGAATCCAAAATCCAAAATCTAAGATCGTAAATTGTCTTATGATACCCGCGCCCTTTACCTATCTCTCGCCCAAGTCCCTCAAAGAGGGGGTTGAGCTTCTCTCTTCTTACCGAGAAGAGGCGAAGCTGCTCGCCGGAGGCCAGAGCCTGGTTCCGCTCATGAAGCTCAGGCTGGCCAAGCCGAGATATATCATCGATCTGGGCCGGATCCCTGAGCTTGACAGGATTCACGACGACGGGGAGAGAGTCGTCATCGGGGCTCTGACTACCCATGCGGAGGTAGAGGGCTCAGAGTTGCTGAGAAAGAAGTGCCCGCTTCTGCCTGAGACCGCTGCTACTATCGGCGATGTCCAGGTGCGGAACCAAGGGACTATCGGTGGCAGCCTGGCCCACGCGGACCCTGCGGGTGACATGCCGGCGGCAATCCTGGCCCTCGGCGCGGAGATGAAGGCTGTAGGTCCTAATGGGGAGAGGTGGATTGCAGCGAAGGATTTTTTCCTCGGGTTTCTCACGACGGCCCTCGAGCCTGACGAGATCCTAACCGCCGTCAAGGTCCCGGCTCCAAAGGATAGAAAAACGTCGTATCTCAAGGCCGCCCAGAGGGCGTCGGGCTTTGCGGTGGTGGGCGTGGCGGTTTGTTTGGAGTTAGGGCAGGATGGAACCTGCGGAGATATAGCCATCGGAGTTACCGGAGTAGCCGATAAGGCCTACCGGGCTGAGAATGTGGAGCAAATGCTCAGGGGAAAAAAGCTTGACTTGAGGCTCATGGAAGAAGCGGCTGCCGAAGTCACTCATGGTAGAGACATCATCGAAGACATCAACGGTTCCAAAGAATATCGCTCCCATTTGGCTGCTGTTTATACCGTCCGCGCCCTTCAGGCGGCAATGCAGGCGTGATTTCGAATTTCGAATCGGCTTTCGGTCTCTTTCAGACGCCCCGAGCTTACAAAAACAGCCCAGGATGGACATGAATTGTCCAATGCGGCAGCAATCCCCGATTTCGCCCTGGGCTGCAAAGACCGTCAAAACCCGGCGTAAAACCAAGCGGTTGCGATCCATCCGAGGAATAGAGAGGTACTTGGCGTAACTCTTGCTCCTATCCAACGTCAAAAAGACCGGCGGAAGGAGCAATGATGAAAATCCTGGTAACTTCTGCGTCCGGGCGAACTCGTCTCCGTAACATCGTCCTAGAGGCTGCCATCTGCAAGGAATGCGGCGCCAGGATCTATCCAACCAGCTCGCTAAGAGCTCACTTGGACTACCACGAGCGCAGGAGACAGGAATTCTTGAAAATGCTTCCTCGCCGCGAAGAAAGCACAGACAAAGCCTCTTGACGCTGCACCGCCTAGGCAGACTTAAGCTTCTTTGACAAAATTTGGAGCCGGGAACCGATGGGACGACCGTTGAATCTAGCCAAAGTTTCTTATACTGTCGTGCGGAGGAAGAAACTCAAAGCGCCTCAAGCGCCTAAACCAGCCGGAATATATCGAGGGGAGCCAAAGATGTCGGCCGAAACATTTCTGGTCCGGACGATGTCCGATACCGTCGAGACGGATATTCAGAGAGTCCACGTCATCGCCAACGAAGTCTTGACCCGTTATAAAAAGAGCCCCCTTTCCTTTGAGCAACTGAGAAAGGTAGCGGACGGGCCGTTCGATCTGTTCCTGATCCCGCTGATTTTCGCACAAGACTATCAGCGCGACCCGAGGATCATCTTCAACGAGCGCAAAAGACAGGAAATCAGAAATCATGCCTTGGAGATAGCCAGAAAGCATGGTTATGATACCACCCCTCCTGAATTGGTTCCTGGCATCGAGGGGTCGTTGCGAGCCGCACAGGAGGCTGGACTGGCGAACATCCTTATGACGACCGGCGGGAGGCGCTTCCAACACCATGCCATGGAAAGGCACGGCATTGGAGGATACTTTCGGGAAATCATCGACAGGGATGAAACCTACTTTGTGAAAGAACAAGGCATCTATCACTTGTTTCGAAAACATAAGAAAGCCCAAGTCATACTCCTCTCCGGAACTTCCTCTTATATCAGAGCAGGGAACAATCTGGAGCTCTGCACGGTGGGCGGAGACGGGGACCGTCTTGAGGTTTATACCGTCGCCCTCGCAACTCCTTGCTCCTACAACGATGAAGAGACCCTGTCGGCCGCAAGGCCAAAGCTATTGATCCGCGGCCTGGACGAGCTGATACCCAAATTGAGAGAGTGCGGCCTGTTGGGTCGCGCGGCTCTGGCTAAGGGACTCTAGATTATCCGTTTCAGATACACCCCTCTTCCAGCAACGGCATCTAAGATCCATTCGTTTGGGCGAAGACAAAAAGACTCCCCCCATCCTAGCGGAAGACCTTCCGTATCTTCCCCTTGCCGCGAGCTTTCCTAAGCGCCGTATCTATCTCCGCTTCGCTGACAACGATATCAAGGGCCCGCTCCAGGGCCTCTGTCTCAGTTTTTGCTCCCAATATCTGCCTGGCCCGATTCAGCTTCCCCTGATCCAACTGCACGTGCTTGTGGCGCAAAGACGGATTCCCCATAACTCCTCCGGCGTGCCCCTGCTATTCCTTTACCGCATCGAAATAAGTAATATGTCCCCGGAATTCCGGAGATTGCTGGTCTACAACGCATAAAAATCCGCTGCCGCCTGCCCAGGGGACTTTCCTTAGGATTTATTTCATGGAGAATAGAATCCGGTCCTGGACCATCTCTGTTCCGTTGACGCGCGGCGAAAATGACTATGCCCTCTTTTACTCTGTAGTTGACCACCGTAAACCACACTCTGAGATATACTTGCCAACGCAACAGCTCCAGTGGTAAACAGGACCGCTAACCACACACTGGTTTCGCTAATTTTTTTGAGCAGGAAAATGGCCCAGAACGAAGGAAGCGAAGGCGCAGAAAAACCCCAGCCTGAACACAATCAGAATCAGGGGACCACTCAGGTTGTCAGCAGTCGCCGCCGCAGAGGAAGGTCTTCCCAGATTCCTGGTGTCCTGGTTGGTTTCATTCTCGGCATGGTTGGAACCTTGGTTGTAGAATATCTCAGGCCTCGTTTGTTTAGCCCCGATATCAGTATTGAGTTTGACCAAAGGCGACCGTACCTCATCCAGACCATGTTGGGTAGCGATGTGAAGAGAGAATACTATCACGCCTACTATTTCCGCCTCGCTATAAAGAATAACTCTGAATATTCTATCGCACGCAACTGCGTTGTGATGCTTACCGGCCTTTGGCACATGGACGAGGATGGAAAATTTAAAGAGGACAAGAATTTTGAACCTGTCCGATTAGAGTGGCTCCCGCACATGCCTCCTGATATTAGCGCTGGAATGCGAGTCTTTGCGCCGTTTGCCCAAATCGCAGACCCCGAATATCAGACCAGGTACGAGGCACAACTCTACTCCGGAGATCCAACTAAACCCCAGTTTCGCTTTCGTGTACCGAACCATCCTCGGTGGATGAGCTCTCATGTACCTCCGGGAAGGCATAAATTCAGAATCACAATCCATTTCGATAATAGACCACCGATGGAACGAGAATTCGAGCTAGTCTGGTCAGGTAAATGGTCTGGTAACTACGACTCAATGCTCAAGGAGGTCATCATCAGAAAGAGAGATCAATCATGAAAACTTTTGGGTTCCTAGATACCTAGGGACAACTCGTTTCTTCACGATAGAATTTCCTGTAAGACCGCTCTGAGATCCTTGACGCGATAACTCCATCCGTAAGCGGACTGTCTTGGTACCTCTATCATCTTGCGAAATTTAGCTCGCTCTGCTAGAGGAATGTTGCCGATGCACGCAGTTTGAAAGCCGACATTCGCTTCAGGCCAGGTTTGCCATTCTTTAAAGACGACCGGTTTGGATTGTTTGAGGTCTTTTTTATAGCTTTCCTTAGCGTGGCTGAAGTTTTCGACAAATCTGCTCGAAGAAATTCGCCTGACCTTTTGGAAAATTCGAACCAGAGTTGGCGGATAGAGATCTCCCAATCTATGACGACGGACATCCTTCACATGGCGGACACTTCGGGGCAGATACTTCCAAATGTCCAGAAAAGAATCGAATGACTTTTCGACCTTTCCGAGGAAAACGAGAGGCGTGATTCTAGAATCTTTTCGACCTTTGGTAACACCCAAGGCTGCAACATATATTGGCCGTTTCTCCAATCGTCCGAGGCGCTTGTGAATAACCTCAAGCGTTTTTACGCCAGCTTCTACTAGCTGGGTGCTAACGACCCTCAAAGGTTCGCGGTTTTTGAGACGTTCCCTGATATTCGCAATGACAACGACCCGATGTTCTCCGCACATGAGTGCCGACAGGTGGATGGTACCTGGCGGCATTAACCGAAATAGTTCACGACAGTCATCACGACGGTTTACTATGCAAAGAACAGAGGGATAGCTCCCTAATTCTGCGGCGATTTCTTCCCACGGGCGAGGATTATTAAGATCGTCCGGAATAACAATCTCCACACGTTTCAGGTCATCGTGTAACTTCACAGGATCGTCGATTATCTCGACGACTTCCCGAAGCCCAGGGAAATGGAAATCAAATCCTTTTCTCTCTTTCAGTGCCGGCTGAGTCGCCGTGCTCAGGATGAAGCTCACATCATAAAAGCCATGCAAGTCTTCCATGACGCTCAGGATGGGTTTTAGGAACTCGGGTGGAAGGAGCTGGGCTTCATCCAAAACGACCACGCTATTGACGATGCTGTGCAGTCTTCGTGCTCGGCTCGTCCTCGAAGCAAATAGGGATTCAAAAAACTGAACCGAAGTCGTGACCACAAGAGGAGCGTCCCAGTTTTCGCAGGCTAAACGACTTTGCGGAGTCTCCTGCTCAGAATCAAGATTACTGTGGTGCTCAACGACAGCTTCACCAAAAATCTTACGAAAGATATCCGCAGTTTGCTCGATAATGCTTGTGTACGGAATTACATAAATTATCCGGCGCTTGTCGTGTTTGATAGCATGCCTAAGCGCAAACGCGAACGATGACAGAGTTTTACCTCCGCCAGTCGGTACTGTCAGAGAGAAGATGCCAGGTGAGGTGTGAGCCTTTTCTTGACATTGTCTCAATATGTCTCCTCGAACCCGATTAACTGGTGTTGCATTGGCTGTCTCCACTAACTGCTTCATGAAACTTTCAAAAGGTTTGACAAATTCCGCTAGCGTCCGGTAACTTGATCGCTCCTTGGCTTTTCCGGGGTCCATGAAAGCTTCCGTGTCAAGAAAGTCGGCATCCGTTAGACATGAAAAGAGCATACGAATCCACAAGGCCGGATCCCCACCAGGCGGTTTACTTTTCGGCTTGTGCTGTTGAAGGAGTTCTTCGGGGGGTGCCCGGTTCAAAACCAGGTCCAACAACTCTCGCTTTTGAAGCCGCTGATATAGGGAACTCCGGCCCTCTTCTTCGCTGTTCCAGTCCGGCAAGCCCGCGTGGTGGCCAGCGATTAGGTAAGCGAGAATGTTGCCGTAGGGGCCGAACTGCTCAACAGCGTGGATTGCCCCCGCCGTGGAGTGATCGACTCGTCCAGGCGCAGTCTCAATGTGAGCATCCAATCCAGAAGCAGACCGGATCATGTCTTGAAAGGCTTTGGAATATTTTCCAAGGTCGTGCCAAAGTCCGGCTACCTCTGCCCAAGACGATGACCCGAAGACGCTTGCAAACTGACCAGCCAACCGCCCAACTTCTTTCAGGTGGTCAATAAGAGCGTGAGTTCTGCCATCCTCGGCCACATGTGCAATGGGAATCGGGCTAGCTGAAGTATCACGCATACGCGTTCTTTTTAGCACAGTGCGGTGACAGATGAGGTCACGGGGTTTGACATCCGAGGTCACGATCTCTTCAGCCCTTCGGGCCGTTCAAAACGTTCAAACAGTTCAAGGGTTGTGCCTCCCGGCAGCCTGCCCGACGCAGGCTAGTCTTTTCAGCCCTCAAAGATCATACCCTTACTAATACCCTTACTTAGGCGTACTACGCCTTCTCGCTGTATAGCGCCACCGGGCAGCAGGCCCTTTCCCACGACAGGATATCTCGCCTGACTTTTTAAGGCCAGCTAGCAGCACCCGAATCCAATCTCGGCCAACCCCTGGGCACGCATGCTCGATGTCAGCCAGCCGGAACTCGCCGCTCTGGCGTTGGATCGCGTTCAGGACAAGCTCTGTCTTTGCACCCTTAGGCGAGGCGATTTGTCCAACCCGCTCTTCGAATTCACGGTAGGCGTTCTTAAGAATGAAAAGCAGATAGTTCACGTAAGGCCAGGGATCGTGCTTTCCCTCGTGCCAGCCCTGGGAACTCTGCTCCAAGGTTTCGTAGTAGCGCTCTTTGTTCTCCTCGATGAGCCGCTCTACGCTGATGTAGCGGCCGACCTCAAAACCTAAGTGGTAGAGCTGAAGTAACAGAATCAGCCGAGACACCCGCCCGTTGCCGTCGCGAAACGGATGGATGCAGAGAAAGTCGAGGTTGAAGGCTGCAAGCGCGATAAGTGGATGAACCCACCGCTCGCGCGCAGAGCGTTTCCACAGCTCGACCAACTCTTGCATGAAGGCTGTCGTCTCCGCTGCCGGGACGGCTTTAAAGCGCACTCGTTCGCGGCCGTCAGGATATTTCTCGATGATATCGCTGTCCTTCTCCTTGTATTTTCCCGCGTCCCAGATGTCGCCGCGCGTCAACCGATGCAGCTCCTTTATGGTCTCTTCAGAAACCGGGAGCTTGGCGCCTTGCTCATGGATCAGCTTGAGCGCGTCCCGGTAACCTCGGACCTCCTCCTCGTCACGATCACGCAGCAGCGACCTGCCGAAAATAATCGTGCCTATGCGGGCTTAATCCACAGTGACACCCTCGATCCGGTTGGAAGAAACCGCGCTCTCAATCAGGGCGTGCTCACGCAAGACCTTGAGTCTTTGCGGCGATTGCTTCGTGAAAAGCTCCTGCTTTCCCCGCGCCTCGCCAAGGTCGGCGAGATACCATGATGTCGAAGTTGGAACAGTCTCTGGTTTAGAAGCAAAATGCTGAAGAGTCGTCATCGATTTCCAAATTGTAATGGACTTCACATCCGACGTCACGATCGACAAATTTTTCGGGCCTCTTCCTTGACCCTTTGCCTTAATCCAACACAGGCCGGACGACCCGGGCCTGGCTCGCGAAGTTCAATCTTCATAGCGAAAGAATGTAATTGAGTTCCGCCGATACGCCGATTCTGCCTGCCCATCGTTCAAGATACCGTTTGTCCAGGATCTTTCCGGAGCGCTCCAAAACGGACAGGGCGTCTTCAAAATCCCTAGGTCGCCCAACTTTAATCTTTTGCAGAATAAAGTCTTCCGCAGACACAACCCAGCAATAGCGTTCATCCATGCGTTTTCTCCGCTTCCGTCTAAAGACTTGTTGATCGTGTGCATCACGCGGGCGCAATAGATCGACAGTCGTCCCCTGGAACTGGAAACGAAGCTGAGAGCCTCTGAGCATGGGATTCCACTTCACCCAGGTTTCGTCCAGCTCGAACCCTGCATGCATCATGCGGTCGCTGAGGCGGCTTAGCTCCTCGTCATCCACCAAGACCAAGAAATCCACGTCGTGGGTCGCTCGCGATGTCCCCCATACCGATAACGCCCAGGCTCCAATCACCGCGTAAGAGATTCGTTCCCTCCGGAAACAAGCGACGATACGTCCCAAGAGCTCGGGCGTGCTACCCCCTAAAATATCGGTCACGCTCTTTCTTCCACTTCGCTATCCAGCGCGCTTGAGCGGCGGACAAGCGGGCTAGTAACAGCCGGCGTTCCTGCTCGACGTCTTTGTCGCTGGCCTCGGGATGATCAGCTCGAATGGATTCCCAGAACAACCGACCCGCCGTTTCGGAGAGCTCGGCGCACTGGCGGAACCCTTCTTGCGCCGAGCGAGGAAATCGGACGCTCTTCATCTCGGCTTTCACGATGTCGAGGCGCCGGAGCCAAAGGGGAGCTTTCTTGGAGCGTTTCATCGTGGCTTCTAGTCCCAGGCTACCCATGCAGAAGCATCTGCAAAGACGGATTCACTCATTTGTCACTATAAAGGTATTTGCGCGTGTGCTCGGAGAGATCCTTCGGGCCATCGCCAATACCGGCGATTTCTAACGCCCACGCGATGTCCCGGTTGCTTCGCTTGACAGGTTTCTTGAGCCTTCTTCTTACGCTGGCGATGCTTAGGGTGACCTGAGTAGCATTCCGTCGCTTTCTTTCGCGAGCGTAGGGCTGAGCCTTGGCCTCTCTCACGACGGGTTCGTTGTCAGTGGAGTCCTGAGCAGCACGAGGATACCTTTTGCTTGACATTGTCTGCCTCCGAGCCTGTTTTTTTCCGTATCGGCTATCTGCTGATTTTAGACGTTTTCAACGGTATAAACCAAGCACTTTCTTGGCCTCCTCCCCGAGCTTTTCCCTCAAGCATTTAGGAGACATCACCTGGACCTGAGTCCCAAAGCTCAAGATCCAGCCGACAGGCTCGCTCGTTTCCGCCACAGCCATCCCAAAACCGCCATCGCCGTCTTCGCCACGGCGGTCGGCACATCGACCAGCTCCGGGATCTCACCCTCCGTCGCGAAGCACCTTTGATAGGGGAACGGATCATTTCCCGTGGCGCGTTTGAACCAGTCGTCAAAATTGAGCCCTTCGACGCGAGCCCCGGCCTTGCCCGGGGGCTCTTGCTCAGGATTCCGCCTTTGCCCATGGGGCTTCACATCGGACATTCGTTTCCTTATTCCGGTTTTAAAAAGCTGTCAGCCATCAGTCATCAGTTAGCCCGGCATTCAAGACCAGAGCATGCCACCCTTAACACTTAGGAATGACAGATCAGGTCACGGGGTTTGACATCCAAGGTCACGATCACGGACCATTTTTGTCCTTTTTCTTCGACCTTCTTTGACTTTTGCCGTTATGCCCGGCCGCTTTGCGCAAGACTGCAAGAATTTTTTTGCGCTCTTTGGAGCCAAACTCGCCGCCGTAGAAGCGCAGAAACAACTCCCGCTTGATTGCAAAACGGTCCTTTTCCGCAATCGATCCGACGACCAACGCCCGAGCGGCGGCGTGCATAGAGCAACCCATCTTCAGGCGTTCTTCGCCGGGGCGAATCAGCAACATTTCGCGAAACTTTTTGTCGATCTTATCGGAGGTGTCTTTCAACGCGTAACCTCCCGGTAAAGGGATTCGACGCTCAACTGCCTTGCCCAGCGGGACAGATAACGCCGGTTCATTCCCCTGACCGAACGAAAGAGATTTCGGACATCCGTTAGCTGAACTTCCGACCTGGAATCCTTTGCCCACGCCAGCTTTGAAAGGATCAAATCCTCCGGCGCCACAATATAAATCCTCCGATCATCAATGGCGACCCTCCTCCGGCGGGAAAACTCAGTCCGACGGTAGGGACTCTCCTTGCGCACGACGAAGTCGATCTTGATGACGTATTCGTTTTGGATCAGATTGAACATCCCTTTGGCCTTAACCGCCTCGGCAACCGTTTTGGGATCCAAATAGTGGTCCGTCTGAAAAAGCGGAATGAATCGGCCGACATCCCGTTCCGACAGCTCTACCACGATATCGATATCGCGGGTCATGCGAGGCACGGTATAAAAATTGGCGGCTATGGAACCGGTCACCATATAAGCGATTCTTGCTCGCCCAAGGCGTCGCGCCACCTCCTTTAGAACTTCTAATTCCTCGCTCTCCGGCATTCCAACTTTTACTGCTCGCGGGTGACGATTTCCTTGGCTCCGTTCCTCACTCTATTCCGCCTGCTCTCCGGTCGGATGAGCCGCACCGGGCTGAAGTCTTGCCTAAGCCCGTTTTCACCTCGACCAGCTCCGGGATCTCATTTTCCGTCGCAAACCGCCGCTGATAGGAAAACGGAAAATTCCCGTGGCGCGCTTTAACCATTCATCAAAGCTCACGCCGCCGCTCCCGCTCTGACGCCGGGGTCTGCGACCCGGAAGCGGAGCTCTTTTTGGTTTACACACACCAGAAACCGTTTCACCGGATCGCTCGTCAGCAGCTTCAGCAAACCGGTCCGCTGTCACGCAGGCAGCTTCTTTAATTTGACAAGACCAAGATCCGGCTGCTCCAGCAATCTAGCGTAGGAGAGGAACATGAGCCGGAGAATCCGGGTGTCGTGGGCGTTGGTCCAGACCGTAATATTCTCATGCAGCTCGATTCCGCGGCGCGGCTTCTCGCCGGTCAAGCGGAAATCCACATCCAGAATGTCACCCTCAGCATCGTAAACCAGACGTAGTGATCCCATATCTATCTCTGTGAAGCCGCCTTCACGCTGTCCCCTGTTGTCCCACTCCTCGGCCGTACAATACCGCCTCTCTTGGTTGTTGGCGCCAGTTTAAGCCTTGAACGCTCCGTCAGTCAATTTCAAATTTCTCCTGAGTCTACCGCACAGTAGACTGAGGATCGAACCGCCATCGCCGTCTTTCCGAGACCAGTCAGCACATCGACCAGCTCCGGGATCTCGCCTTCCGTGGCAAACCGCCGCTGATAGGGGAACGGATCATTTCCCGTGGCGCGCTGGAACCATTCATCAAAGCTCGACATTGGACGCTCGTCTCCTCTTTGCTTTCGCCACAACTACCGCCTTCTGTAAACCGCCGCCTTTTCTTCGACAAGGAAGCCGATCTTCCTTTTGTTGGTCTCCGGCGGCGCCATCAACTGTCGGACCGTGGCAAACAGTCTCTTGATATCGGAATCATGCGCGGTGAATTTTCGTTCCAACTCGTCCAGCTTGATCATGTTCTCTTTTTGAAATGTGACGGTGTG
>Ga0114945_10001074_pt1 | contig 17228 bp, 16 predicted proteins | sample OV2TP3_FD_87194 | JGI IMG/M metagenome (GOLD analysis project Ga0114945, IMG submission 87194) | Hot spring microbial communities from Beatty, Nevada to study Microbial Dark Matter (Phase II) - OV2 TP3 | ecosystem: Environmental > Aquatic > Thermal springs > Hot (42-90C) | place: USA: Beatty...
TTCGGCGTTGGAGATAACAATCACGATCTGGCGGTGCACCTCAAAGCGGTGCCGGGCCAGCTTGCCGGGCAGAAGGACAAGGATGGCGATCAGCAGTGGCAAGAGCAGCGTGGTGAACCAGAACGCCCGCGTGAACACCAGGGCCTTGTACTCTCGTTGCAAAATCAACCAGACGTTACGCATCGGCTTTCCCTACTACTTCGATGAAGATCTGTTCCAGCGAGGGCTCCACCAGTTCAAAACGGCTCACGCGAACCTTGGCGGCCACCAGATGTAACAACTCCTGAGGGTCGGCGCCGGAGCGCAGCCGCACCTCGGCGAAATTGCCGTAGGTGTTAAAGGACTCGACAAAACCGTTGCGCTCGAGAAAGTTACCGTCGCCTTCGAAATGGATTTCGACGGTGTTTTTGCCGTGCGCGGCCTTGATGAGCTTGAGCTCGCCTTCCAGGACGGACCGGCCGCGATGAATCAGGCAGATGCCGTCGCAGAGCCGCTCCATCTGATCCATGCGATGGGTGGAAAACAGAATGGTCTTGCCGGCCTCTTTCAGTTCCAACATCACGTTCTTGAGCTGAGCCGTGTTGACCGGGTCGAGGCCGGCGAAAGGCTCGTCGAGGATCAGGAACTCAGGGTCATGCAACAGGGCGGCAATGAATTGCACTTTCTGCTGCATTCCCTTGGACAGTTCTTCAATTTTCCGCGGCATCCAGCCGGCCATGTCCAGGCGCTCGCACCACTGGCGGGCACGGCGCCCGGCCTCCGCGGTGGACAGTCCGCGCAAGGCGGCGAGGAAAACCAACTGCTCCAGGACGCGCATCTTGCGGTAAAGACCGCGTTCCTCCGGCAGGTAACCGATGCGGGGCAAGTGCTCGCGGCGGAAGGGGTGGCCAAAGACGCGGACCTGGCCCTGATCGGGGGCCAGAATGCCGATCATCATGCGCAGAGTGGTGGTTTTGCCGGCGCCGTTGGGCCCCAGCAGGCCATACATGGTGCCGGCGCGAATGCCGAAGGAAAGGTCGCGCACTGCCACCACGCCGTCAAAAGTCTTGCTCACGCCGCTGAGCTCGACGGTGGTCATGCCCTGACAAGTGTACGCCGCAGGCGGGTATCAAGAACACGGGTCGCCGGGCACGGGCGGGTCAGGGGATGCCGAGGTACTCGTCGATCCAGCGGCGCAACAGCTTGCGGCGCTCGTCCCCGGGCTCAAAGCGCAGGCCGAGCAGGTCGGGATCGCGCCGCCAGCAGACGGTGGCACCCAACTGGATGCGGTCCGTCCCGGGCAGGGAAAACGCCACGTCGACAGTTTGGCCGATGTTCAGGCGGATGGCGATTTTCAACGACATGCCGCCGGCGCTCACTTCCTGGGTGGTCCCGGAGAACCTGCGGCCGGCGCAGTCCAAGGCGACTTCGGACAGGATGGGGATGCGGACGTAAATGCGTAACTCGTTCAACACCAGCAGGCGTGTGGCATGAACCACCTTAAGGACCGTCTGGCGATCCAGCGGCTCATGAAGCACAGCGTTGATGCCAAAGCGTGAGAAGCGCAGAGAGTCCTGAACGTTCCTGCCGATCCCGAAGATGACAATGCGCCGGTTGGAGCGTGAGGAACGTGCGGCTTCGAGGACGGACTCCGCGTCGTCGTTCAGCCGCAAGGCCATGGCCTCGAACTTCTGGTTCTGCAGCTGCTGGACAACATCCGCGGAAAGCCGCGTGGTCTGGATGCCGAACTGCCGGAAGGCGTCGCGCAGCACGGTGGCCACGGAGTCTTCGAGACCGACCAGGGCGACGTTGGCCATGGCCTTCTTGGCCATGCCGGTCTCCGGGAATGCAGCGCGCGAACTCACGATGGGTGCCGGCCGGGCAGGGCCGGGGAGCGCATTGTTTCGCGTTGCGCGCGTTTTGGCAACTGCTTTCCTCTCGCAGGCTGGGCGCCATCGGCGGAAATCCGAAGGGCATGGTATTGTCTTGACAAGTGCCTCCGCGGACCAGAACCCGTTGGGGCACCTAACTTCAGGCATCCCGTCTGGCATGAACTTGCAACGACTTGTCGAAAAGCCCTGGCGGCGCTGGCTCCTGGCGGCGCTTTTCTTCCTCTGTTTTGCCTTCGCCGGAGGCGCGGTCTTTCTTCTTTTCCTGCTGGTTCCGATTGAGCACTGGCTGGCAGGCCGGGAGTGGCGGCAGGAGGCCATCGACGAGGTGGCGGGATCGCTGGTTTACGGGTGGTTTGTGATCGCCATGCTTGCTACGTTCCTGTACTACCGGTTTATGCTGGCCAGGAAGTTTCGACCCTGGCCGGCGCTGGGCCTGCTGGGATTCGTTTTCCTGGCCGCCTGCGGCGCTTTCGCCGTGTTTCTGAACACGGGAACGTCCGTGATTGCGGCGCGGCGGAGCGGCGCCGAAGCCGTCACTCGCAACCTCACATTCGGATCCTACCCCGACCTGGCACAGCTTAAATTTCTCAAGGAACAGGGCTACGACGGCGTGATCACCTTGCTGCATCCGTTGGTCCCGTTTGAAAAGGTGCTGCTCGATGAAGAAGAGGAGAACGGGCGCGAGGCCGGCATTGAAATTCTCTCTTTCCCCATGCTGCCCTGGATTGCGGAAAACAAGGCAGCTCTGGACGGAGTCCGAAAACTGATTCAGGGCAACAAGCGCTACTACGTGCATTGCTACCTGGGGCAGCATCGCGCCAATCTGGTGCGAAACCTGGCCACAGGAGGCAAGGGGGTGGACGAGGACACGGTGCGCGCTCTGTTCCGCGGCGGCCTGGAGCGGGGCACGTTGCTGTCCTATGACCAGCGCCGCATTGTGGTGGGCCCCTTCCCCACCGATGAAGAATGGTTCGCCACCGTGCTGCGCCTGGGGGTGCGGGAGGTGGTGGTGACGCTCGATCCGAAAAAGCCCCAAAACCAGTCGTGGATCGAAAAGACGCAGAAGATCGCGCGAGATTACGACTTCCAGCTTACGTCCATCCCGCTGGATTCGAGTTCGCCGGATCCCGGCGCGGTTTCCCGGATTGCGAACTACGTAAAAGGGGTCGACCACAAGGTGTATGTGCTGGGGATGCGCGGTGGAAACTGGGTGTGGGCGCTGGATGCGGCCATGGGCGGAGGCGGGGCTGTACCGCGCCCGGTGAACCGCGAAGCTTTTGAACGCGGCAAGCTACACCAACTGGGCAAGAAATACCTTCTGGGGCCTTATCCCACGGAAGACGAAATCGGCCTCCTGCGGCAGGCGGGGGTCCGCGAGGTGGTCTCTCTGTTGGATGACGCCAAGCCCGGCAACCTGAAGTGGATCCAGAAGGAAGAACAGTGGACCAAGATGTACGGCTTCAAGCACACGCATTTTCCCGTGGCCTCCGAAGGGAACGCCAGGGCGCGATTGCAAGTAGTGGCGGATTACGTGAAAAGCCAGCCCGGTCCGTTCTACATCCACGGGTTTCGCACCGATGAGCGCGTGGAAGGAATTCACGACCTGCTGCAGCAGTAGGCCTCGAGTCGCGCGGATTCAATGAGCGGCCTTCCTGTTGGGAAAGCTTCGGAAGGGGAGGGCCTAGGCGGAGGCCTGACGAACCGCGGCGGCGGAAACCACGCGGTTGCGGCCGCCCTGCTTGGCGGCGTAAAGGGCCGCGTCCGCGGCCTTGACGATTTCGTCGCGCGTGGTGCCGTCTCCGGGAAAGTCAGCGACGCCCGCACTGATGGTCACCGGGCGCGGCACGCCCGGGAAGTGCCAGGAGCCGACCACGCGACGCAGCTTTTCCGCCACGCCCATGGCCTTCTCGCCGGTGGTTTCGGGCGCCAGGACGACAAACTCTTCCCCACCGTAACGGCAGAGGACGTCGGCCTTGCGGATCTGTTGTCCGAGCACCGTGGAGACCTGGCGGAGCACCTCGTCGCCCAGCAGATGGCCAAACTCGTCGTTGAGACGCTTGAAAAGATCAATGTCAAGCATGATCACGGCCAGGCGCCCGTTGTAGCGACCGGCGCGCTCAATCTCTTCCGCGATGCGCATCTCGAAGTAGCGGCGGTTGAAGATGCCGGTGAGGCCATCGAGATAGGCCATTTGCCGGACGCGCTCGAAGAAGTCGGCGTTCTGAATGGCTACGGCGCAGATGTCGGCCATGGACTCCAGCGCTTGCATATCCGAGGCCTCGAAAGCTCCGGCGGAAGCGCTCTCCAGGGCGAGCACGCCCAGGCCCTGGCCGAAGGAAACCAGAGGCAGGCACATCTCGGACAGGGTTTCTTCGTACCCTTTCACATATCCGGCTACCTTGCGCACGTCGTTTTCCAGCACGGTCCGGCCGGAAGCCAGCGCACGTGTCGCAAGGCCTTCGCCCGCGGGCAGGCGGCTGCCCACGGTCAGGTGCGGAGTGAGCGTTCCCTGCTGCGCCTTCAGGATGAGGTCGTCATCCTCCCGCAGCAGCACGGCGACTTCATCCACAGGGAACGACTCCAGGATGAGCGCGCAGACCTTGTCCAGCAATTGCTCCAGTTCGAGCACACCGGTGGTCTGCTTGGCGATGGCGTTGATGGCTTCCAGTTGCGCCGCGCGACGCTGCTCCAGGGAATACAGGCGCGCGTTCTGCAGCGCGATGGAGGCCTGCATGGAAAACAGTCTGAGGAGGTCAATGGTCTCGGCGTCGAAGAAATCTGCTTTGTCGCTCTGGCAATCGAGTACGCCCACGACTTCGTTGCGCACCATCAGGGGCATAGCCAACTCCGAGCGCGTCGAAGGAACGGTCAAGACGTAGCGCGCGTCCTGGGTGACGTCGGGGGCGTAAACGGGGCGGCGTTCCTGGGCCGCTGTGCCGGTCAGGCCTTTGCCCAGCGGAATGCGCAGGCCCGGATCATCCACATAATCGCCGAAATAGCTGCGCACGTAGAGATCGCCGGTTTCCGGATCGAGCAGCAGGATGCCGCCCTGATCGAGGCAAAAGTAGTCGTGCGCGATGGTGAGGATGCGGTGCAGGACCTCGTCCAGGTCAAAGGTAGAAAGCACCGCCTGGCTGGCCTCAAAGAGGATAGCGACTTTTTGCATGCGCACGGGGATTGTAACTCAGCAGATGGCGGAAACAGGCGTCAATTGTGGCCTGCGGCCCTCCCTGGGCTCCCGCAATGGCATCTTCAGCAAGCTCACCCAGCAGCCGGGCCAGGGTGTCCTGTTACCATTTAGCTCCACCTGTTATGGCAGCCATGCAAGGCGGTCCCAGCAACGTTCTTTCTTTTGCCGAAGCGCGCCGCACGGTGGAAGCGTACGCGCGGCAAGCCAGACCGGCGGAGGTTGTTCTGCTGCGCTTGCTGGACGGCCTGGGCCTGGTATTAGCGGAAGACGCTGCTGCCGACCGCGACTTTCCGCCCTTCCCACGGGCCACGCGGGACGGCTACGCCGTACGCTCGGCTGACGTGGAATCCTTGCCGGCACGATTGCAGGTGATAGGTGAAGTGCGCGCCGGTTTCAGCCTGCCGGAAGCTGTGGGACCGGTCGGGGTGGGGCAGGCGGTCGAAATCATGACCGGCGCGCCTGTGCCCAAAGGGGCCGACGCCGTGGTCATGGTGGAATTCACCTCGCGACAGGGAGATGCGGTCGAGGTCGGCCGGGCGGCAAGGGCCGGAGAGAACGTTGTTCCCCAAGGCAGCGAAGCCCGGGCGGGAGCCAGATTGGTAGAGCGCGGCACGCGCCTGCGCTATTCGCAGATCGGGCTCCTTGCTGCCGTGGGGCTGGAGCAGGTACGGGTCTATCGCCGCCCACGCGTCGCTCTGCTTTCTACCGGCGATGAAGTGGTGGATATCGCAGCCCAGCCGGGGCCGTTCCAGATTCGCAACTCCAATAGCTATTCCTTGGCGGCCCAGGTGCGCCAGGCGGGCGCCGAGGCCGCGCCCTTGCCCGTGGCGCCTGACGAACCGGAGGCGCTGCGCCGGCTTCTGAAACAGGGGCTGGGCGCAGACCTCTTGCTGGTTATGGGCGGCGTCTCCATGGGCAAATACGACCTGGTGGAGCAGGTGCTGGGTGAATTTCAGGTCGAGTTTTTTTTCACCGGGGCGCAGATTCAGCCGGGTCGCCCGGTGGTCTTTGGCCGCGCCCGGCAGGCTGAAGGCGCCCGTCCCACGTACTTTTTGGGCTTGCCGGGCAATCCCATCTCCACCATGGTGACGTTTGAACTGTTTGCGCGGCCGCTGATCGACGGCCTTTCGGGCGCCGCACCGGAGGCGTTGCGCTTCCTGCGCGCCCGGCTCAAAACGGAGGTCAGGGCGCGCACCGGATTGACGCGATTCCTGCCGGCGCGCCTCTGCGGACAACTCGACGAGGTTGAGGTAGCGCCGGTGCCCTGGCAGGGTTCGGGCGACCTGGCCGCCATGGCGCGGGCGGACTGCTACCTGGTGGTGCCGCCGGACCGGGAAACGATTTCTGTAGGCGAACTGGTAAGCGTGCTGATGCGATAGCCGACTCCGAAGGCGCTATGATAGGCGATTCGTCCGGAGTAGAGTGGGGCGCCGATGGCCAGGAAACTTTCCCATTACGACACACGAGGCCGGGCCACCATGGTGGACGTTTCCGCCAAGGCGGCCACGCGGCGCCGCGCCCAGGCCTCGGCCTTTGTTTCCATGCCGTCCAGAGCAATCAAGGCTCTGCCTCGCAACCCCAAAGGCAATCCCCTGGAAGTGGCGCGGTTTGCCGGCATTGCCGCCGCTAAGCGCACCGCGGAGCTGATTCCCATGTGCCACAACGTGCCCTTGAGTCACGTTGATGTGCGCACCGAGCTGTGCGAGAATGGCGTCGCCATCACCTCCAGCGTCGCCACCACGGCCGTGACCGGCGTGGAGATGGAAGCGCTGGTTGCAGCCTCGGTTGCCGCCCTCACCGTTTACGACATGTGCAAGGCGCTGGACAAGGGCATCGCGATCCGCGAGGTTGTGCTCCAGAAAAAAACGGGCGGCAAGTCCGGCGGTTACCGGCGCCAGACGGAACCTAAGAGCATTCCGGGATGGCCCGCTGCGCATGCCGTCGGTCGCCGGAAGAAGACCGCAGGCGCTGCGCGGCGGCGGAAGCGAAAGTAGCAAGTTCAATGGCCAGCAACGTAAAACTCCTGCTTGTGGACGAAAATCCGATGATCCTGGAGATGCTGCGGCAGGCGCTGTCGCAGTTGGCGCAGGTGACCACCGCGTCCGACGGCACTGACGCCCTGCTGAAGGCCATTGACGACCCGCCCGACCTGCTGGTGAGCGACTACCGTATGCCGGGCCTGGACGGGGCGCAGTTGCTGGAAAAATTGCGCAGCCGCATCGCCACCGCCAAGACGCCGATCATCCTGCTGGCCAGCCGCGCCGACATCACCGACAAGCTCAAAGCGCTGCAAACATCGGTGGAGGACTTCGTGGAAAAGCCCTTCTTCCTGCGCGACGCCACCGCGCGCATCAAGAAGGCCATTGACCGCATTGCGCTGGAAAAGATGGCGCGCGAAGCACCCGGCGAGGGAGTGCTGCGCGGCAGCCTGGCGCAGATGAACGTCATGGATTTGCTGCAGTCGCTGGAAATGGGGCACAAGACTTGCTCGCTCGCCCTCACCGCGGACGGGGAGCGTTGCGAAATGTACTTCAACGACGGCCAGATCAATCACGCCGTGTACGGCCCGCTGCGCGGCGACGATGCGGTCTACAAGGTGCTGGCGTGGCCCGGCGGCAGCTTCCAGATTGACTTCACGGGCAAAAGCGCGGAACAGACCACCACACGCTCCACCCAGGGACTGCTCATGGAAGGCCTGCGGCTGCTGGACGAAGCCAATCGCGACTCCGAAGAAGAAAACGTCCTCGACACCTGATGACCGCCGCCGTCCTGACTGTCAGCGATTCGGCCTCCCAGGGAACGCGCCCCGACGTTTCCGGGCCCGCCGTGCGCGAAGCCCTGGAACAGAACGGGTTTCGCGTGGTGGCCGCGGAGGTGGTGTGCGACGAGCTGACCTCCATTGAGACCGCGATCGTGCGCCTCTGCGGGAAGGCGCGACTCGTGATCACCACCGGCGGCACGGGCATCGCCGAGCGCGACGTCACGCCGGAGGCCACGCAGGCAGTCTGCGAACGCCTGGTGGTAGGCATAGCCGAGCGCATGCGCAGCGAGGGTACGCGCCGGACTCCCTTTGCCGCGCTCAGCCGCGGCCTGTGTGGCGTTCGGGGACGCTCTCTGGTGCTGAACCTTCCCGGCAGCCCCACTGCCGCCACCGAGTCTCTGGCTGCGGTGATGGATCTGCTTCCTCACGCGCTCGAACTGCTGGATGGAAAAACCGAGCACGATCCACCCATCAGCTGAAAGTTGACGCTCCCCGCACCCGCAAGACGCTTTTGCCCGCTTCGCGTAAAATGAAGGTTCCACCTTGGACTTCCTGGAGACCATCCTCGCCAAGTACACCGCATTCCTCGGGGCCATTCTGGCTCCCTTGGGCCTCTGGGCGGTTTTCGTCATCGCCTTCGTGGATGCGGCTTTCGTGGGCATCCCCATGGATCCCCTGGTCGCGGGATACGTGTACAAGTTCCCCGAGCGCTTCTGGATTTTCCCGCTGCTGGCCTCGATTGGCTCGGCCCTGGGCTGTTCCATCCTCTATTTGGTCGGGCGCAAGGGCGGTGAGCTGCTTCTGGAAAAGCGCATTTCCAAACAGCGACTGGACAGCATCCGCCTGTCGTTCGAGCGGCACCCGTTTCTGGCGCTGATGTTCCCCGCCATGCTGCCCCCGCCTACGCCATTTAAGGCCGTGGTGCTGTCAGCGGGCGTCTTTCACATGCAGTACCTGGAGTTTCTGCTGGCCATCTTCGCCGGCCGCATCGTGCGCTTTTACCTCCTGGCGTTTCTCACCCTGATGTTTGGCCCGCAGATCGTGCACGCAGTGAGCACGCTGTTCCGCGAGCACTTTGCCCTTACCGTGGCCGCCATCGCCGTTCTTGTCCTGGCTGTCGTGCTGATCTACCGCCTGCGCCGCAACCCCGTGGCGCAGCTGGTACAGGAATAGCCCCGCCCACCGTTTCTCCCCCAAAAAAAACGCCTGTGGCCGTAGCCACAGGCGGGAAGAGGCAGATGCTGTTACGCCGCCGCGCGGCGGTCCTCGGCCTTGGCTCGCACGGTTGCGCCTGCCAGCGCCGGAAGGCCGAAGAAAACGGCCGTGAACAGAAGGTCGGAAGCGATGGTGTTACGGAAGAAGGGTACGGCAGCGGCATAAGCGGCCAGAAGCCCTGCGATGGTCTTGGGATACATGGCCCACACGGCCCAGACGGCGAAGTTGCTCAACAGGAAAAACGAAACCGAAGTCACCAGCGCCGCCCCGGCCAGTCGCAGGGGCCGCTGGTGCTCCTGCAACAGGCTGCCCAGCAGGATAATGGCGGCGTACCACAGCCAGGTGAACACAAGATCCGCGGCCAGCGGGTAACCGTACACCCACCGGGAAAGAACGACGTCCGAACCTGCGAGCAGCACCAGAGGGATCCACATGCGCTTGCGGGGAGCGCGAGCGCCGAAGTAGAGCAGCGCCGCCCCCACAGGAGTGAACGACAAAGGATGCGGCAGGAAGCGCACGGCCACGGCGAGTGCAACGAACAAGTAAGCCAGCATGGTCACCTCGAGAGAGTCAAACTTTTATTGTGGCCTGCGCGCTCCTCGCCGTCAAGCCGCGAGGGCGCGGCGCCGGCGATCCCGCCGTTCTAGCGCCGCTGCACCCGTCGCCCGAAGCGCTCTTCGACAACCTCCAGGTTGCCGTCCAGCTCGATGGTTGCCGACAGCGGTCGCGCACGCCCCACAGCAGCACCAGGGCAACCAGGGCGAAGATGGCGCCGCCACGGCCGCGCGGCCCTTTACGCCGCGCCCCGATTTCCTCCTGGATCATGGCGAAAAGCGACGGTATGAGCAGTCCCGCCAGCAGCAGGACCAGGATTACCGGCTCGACGATGTACACGATGTCCCAGGAATACCAGCGGCTGTCAAAGGGAGCAAAGGGCCGCACCCCGTAGCTGGTGGTGAAGTCGAGCAGCACGTGCACCAGGGCGCTCAGCCACCCATAGAAAAAAAGGACATCCCAGCGCGGCGGCGTGGCCGGGCGGCCCACGGCGGCGCGCAGGCGATAGACGCCATACACCAACGCGAGCGCCAGGGCGGCATCCACGGGCGCTCCCAGCAGGGTGTGCGTGAAGCCGCGATGGTGGGTAAAACCTGTGACCGGCCCGGCCAAGTTGGCGAGCACGTCTACGTCGGGCACTTCAGCGCCGATCACCAGCATGGTGGTGGCCAGCGAGGTCTGGCGGTTCAATCCGGCCCGGCTCAAACAGGCGCCGGTCAGCAGGTGCGTGAGGGGTTCCACGGTTCCTCGACGCTTGTACCAGAAGTGGCGCGGGGCCGCAACGCTCGTGGGACGAACCGGTCGGCCGGCCGCGCCGTCATTTCTTGGGCACCAGCAGAGTGAGCGCGTCCGGCACCATGGTGAGGCGCACAGGCAGTCGTCCCAGCAATTCGCCGTCGGCCTGGGCGCGCACCACGGAACCGCGCTTCCCGCCCTTGAGCTCCAGGTCGCGGCAGGTGACTTCGCTCGCCAGTACCAGTTCCACGCCCGGCACGCTCCAGTTCAATCCCACGAAGACCCCCAGCAGGTACAGGAAGTAGCGCAGGCGAATGGGCGTGCGGTACAGCACCACGCACATGTCGTCGCGGTAAAGCGTGGCGCCGTGCGCCAGCCGTCGCAAGGCTCCGCCGAAATAGGTGATGCGTGCCGCCATCATCTGCGCCACGGTCAAGGTGCGTGTTCGCCCGCTTGCACTCTCCGTGACGTCCACCTCAAAAGTGGGGTAATCATGCGTCAGGAACAGCCACGCGGCCTGGGTGTAATAGGCGCCCATGCCGAAGCGGCCCTTGGCCGCGAGGTTCATGGTGTAGAGCAGATGGGCATCGGGGCCGGCGCCGGCCATGATGAGGAAGTAGCGCGCGCCCGCGTCGCCCTCGGGCTTCGTGAACTCCACGCGGCCGAGGGCGATGCGGCGGCTCTCTCCCGCCAGCAGCGCACGCGCCGCCAGAACGGGGTCGCGCGAGAGGCCCAGGTCGTTGGCCAAAGCGTTGCCCGTGCCCAGAGGAATCACGCCCAGCGCCGCCCGGCTCCCGGCGGCCACGATGCCCTGCAGAGCCTCGTGCGCCGTGCCATCGCCGCCGCAGGAAAGAATCGTGTCGCAGCCTGCGGCAATGGCTTCGCGAGCCTGCTCCTCCGCCGTACCCGGACCGTGCGTGGGCGTCGCCTCGGCCTCCACGCGGGCCGCGCGCAGCACCTCGCACACGGATTCCACCTGCGCAGCGCGGCGCTCTCGCCGCACGCCTGAGGCGGGGTTATAGATCAGGGCAGCTTTGCGCATCGCGCGTGCAGAAGAGTGGTTCCGGCAGCCATGGCTCGTTTCTACCACGGAACTCGCAAGTGGAAGATGGGATTTTGTGCTGTGAGAGCGGCCCGGAGAGCCATCCTCCCCGGGCCGCTCCGACGGGACGACGGACCTATTCGTTCTTTTCCATCTCTTCCATGCTTTTCATCTGCTGCATGTGCTGCATATGCTGCATGTGGCGAGACATGACTTTCTTGTAGGTGATGGCCATCAGGCGCTTCGTGGCGCCGTCTTCGCCTGTCGCGTCCATGTAGAAGGTGAACGAGTCGGGCTTGATGTCGGTATAGACGGCGCGCGTCTTCATCTTGGTTCCCATGAAGTCGCCTTCACCGCTAAAGACCAGTTCTTCACCCTCCCACTTCCCGGTCTCGTTGGACATGCACTTCGGGGTCATGTTGTCGCACCAGAAACTGCGGAAGAGCTTGGCATCGCCATCCCAGAAAAGAATGCCGTGCCCGCGGAACTTCATTCCCGTGGTGCTGCGCGAAGCGTAGTGGGACATCAGGGAGAAGCCGCCGGGCCCCGGCATGAACCGGTCCACGCCCATGCCTGTGGCGCCTTCCGGCATCCACGGAGAAGGTTCGTGCTTTTCCACCGTCTCCCATCGGCCCATCAGCCAATGACTCAGCTTCTCCATTTCCGGCGAAGACTTGGGAACGTCGAAGCCCGCAGAATCAGCCTTCGCTTCTTTCTGCATGGCGCTATGATCGTGGCCTGCTTTCATCTCTTGCTTTCCCGCGGGCTTCTCCTGGGCTGCAATGGTGGCGGCGCTCAGCACCAGGGCCAGAGCCCCAGCCATGAATCGAAACTTGTTCATTTCTGTTCTCCTCCTATCTGAAATATGGCGGTTCCCCGCGTCCGGGGAGCGCACAAAACCCGCCCAGTATAATCCTTATCCATGGCCCGGACCGCCAGGAACGCTGAGCACAGGATCGAGGCCCTGCGCGACCAGATCCGCCACCACGAGCACCGCTACTTTGTCCTCGACGACCCGGCAATCTCCGACGCCGAGTTCGACAAGCTGATGCAGCAGTTGCGCCGGCTCGAGGCGGAGAACCCGGCGCTGGTGACGCCGGATTCGCCCACGCAGCGTGTTGGTGGAAAGCCGCGCCAAGGCTTCGTCAAGGTCGCGCACTCGCGGGCGCTGCTCTCGCTCGATAACGCGTATAGCGAAGAAGAGCTGCTGGACTGGGAGCGGCGCGTGCACCAGCTCTCCGGCCGCCAGGACGTCGAGTACGCCTGCGAGCTCAAGCTTGACGGCATGTCCATGGCCCTGTGGTATCGCGACGGCCGCCTGCAGCGCGGCATCACGCGCGGCGACGGTTCGGTGGGCGAAGACGTCACCTCCAACGTGCGCACCATCCGCTCCGTGCCGCTCTCCGTCTCCGCCGCCACACGCAAAAAAGCCGGACTGCCGCCCGATTTCGAGGTGCGCGGCGAGGTCATCATGCCGCTGGCCGCCTTCCGCCGCATGAACCAGGAACGCGAAGCCCAGGAACTTTCCACCTTCGCCAATCCCCGCAACGCCGCCGCCGGCACCATTCGCACCCTCGAACCCAACATCGTCGCCCAGCGCCGTTTGGACTTCTTTGCCTATTTTCTTCTGGTGGACGGGCGCAATCATTTCAGCCTGCACACCGAAGCGCTCGACGCCCTGGCCGCCGCCGGCTTCAAGGTCAACCCCAACCGGGCGGCGGCGCGGAACAGCGAGGCCGTGCTGCGCTTCATCTGCCGCTGGGAGGCGAAACGCGAAAGCCTGCCCTACGAGATTGACGGCATCGTCGTAAAGGTGAATTCCGCCGCGCTCCAGGAAGAGCTGGGCTACACGGGCAAGGCGCCGCGCTGGGCCGTGGCCTTCAAGTACGCTGCGCGCGCCGGCGTAACCCAGGTGGAGGACATCCTGGTTCAGGTGGGGCGCACGGGCAAGCTGACGCCCGTGGCCGCCCTGGCTCCAGTCTCCATCGGCGGCACCACCGTCACCCGCGCCACGCTGCACAACATGGACGAGGTTGAGCGCCTGGGCGTGAAAATCGGCGACTGGGTCAACGTGGAGCGCGGCGGCGACGTCATCCCCAAGATCACCGGTGTGCTGGAGGACAAGCAGCACCCTCGCGGCCGCAAGAGTTTCCGTATGCCGGAGCGCTGCCCCGTGTGCCAGGGCCAGGTGGTGCGCGTGGAGGGCGAGGCAGACCACCGCTGCATCAACGCCAACTGTCCCGCCAAACTCAAGGAGACCATCCGCCACTTCGCCTCGCGCTCGGTGATGAACATCGAGGGCATGGGCGAAGTCCTGGTGAACCAGCTCTGCGACCAGGGACTGGTGGCGAGCGTCGCCGACATCTACGGCCTCACCCGGGAGCAGCTCGTTGCGCTGGAGCGCATGGGCGAAAAGTCCGCGCAGAACGTCCTCGACGAGATTGAAGCCTCAAAAAAGCTGCCGCTGGAGCGCGTGGTCTACGGCCTCGGCATCCGCTTTGTGGGCGAGCGCACGGCCGGATTCCTGGCCCAGCACTTCGGCTCCCTCGACGCCTTGATGGAAGCCTCGCTCGACGAGCTGCAGCATGTGGATGAAGTAGGACCGCGCATCGCCGAAAGCATCCGCGCGTTTTTTGCCGAGCGCCGCAACCGCGCACTGGTGGAACGTCTGCGCCAGGCGGGACTGCAGTTGCGCGGCAAGAAGAAAAAGCGCGGCACGCAACTCGCAGGCAAAACCTTCGTCCTCACCGGCACGCTCGCCAACTACTCCCGCGACCAGGCCAAGAAGCTCATCGAGGACGCCGGCGGCAAGGTCACAGGCTCCGTGAGCAGGAAAACGGACTACGTTGTCGCCGGTGCCGATCCCGGCTCCAAGCTCGACAAGGCCCGCGGGCTGGGTGTGAAGGTGATCGGGGAAAAGGAAATGGAAACTCTGCTCGGCGGCGGATAGCCGCGCCTAGAGTTTTTCCCGCAGCCGCTCGTAGGTGGTTTCCAGCGCTTCCGGCAGAATGTGCGTCTCGCCCACCGCGGCCATGAAGTTGGAGTCCGCCGTCCAGCGCGGCAGCACGTGCAGGTGCACGTGCCCGGCCACGCCCGCTCCCGCCGCCTTGCCGATGTTCATCCCCACGTTGATGCCCTCGGGGTGGTACACCGCGCGCAGCGCGCCCTCCACCTTTTGCGCCAGCGCCATCATCTCCGCCGCCGCCGCCGCCGGCAGCTTCTGCAGCTCGTCCAGGTGGGCGTAGGGCACGATCATCACGTGTCCCGAGGTGTAAGGGTAGGCGTTCAGCACGATGTAGCAGTGCTCGCCGCGATGCACGATGAGCGCCTCGCGGTCGTCCTTCATCTTCAGCTTTTCGCAGAAGACGCACCCCGGCGTCTTGTCCGCCTGGGTCACGTAGGCGTACCGCCAGGGCGTCCAGAGGTAGTCCATGACAGGGGCAGGGTAGCAGATGGCCGGGCGTCCGGCATCCCGAAAAAACTCTGTCCGGCCGCCGCGAAAATCCTCGTAAACGCTGGCTTGCAATGCCGTCGTGGTCTTGGACCTTCCGCAGGTGTCGCCCCCTCGATGGCGGTTTGACACCTTTCAGAAACGGTTGCTATAGTCATTGAGTCTTGCGGTGGGCACTCCCCCTGCAGGATCCGACCGCTGGAGTTTCCCGACCCACGTTCAACGAACGGGGCGACTCAAATCCAGAGCGAAGCACTCCCAGCAGTCCGAAATATTCCCATGAAGGCCCGAATTTCGCCCGTTGGGGCGAAACAGGGCATGGAACAGGACAAACCTTGCTAAACGACAACGCGACTTCCAACAACGAGACCCTGGCGACGGCCGTGCAGCCCGCCGAGTCTCATCCCGCAGCAGAAACCCCGGCCCCGGCGGAACCGTCCGCCGTCCAACCCCAAGCCGCTCAGCCAGAGCCTGCAGCCCAACCTGCCGCCACCGCGGCTTCCCGCGGTGAGGCCACGCCCCCCAAGAGCGAAAAAGAGCTCCGCGAGGACTTTGCCACGGCGCTGGAAAACTTTACCGCCGAGGCGGCGGCCGCCATCAGCGACGACCGTGTCCTCACCGGCACGGTGCTGAAGATCACCGAGAACAACGTGGTGGTCGACATCGGCTCCAAGTCCGAGGGACTGGTGCCCATCGCCCAGCTCCAGGACGCCGAAGGCAACGTCAAGGTCCAGCCCGGCGATGAGATACCGGTGATGGTGGAGCGCGGCCTGCGCGAGGAAGGCTACATCGTCCTCTCTTACGACAAGGCGCAGCGCTTGAAGGTCTGGGACGACATCGAAAAAGCCTACCAGGAGAGCAAGCCCATCAAAGGGCGCGTGGTGGAGCGCGTAAAGGGCGGACTGGCCGTGGACGTGGGCGCGCGCGCCTTTTTGCCCGGCTCGCAGGTGGACGTGCGCCCCGTACGCAACCTGGACGGGCTCAAGGGACAGGAGTTCGAAGTTCGCATCGTCAAGCTGAACAAGAAGCGCGGCAACATCGTGGTTTCGCGCAAGGCACTGTTGGAAGACGACCTCACGGCCAAGCGCCGGGAACTCCTCGAGCACCTCGAGGAGGAATCCGTGCTCACCGGCACGGTTAAGAACCTCACCGACTACGGCGCCTTTATCGACTTGGGCGGCATCGACGGCCTGCTGCACATCACCGATATGTCCTGGGGGCGGCTCACCCATCCCCGCGACCTGGTGCACGTGGGCGACGAGATTCACGTCAAGGTCCTGAAGTTCGACAAGGAGAAACAGCGCGTCTCCCTGGGCTTCAAGCAGCTCACGCCCGACCCCTGGCTGGACGCCGCCGAGCGCTATCCCGTGGGCGCGCGCGTCAAGGGCCGTGTCATCAGCACCACCGATTATGGCGCCTTCGTGGAACTGGAGCAGGGCATCGAAGGCCTGGTGCACATCAGCGAAATGACTTGGTCCAAGCGCATGAAGCATCCCTCCAAGATCGTCAATGTGAACGATCAGGTGGAGACCATGGTGCTGGAGGTCAACCCTACCGACCGGCGCATCTCCCTCGGCCTCAAGCAACTGGCCACCAACCCCTGGGAATCCCTCAGCGAGCGCTGCCCCGTGGGCTCGCCCGTCGAAGGCCGGGTCCGCAACCTGACCGAATTTGGCGCCTTTGTCGAAATCGAAGATGGCATTGACGGCCTGGTGCACGTCAGCGACATGAGCTGGACCAAGCGCATCAAGCATCCCTCGGAAGTGCTCAAGAAGGGCGACAAGGTGAAGGCCGTGGTTCTTTCCATCGACTCCCGGAACCGGCGCCTGTCGCTGGGCATCAAGCAACTGGAGCCCGACGTGTGGGAGCAGTTCTTCTCCGCCCACCACCTCAACGACGTCTTGCACGGCAAAGTCTCGCGCGTGGCGGCGTTTGGCGCCTTCGTCGAGCTGGCCGAGGGCGTCGAGGGGTTGTGCCACAACTCCGAAGCCGTGGATGGGCATGGCGCATTTCTCAAGCTCGAGCCCGGCCAGGAGCACACCTTCAAGATCATCAAGATGAATCCGGAGGAGAAGAAGGTCGGCTTGAGCATTCGCGCCGTGGGTGAGGAGGGCAGCCGCGCCGAAGTCGAGGCTTACAAGCACTCGGTCTCCAGCGCCACCTCCACCATCGAGGAGCTCATGTCCCTGAAGCGCGCCGGAAACGACCAGAACTAGAAGCCAGGAAGCTTCAGAAAAACCAAGGGCCGCCCGCGGGCGGCCCTTGCGTTTGATTCGGACCCTACCTCTTCAAGTCAATGCGCAGGTGGATGGTCACCTTCATGCGGCTGTCAAAGGAGCTCAGGGTGCGCGTCTCGCTGCGCCGCCCCTGGTACTCGGCGTAGACCTCGTAGTCCACGTTGGGCGAAA
>Ga0114945_10001075_pt1 | contig 17228 bp, 22 predicted proteins | sample OV2TP3_FD_87194 | JGI IMG/M metagenome (GOLD analysis project Ga0114945, IMG submission 87194) | Hot spring microbial communities from Beatty, Nevada to study Microbial Dark Matter (Phase II) - OV2 TP3 | ecosystem: Environmental > Aquatic > Thermal springs > Hot (42-90C) | place: USA: Beatty...
AAAAGGATTTATCGTCACCAAAGGATTCGGAAGATCTTAAGAGGCACCCCCCACCGGCCTCGGTTGTGCGTTCATCGCAGCCTGAATCACCTGTATGCACAAATCATCGATGATACCCAAGGGAAAGTTTTGTTTGGTTTATCCACTCTCGATAAGAACCTTCGGTCTCAATTGAAACAAGGGGGAGATATCCTGGCCGCTTCCCGACTGGGAGAGGCCTTGGCCTCTCAGGCCAAAGATCGGGGGATTAAAAAGGTGGCTTTTGATCGCGGCGGGTATTTGTACCACGGACGGATCAAGGCCTTTGCCGAGGCCGTCCGAAAAGGCGGATTGGAATTTTAGGATGACCATGAGAAATAAAGATTCGGGGAAAAATCATCAGGGACCTTCAAAGGCCCCTTCTGCCGAAACATCCCTGTCTGCGCAGAGTCCTCAAGAGATGGTCTCTCAGCAGACTTTAACAGAAACTCCTCAAAGAGAGAGGGGCCCGCGAAAACCATCAGCGAGAAAAAGGGAGGCGGTCTCTTCAGAATTCGTCGAGCAGGTCGTGGCCATTAATCGAGTCACAAAAGTGACCAAGGGCGGGAAAAAGCTGTCTTTTAGCGCTTTGGTTGTGGTGGGCGATACCAAGGGCCGGGTGGGGTACAGCCTTGATAAGGCCAATGAGGTGGCGACCGCCATCAAAAAGGCCTTAACCTCAGCGAAGAGACAGATGATTACGGTTCCTTTGTATGGAGCAACCATTCCCCATCAGGTCAACGGCATCTGTGGGGCGGCCATTGTCATGCTCAAACCCGCAGCCGACGGTACCGGAGTGATTGCGGCCGGGCCGGTGCGGGCTGTCTGCGATTCCGTGGGGATCCGCAACATTCTAACCAAGTGTCATCGATCGAACAATCCCATTAATGTGGTCAAGGCAACCATGGATGGGCTCTCCAAGCTGAAACCCCGACCTGTCCCCGAGGATCCTCAGAACAGTCCGGAAGTTTCGGGAGGGAAAGAAGGCCATGCATCTTCATGAATTGAAGAGCCCGGTGGGGTCTCGAAAAAGAAGAAAGATCGTGGGGCGGGGTCAGGGGTCGGGTCACGGAAAGACCTCCGGCCGCGGACAGAAGGGGCAGTTGGCCCGCTCTGGGCGTGCCGTGATTTTGGGCTCTGAAGGTGGTCAGATGTCTTTGATCCGTCGGCTCCCCAAAATCGGATTCCGACGAAAAAACCCCTTGATTTATCAGTTGGTGAAGTTGGGCAGTTTGGACCGATTTAAAGAAGGCACCGTGATCACAAAAGAATTGCTGAAATCAGAAGGGTTGATCAAAAATGTCTTCAAGCCTTTCAAAATTTTAGGGGATGGCACAATCACCAAGCCTCTGGTCGTTTGTGCCTCGAGCTTTTCCCAAAGCGCAAAAGACAAAATTGTAAAAGGCGGCGGTCAAGCTCAAACCGCTCACTCATAAACCTTTTCATGCTATCCGCATTCCTTAATTGTTTCAAGATTCCGGATCTCAAAAAGAAGATCCTCTTTACCCTCGCTCTCATTGTCGTCTATAGGATCGGTTGTTTTCTTCCAACGCCAGGAGTGAATGGGGCTGTTTTGACGGAATGGTTTAGAAAGGCAGGCGCCACGATCTTTGGCATCATGAGTTTATTTTCGGGGGGGGCCATAGAGAAGATGACAGTTTTTGCCTTAGGGGTCATGCCCTACATCTCGAGCTCCATCATTATGCAGCTTTTGACGGCGGTTTTTCCGGCCTTGGAGAAGCTGGCCAAAGAAGGCCACGCGGGATACATGAAGATCAATCAGTATACCCGTTACGGAACGCTTCTTTTGGCGGTGATCCAGTCCTATTTTATTGCTTTGTGGCTGGAAAGCCCTCAGGCCTTCCAGGGCCTGAAAGTGGTCAATGAGCCGGGCTGGGGATTCCGGTTCGCGACGGTGGTGACTCTTACGACCGGAACTCTGCTTCTCATGTGGTTGGGGGAACAGATTCAAGAAAGAGGCATTGGTAATGGGATATCCATTCTCATCACGGCCGGTATTATTTCATCCACCCCCCAGGCTATTCAGAATCTGATCTTGCTTCTTTCGCCCAAGACCGCGGCGGCCCGGCAGATTCAGCCGTTGACTTTGGTGATGATGATTTGCTTTTTGGTGGGCGTGATCCTTGCGGTGACCCTGATCACTCAGGCCCAGCGCAAGATCCCCGTCCAGTACGCCCGGCGTATTGTGGGACGGAGGGTGTACGGAGGCCAGAGCACGTACATCCCGCTCAAAGTGGATACCGCCGGTGTGATCGCGATTATCTTTGCCCAATCGATATTGCTTTTTCCGGCGACACTGGCCAGCTTTATTCCCCATCCGTGGTTTCAGCATTTTGCCAATGTTCTTCTACGGGGGCACCTGTTTTATTATTTTCTTTATGGGGGGTTTATCATATTTTTCTGCTATTTTTACACCGCGATTGTTTTTAACCCTGTGGATGTGGCGGAAAACATGAAAAAGCATGGAGGGATTATCCCGGGGATCAAGCCCGGCGCTCCCACGGCGGATTTTTTGGATTTTGTCATGACCCGCATCACGCTGGCTGGGGCTTTATTTATCTGTATGATCGCCGTCATGCCGGATGCCATCATGGCTACCTTTAAGGTGCCGTATCTGGTGGCTTCCTTCTTTGGAGGAACGGGCGTTTTGATTACCGTGGGGGTGATGCTGGATACCATGAAACAGATTGAAACGCATTTATTGACGCGGCATTATGAGGGTTTTATGAAATCAGGGCAGATTAAAGGCAGGCGATGAGGATTGTTCTTTTAGGCCCTCCCGGTGCGGGAAAAGGGACCTTGGCCAAATTATTACAAGAAACCATGGAGGTTACCCACATCTCGACCGGTGATATCCTCCGAGAAGAAATGAATCACCAGACCCCTCTGGGAAAAAAGATCAAAAGATTTGTGGAATCCGGAGAGCTCGTTTCCGATACGGTGGTCACCAAGATCATTGAGAACCGATTGAGTTCAAAGAAAAATTCTGATCGCGGGTATCTTTTCGATGGGTTTCCCAGGACCGAAACCCAGGCCCGGGACCTCGATAAGATTTTAACGAAAATTCAAAAGCCCATCGATCTCGTTGTGTACATGGAATCCACTCTGCCGGTTGTCCTGCAGAGGTTAACGGGGCGTAGGGTTTGTAAGGAATGCGGGGCGCTTTTTCATATGGTCAACAAGCTTCCTCAAAGACCCGGCATTTGCGATCTGTGCGGGGGGGCATTGTACCAGAGACCCGATGATCACGAAGAGACGATCAAGACCCGCATGGAGGTGTATTTAAAAAATATACAGCCGATCATCGACTATTACGCCGCCCAGGGGAAATTAAAGAAAATCGATGCCAACCGAAATGCGGAAACCGTTAAAGACGAATTAATGAAGATTTTTGATGCGAAATCAAAACTTGGCCACGCCCAGCCGTGATAACCGTGATTCGAAGACGATCAAGATCAAGACCATTAAGGAAATCGAATTATTAGAGGAAGCCGGAAGAATTTTGTCTTTGATTGTCAAAGACCTGAAATGCTCTTTAAGAATGGGGATGACGACTCAAGAAATCGACCGGAAGGCCGAGGAGCTGATGACCTCTTATTCTGTGGCCTCGGCCTTTAAAGGGTACCGGGGGTTTCCTTCCTCGACGTGTATTTCGGTTAATGAAGAGGTCGTTCACGGTATCCCGGGGAAGCGCGTGGTTAAAGAAGGAGACATCGTCAGCATTGATATTGGCATCATGGTCCGTGATTATTTTTCGGATACCGCCTTCACCGTCGGTTTTGGAGATATTGCACCCGAATTAAAGAAATTGCTGGATGTGACAAGAGAAGCTCTCTATAAGGGAATTGAGCAAGCGGTCATTGGTCGGCACCTGGGTGATATCTCCTTCGCGATTCAGGATTATGTGGAATCGGAGCATTTCAGCGTGGTAAGGGATTTTGTCGGTCATGGCATCGGGCGGATGTTGCACGAATGCCCGGAGGTTCCGAATTTCGGGCCTCCTCACACGGGGCCTCTTCTTCAAGAAGGGATGGTCCTAGCCATTGAACCGATGGTGAATATGGGAACCTGGCAGACCGAGATTCTGGAGGACGGCTGGACCGTGGTGACCAAAGATCGTCGGCCCTCAGCCCATTTTGAGCATACGGTGGCTATCACAAAATCTGGACCCAAGATCCTGACGGAGTGGTAATATGGCTAAAGAAGATTTGATTGAGGTTGAGGGGACGGTCAAGGAGGCCTTACCCAATGCGATGTTTCGCGTCGAGTTAGACAACGGGCATAGGGTCTTGGCGCACATCTCCGGCAAAATCCGGATGCATTTTATTCGAATCCTTCCCGGGGACCGGGTGAAAGTCGAGCTCTCCCCGTATGATCTCAGCCGGGGACGGATCACCTATCGGGGTAAATGATATGAAAGTCAAATCTTCCGTTAGAAGAATTTGCGATAAGTGTAAGATTGTCCGTCGCCAGGGTGTGGTCCGGGTGATTTGCTCTAACCCCAAACACAAACAAAGACAAGGATAACATGCCCAGAATTTTAGGTGTCGACATCCCCAGAGAAAAAAGGATCGAGGCTGCCCTCCCTTATCTTTACGGGATAGGGCGGGTTGTGGCCCGTAAGATTTTAACCGAAGCCAAGATCGATTGTAATCGGCGGGCGAAGGACCTCTCTGATGAAGAGGTCGCCCTTCTCGCCTCGATCATTCAGAAGAATTACCGGATTGAGGGTGATCTGCGACGGGAAACCAGTCAAAATATCAAAAGGCTCATTGACCTGGGGACCTATCGGGGTCTTAGGCACAGGAAGGGCCTGCCCGTCCGGGGGCAGCGAACCCGCACGAATGCCCGCACCCGAAAAGGCAAGAAGAAAAATATCGGCATTATGAAAGCAGCAACGGAATAAGGCATATTCCGTATCGTAGGGAATTAACCCCCGCTGCTGTCTTGCCCGCCTGCCAATTGAGTTGATCTTGGCGGGCAGGCGACAGCAAGACACGGGGGTTAATTCGCCCCCGTCGTTTTGTTTCGTTTTGGTGAAGCAAAGCGAACCAAAACGAAACAGCAGGGGCTCATTAACAAAAAGGATAAAACGAATATGGTTAAAAAAGATAAGGCGAAAAAAAGGGTTTTGCGGGGGATCACCGCAGCCATCGTGCACATCCAGGCGACCTTTAACAACACGATCATCACGATCACCGACAAAGAGGGCAATACGATTGTCTGGGGATCTCCCGGGGTCGCAGGCTTCAGCGGTTCCAGGAAATCCACCCCCTTCGCGGCTCAAGTGGCGGCTTCGGTTGCGGCCAAGAAGGCTAAAGATTTGGGGATCCAGAGTGTGGATGTGTATGTGAAAGGCCCGGGATCTGGTCGGGAATCCGCTATCAGGGCGCTGCAGGCGGCGGGATTAACGGTCACCTCCATCAGGGATGTGACGCCCATACCGCACAACGGTTGTCGGCCGCGAAAAAAACGCCGGGTTTAATGGTTCGACTAGGCTCACCATAAAAAGAAGACGTTTAAGAAAGGAAAGCTTATGGCCAGAAATACAGGACCAGATTGCCGCGTATGCCGACGGGAAGGGGAAAAGCTATTCTTAAAGGGTACGCGATGTTTTACCCATAAATGCGCCATCGAAAGACGGGAGTATGCCCCCGGTCAGCATGGGACAAAGCGAGTCAAATTATCGAACTTCGGGTTGCAATTGCGGGAGAAGCAAAAGGTCAAAAGGATCTACGGGCTTTTGGAGAGGCAGTTCCGGAGGTATTTCCATAAGGCGGCGCGCTCCAAAGGGGTCACGGGTTCCGTCCTGCTTCAGCTTTTGGAACAGAGGCTCGATAATGTCATTTTTCAGGCTGGTTTTGCCACCTCGCGCAGTGAAGCCCGGCAGATCGTGGGCCACGGTTTTGTTTATGTCAATAGCCGGCGCGTGAATATCCCCTCTTTTTTGGTTCAAAAAGATCATGAAATCACACTGCAGAAGAAGAATGACGAATTAAAACCGATCCAAGAGAATCTGGAGGCAACCCAGCAGCGCAAGGCCCCCGCTTGGCTCGAGGTGGATCCCGGCCACTTTAAGGTAAAAATTTTGAGAATTCCCCAGCGGGAAGATATCACATTTCCGGTCAATGAACAGTTGATCATTGAGCTTTACTCAAGGTAACTCAAAGTTCAGATAGGCCAATTGAGGAGGATGATATGGGAGTGAAGTGGCGAGACTTTCAGATGCCCAAAAGGCTAGATTGCGATGAATCGACCTATACGGCGACCTATGGAAAATTTATTGCTGAACCATTTGAGCGAGGCTACGGCGTTACCTTAGGAAACTCTTTAAGACGAATTCTCCTTTCCTCCATTGAAGGCAGCGCTGTGACATCCCTCAAAATCGACGGGCTTCAGCACGAATTTTCCATGATCCCCGGGGTTATGGAACCGATCACGGATATTATTTTAAATGTTAAGAACTTGGTTTTACGGTCTCACTCCAGAATTCCCAAAACCATTTATATAAAAGCAACCAGCAAGGGCGAGCTCAAGGCCAAGGATATCATCTGTGATGAAACCGTTGAGGTTTTAAATCCGGATCTCCATATTGCCACTTTGACCCGAGATACCCAGTTCCACGTAGACATGATGGTCTGCCGGGGCCGAGGCTATGTCCCAGGGGAGCTCAATAAAAAAGATTCCAATCCGGTGGGATCCATTGCGGTTGATTCGATCTTTACCCCTGTTGTCAAGGTCAACTTTTTGGTTGAAAATACCCGTGTCGGCCAGAGAACCGATTATGATAAATTGATCATGGAGATTTGGACCAACGGCGGGATCACCCCGAAAGAAGCCCTTCTGTATGGGGCCAATATTTTGCAGCGCCACCTGGATGTTTTTGTCAGTTACGGCCAGCTGCCGGAGGAGGAAGAAGAAGAGGAAGAAATAACGGTGGAAGAGCAGGCGCTTTATGAAAAATTGCGTCTGCCGATTTCCGAGTTGGAACTTTCGGTCAGGAGTGCCAATTGTTTAAAGGAAGCCAATATCAAGACCATCGCCGATTTGGTGAAAAAACAGGAATCAGAGCTGCTTAATTTCCGCAATTTCGGGAAGAAATCTCTGTCGGAAATCAACGATCTTCTGAAGGCCATGGGCTTAAGCTTGGGGACGAAAGTGGACACGAAAAAACTTAGGAAAAAGGAAGCCGCCGCATGAGGCATGCCAAAGCCGGAAATAGGCTCGGGAGAAATTCGGCCCTTCGTCGAGCGACGCTACGCGATCTCGCCAAAGCAACGCTTCTTCAGGAACGGATTTGTACCACCAAGCCTAAAGCCCAAGAGGCCAGAAAGCTGGTGGATCGTCTGATCACCTTTGGAAAACACGGGACCCTTTCGGATCGGCGCCGGGCCTTTGCGATTTTATGCGATCATCGGCTGGTCAGCGATCTTTTCCAGAGGATTTCTCCTCGGTTTAAATCCCGGCTGGGCGGCTATACCCGAATTATTTCTTTGGCCAAACGCCGGGGGGATAACGCTCAACTGGCCTTTCTGGAGCTGACGGAGAAAGAGAAAATCACAATCAGCAAGCCTAAAACTCAGGCGCAGGCAAAACCAGCCCCGGCTCCGGGGGCCGTTCTTGAGAAAAAGCCCGGCAAAGACCTCAAAACTGAAGTGAAGCCGCAGCCCGAAGTGAAAAAAGAACCTTTAAAATCTGAGCCTATGAAGCCTCATCCTCAAAAGGAACTCCCCTCTAAGGGAAAACCAAACTTTAAATCCAATATCATGAGTGGAATAAAAAGGATGTTCATTAAAAGACCACCGTCTACGGGTTCCTAGGTTTTTTCACACTATTGCCATGAAGATCAATCACAGAATCAAGGATCTTGTGGGATCTGCGACTCTGGCCATCACCTCCCGCGCTAAAGAATTGATCAGTCAAGGCAAGGATGTTGTTAATTTTGCCGCTGGTGAACCCGATTTTGATACACCCGATTTTATCAAGAAAGCTGCCATCAAAGCCATCGAAGATGGCTTTACCAAGTACACCCCCACCCTAGGGATCCTTCCTTTAAGAGAAGCTATTTCCCGGAAACTCCAAAAAGACAACGGGCTTTATTATAAACCTTCTCAGATTGCGGTTTCATCAGGGGCCAAACAGGCCCTCTACAACGTCCTGCAAATTTTAGCCGACGAGGGCGATGAGGTCCTGATCCCTTCTCCTTATTGGGTGAGTTATCCCGAGATGGTGAAGCTCTCCGGCGCCCGGGCCCGGATTCTCCCGACCGCATGGGATAACCACTTTAAAATCACCGTCTCCCAATTATCCGAGAGTGTTTCGTCTTCCACGCGCATTTTAATCTTAAACTCGCCGTCGAATCCGACCGGCATGGTTTATCGCAAAAAGGAATTGGAGGGAATCGCGCAGATTTGTGTCAGAAAAAAGATTTATGTGATAAGTGATGAAATTTATGAAAAACTTATTTATGATAAAGAAGTTTACACCTCGATCGGTTCGCTGGGGAAAGACATTGGCGATTTGACGATCACGGTCAATGGATTTTCCAAGGCTTATGCCATGACGGGTTGGCGGATTGGATACTGCGCCGGGCCGGAATGCTTGATTGAATCCATTAACAAGCTCCAAGATCATACAACCTCTAATCCCACATCCATTAGTCAAATGGCCGCTGTTGCGGCCCTTAAGGACGATGAGACGTGCATCCAATCCCTGCGCGAGGAATTTGAGAAAAGAAGGGGTCTGATGATGGAGGGGCTCAACCGAATCCCCAAGATCCGTTATCTCGCGCCCCAGGGCGCCTTTTACATCTTTTGCGATGTCTCAAAGATCGCAGACGGAACCTCGTTGGCGAAGAAGATTCTTGATGAGATCCATGTGGCGGTCATCCCTGGGGAAGGATTTGGGGCTAGAGATTATATTCGTCTTAGTTTCGCCACCTCCAAGGAGAAAATCCAAGAGGGAATGAAAAGATTAAGCGGATGGATTAAGGAGGGACCATGGAATTAAGAGACTTGCTTCTTTTGACCATTTCCAAAAAGGCCTCGGATTTGCACTTAACGGAAAATACCCCGGCGATTCTAAGAATTGACGGAGAGCTGGTTTTGGTTAATGCCAATAAGCTTTTGCGCGACGAGCTTAAGGCAATGATCTACAGTGTTCTCACGAATCCGCAAAAAGAAAAATTCGAGCAAGACTACGAGTTAGATTTTTCCTTATCGCTTTCGGGCCTGGATCGATTTCGTGTCAATGTTCATAGGCAAAGGGGATCGGTGGAGGCCGCTTTTCGTCGGATTCCTCTTTTCATCCCTCATTTGGAAGACCTGGGGCTTCCGATGATTGTCAAAGATTTTGCCCGGAAATCTAATGGTCTTGTGTTGATCACCGGTCCAACCGGTATGGGAAAGACCACAACCCTGGCGGCGATGATTGATTTAATCAATAGCGAACGATCAGCCCTCATTGTCTGTATTGAGGATCCCATTGAATATATCCATCAAAACAGGAGGGCCATCATCAAACAGCGGGAGGTCTACTCGGACACGCATTCTTTTGCCGAGGCCTTAAAAAGATGCCTGCGTCAGGATCCGGATGTGATTGTGGTGGGGGAAATGCGGGATCTCGAAACAATTTCGACCGCCTTAACGGCTGCCGAAACAGGGCATTTGGTTTTAGCCACCCTCCATACCCCCGATGCCCCTCAGACGATTGAGAGGATTATTGACGTCTTTCCTCCCTATCAGCAGATCCAAGTCAAATTACAGTTGGCCGCGTGTCTACAGGGAGTGGTCTCCCAGCTTTTGTTGCCCCGTTCGGAGGGTGAGGGCCGGGTTTTAGCCACCGAGATCATGGTGGCCACACCGGGGATGCGGAATCTCATCCGAGAACAGGCCATTGAACAGATGCCCACCGCGATTCAAACCGGCAGCCAATACGGGATGAGAACCATGGACCGCTCGCTGAGGGATCTTTATAAAGAAGGGGTCATCAGTTATGAGGCGGCTTTAAGCAAAGTGAAGAATGTCGAGGAGTTTAAACAGCTGTTGAAATGATGCCCCATAGAGTCACACTTCTTCCCGGAGACGGTGTTGGCCCCGAGGTCACTCAAGCCATGAAGAAGTGTGTTGAGGCAACGGGCGTTCCGATTGACTGGGAAGAAGAGCTTGTCGGAGAACCGGCCATCAAACGCTATGGCACCCCGCTTCCTGATCGGGTCTTGGCATCGATCCAAAAAAACAAAGTGGCGATCAAGGGGCCCATCACGACTCCCGTGGGCCAGGGATTTCGATCCGTCAATGTTCAATTGCGTCAGGCGTTGGATCTTTTTGCCTGTGTGCGGCCTTGCAAATTTTATGAAGGGACCAAGGCTAAGGCTTCGGACATTGATTTGATCATTTTCCGGGAAAATACCGAAGATCTCTACGCGGGAATCGAATTTGATCTTGAGAGCCCCGAAGCCAAACGACTCATCAAGGAGATCAACCAGCTCCAGCCCAAAAAAATCCGAGAAGATTCCGCCGTTTCCATCAAACCGATTTCGGTTTTCGGTTCCCGCCGCATTGTCCGATACGCCTTCGACTATGCCCTGAAGCACAAACGCCGGAAAGTGACCGCGGTCCATAAAGCCAATATCATGAAATTCTCTGACGGGCTATTTCTAAAGACGGCCAGAGAAGTTGCGAAAGAATATCAAGGCCGCATCGCATTTGAAGATGTGATCGTGGACAATTTGTGCATGCAATTGATCCAAAGGCCGGGCGTCTTTGATATTTTGGTTTTACCCAATTTGTATGGGGATATTGTTTCGGATCTGTGCGCCGGTCTGATCGGAGGGTTGGGGATCGCCCCGGGGGCCAATATTGGGGAGGGGATCGGTCTTTTTGAACCCGTCCACGGCGCTGCCCCGAAATACGCTGGCCAGAATAAAGTCAATCCCACCGCCTGCATCCTTTCGGCTGTCCTGATGCTGGAGTATTTGAAGGAAATTCCGGCTGCCTCCCGGCTGGAAGCCGCTGTCAAGGTGGTCCTCAAAGAAGGCCGATCCGTTACTTACGATTTAAAAAATGATCGTAACGACCCAACGGCCGTTGGGACAGACCAGATGGCCGAGGCCATCTGCAAAAAAATAAGTTCAATGTAAAAGTCATTCTGGGACAGACTCGCTTTTTCCATCCTTCCTTTTTTAATCCTCTATGAAAAAAACGGTATGCCATATTCAAGATATGGGCCTGATGGATTATGGCAAGGCCTGGGAGTGGCAGAAAAAGACCGTCTCCTCAGTGATGAATGGGGGACCCGCGACGCTCCTTCTTTGCGAGCATCCGCCGGTTGTCACTTTGGGCCGTATGGCTAAGAAAGAGAATTTTTTAATCTCCCCGGACCAAATTCGCTCCCAAGGGATCCGCATCGTAGCGGTTGACCGCGGGGGGGATGTGACCGTGCATGCCCCGGGACAAATCATCAGCTACCCTATTTTTAATCTGTCGGATTTCGGCAGGGATTTGAGGATCTTCTTAGATCAATTAGAACACGTTGCCATTGATTTGTTACAAGATTTTGGTATAGTGGCTAGGAGCGTTGAAGACGAGCGGGGGGTTTGGGTGGGGCAGGAAAAGATCGCCTCGATTGGAATCGGCGTTAAGAAATGGGTCTCTTTTCATGGGATGGCGATCAATGGGAATACGGATTTGAAATATTTTACCATGATCAAACCGTGCGGCTTGGATCGGCCCATGACTTCCCTTAAGAAGCTTCTCGGAAAAGAGATTGATCGGGATCAAATCAAACAAAGACTCATTCAGAAATATGCCTTGAATTTTAATTTGGAGCTCCTTTGAGAAGACAGCCCGTGTTGAATCGTCTTATTCTGCCGGAATTGGGAGAAGGCATCACGAAGGCGACAATCGCCGTGTGGCATGCTCAACCCGGAGAATATGTCCAGGAATCCGATAGTGTCGTTGAGGTTGTAACCGACAAGGCCACCTTTCATGTCCCGGCCGGGGTCTCGGGCCGCATCAAGGAAATCCTCGTCCGAGAAGGGGAAGAGGCCCCCGTCGGAGGGGCCTTGGCATTGATCGAGCCTGGCGTTAAGCCATAGGATCTTTTTTACTCAAAAATGACCAGCCACCCCATCGCCAAGCCCCGGAAGATTCTTCTCATGTATATCACCAAGGTCTCCGGACACCGCGCCGCCACCATCGCCATTGAAAAATCCCTCAACCAGCTCGATCCCACCGCTGAAACCATGAGCATCAACGGCTTTGGTTACACCTACCCTCGATTAGAGAAGGTTGTGAACAAAGCCTATATGAGCATTATCAAAAGAACGCCCGGACTTTGGGATTATCTGTACGATAATCCAAGGATTGTCCAAGGGACGGAGGCGATTAAAAATTATCTTCACAAGACGAGTCATGCCAAACTCTCGGAATTGTTCGAAAGATTTCAGCCCGACACGGTGGTGTGCACGCAGGCGTTTCCCTGCGGGATGGTTGCGGATTTCAAAAAGTCCCGCCGTTTAAAATTTTTATTGATCGGTGTTTTAACCGATTATGCTCCCCATGCCTTCTGGATCAATGAGGGAGTGGATTATTACATCGTCCCTTCCCAAAAGATGAAAGATCATTTCATCGAAAAAGGGGTCCCTGAAAATGCCATTAAGGTTTTGGGCATTCCGATTCAGACGAGATTCATCCAGCGATTGGATAAAAGTCTGATCGCCCAGAGACTCGGTCTTCGAGAAGATCTGCCAACGGTCTTGGTTATGGGCGGCGGTCAGGGGTTGGGTCCGATCCGGGCGGTGGTCAAAAGTTTGGTCAAACTGAAAATGGATCTCCAAATCCTGGTGGTGGCAGGCACCAATCGAAGATTGGTCAATTGGTTGCGGGAGCTTTCGAAGAATAAGGACAAAAAAATTCTTGCCTTTGAGTATGTGGATTGTGTGGATGAGCTCATGGAGCTGGCCACGGTGCTGGTGACCAAACCCGGAGGCATGACCACATCCGAGGCCCTCGCCAAAGGGCTTCCGATGGCGATCATCAAGCCGCTTCCCGGCCAGGAGATCCGCAATACGGAATTCCTCTTGAGCGAAGGCATCGCCATTCGGGTGGATAAACCTAACCAAATCGGCAAAGAGGTGGAGGCGCTGCTCAAAGACCGTCAGCGTCTTTGGGCTATGCGAAAAGCCGCGTGCGCCCACAGTCATCCCAACGCCGCTTTGGATATTGCCAAGTTGATTTTAGAGCATCCCGTTTAGCCTTTGAGGATGAGGGCTGAATTGATGGGCATTCCAACGACGGATCATGTTTCGACTCTATCTTTATAAATTCGGGCAGTTTTGTGTCCTGCGGATGTCGCTTCCTTTAGCCTATCGGGTCGCGGGATGGCTCTCGAGGGTGCATTATTATCTTCATTTTCGCGATCGCCGGGCTGTGAAAAATAATCTTAAGGCCATTCTCCAGACGGAAGAAGATGTTTCCCGTTTAGCCAAAGAAGTTTTTAAGAATTTTGGAAAATATCTCGTTGATTTTTTTCGGATGAGAAAGACGCTGAATAAAAATTATGTGAAGAATCGTATTAAGATTGAGAATCTCAGGCGTGTGCAGGAGGTGTTAAGAAAAGGAAAAGGCGGGATTATTTTAGCCGCTCATATTGGCAATTGGGAGCTCGGTGCCGCGGTTATGAGCTTTCTGGGATATTCTTTGGTCGCGATTGCCCTTCCTCATAAGGAGCGGCCGGTCAATGATCTTTTCAATATCCAAAGAGAGATTTGGGGAATCACCGTGATCCCAACCAACGGCACCATCCGAAAGTGCCTGGAGGCTTTGAAAGAAAACAAATTGGTTGCGCTCCTCGCGGACAGAGCCTTTGGGATGCACGGCGAACCCGTCCCGTTTTTGAATAAAACCGCTCTCATCCCTAAGGGTGCGGCTGTTTTTTCTGTTAAGACAGGCGCTCCCATTCTGCCGGTTTTTCTCTTACGCAACGACGATGATTCCTTTACTATGATTTTTGAGGAACCCATCTTTCCTCCATCCCTGCACCCCGAAGCGGTGCCGGACGATGTGCTTTCGGCTGTCGTCAAACAATATACGAGGGTCATGGAACAAAAAATTCGGGAATATCCAACCCAGTGGTTAATGTTCAGGGAGTTCTGGATCAAGTGAGAGTGTGCGTCGTTATCCCGGTTCATAACGAGGCGAAAAATATAGGCCCTTTGGTTAAGGCGCTAAGACACGAAGGGCTGGATGTGGTTGTGGTCGATGATGGCTCGACGGATCAGTCGGGTCTTATGGCCCGGCACAATGGGGCCGTGGTCCTTACGCATGACAAAAAGCAAGGCAAGGGGCGTTCTTTATTGAAGGGATTTGGTTATGCCCTGGAAAGGGATTATGACGGCGTGCTGACCATGGATGGGGATGGCCAGCACGATGTCCATGACATCCCGCAATTTATGGAGCAGGCGAAAGGCGGAGGGCCCGCCATCATCACCGGCAATCGGATGCACAACCCTCAGGGGATGCCTGGGGTTCGTCTTTGGACGAATCGGGTGATGTCCGTTGTGATTTCTTTTCTTTGTCGCCAGAAGATCCCGGATACCCAATGCGGGTTCCGGCTGATTTCCTGTGCAATCCTCAGACAGCTCCAATTGACATCCTGTGATTTCGAGATCGAGACTGAGGTCCTGATGAAAGCCAGCAAAAAGGGATTTAAAATCGTATCTATCCCGGTGAGAACGATTTATTGGGGAGAGTCCAGCAAGATCAATCCTTTTTTCGATACGATCCGATTTTTTGCCTACCTGATCAAGGAAGCCTTGGCTCGTCAAAATTGAGGAGAAGGAGAAACCAATCCTGGGATGGCACGATGGAAAGGATATCCGAAAATAAGGTTTTTGTTGGCGCGCTGACCATCTCTTGCCTTATGCATGTGGGTATGTTGGCCCGGTTTTCTTATACCACAACCCATGATTCTCAAAAGCCTCTTCCCAAGCCAGAGATGATCTATCAACCGATGAGGGCGGTCGTGGTTAAAAAGGAGAGCTCAACAAAAGAGAAAGAAAGTTATTCTCATCAAAGAATCCAGACGCTCCCAGAAAAGAAATTTATCAAACCCCCCCAGGGGCTGAGGAAGGATGAGGCCCTCCCTATCGGTCGCCTCCGAGAGATCCCTCAGATGAGTGGCGCATTTAAACTGGATAAAAGGCAGCCCCGCGAGCTGGATAGCAAGTCTTTGGTGCGTAAAATTACGATCGCTGCGATCCAATCGGAAAAAATCAGTAATCCCACTTATATCAATTATTATCAAATCATCCGTAATAAAATTAAGAATCGCGCGTATATAAACTACTCTCAAATGGAATCGGGGGAGGTCTATCTCACCTTTGTCCTTTTGTCCAATGGTTCTTTAAAACAGTTAAAGCTCATCGAAGAAAGGACCTCGGCTAATGGTTTCCTTAAGGGCATTGGATTAAAAAGCATTCAAGAGGCCAGTCCATTCCCCTCGTTTCCGAAAGATTTGAAATATCCGGAGCTCACCTTTAATGTCGTGATTTCCTTTGAAGTGAAAGATTAGCCCTTCGACTTGCGCTCAGGGCAAGCCCCCCTAGCGGAAGTGCCGCTGGATATTCCAGAGAATTTAGTTGCAGCGGCACTAGCTTCCGTTGTAAATTTCCAACGAATGATTTGAAAAAATTTTAAGAGCTGCTTGAATAACGCAACATACAGAAAGGTGGGGCGCTTCCCTATGTCAAGACTTCCGGCTTTAGCCAGATTCCACAAGCTCGTTGACGACATTTCCCGGCTTTACGCGAATGCGCGCTCGGTGCAGGTGCGCTTTGGCTGGGAGACGGGGCGGCGCATTGTTGAAGAAGAGCAGGACGGGGCGATGCGCGCGACACGTGGAGCAGGGCTTATCCGTCGAGTTTCAGAGGTCATGACCAAAAGATATGGCGCTGGATTTTCCGTAAGCAATTTGTGGAAGATGCGTCAGTTTTATCTGCTTAATCCAAAACACTCGGTACCGAGAGAATTGGATTGGACCGATTATGTCGCGTAGGGAACGGTCGCGACCGTTCCCTACGCATTTTTGAATTTTAATTGACATGAAGTCCAGGAGGTTGACAAGATTTTTGGGGAGTGTTATCCTAGAGCCATCGCATCCCTCTGATCCCAAAAGAATTTTTCAACAATGGCAAAAACTAATAGCTTGCCAAATTTTGAATATGGAACGATTTGGGAAGACCCAATTAGCGGTCATCGCGTTGGCTGTCTTGATGTTTCTAAAAAAGAAGATGTTGAAAAGTTAATGAGGGGCGAGAAAGCAGTTTTGGCGGTTCAGGACCCCCCTTACAACGTTGATATCAATGATGAGTTTGGTAATTTGCCGTTGGAGCAATATATCAGTTGGAGCGATAAGTGGGTTGACCACACTTTAGATGCGCTAGGTCAAAATTTTTCTCTCTATGTTTGGCTTGGTGCAGATATTAGAGATGGACTCCAACCTCTTGCTGATTTTATAATCATGATGCGCAACAAGCCCGTTAGAATACGAAACTTTATCACTATGAGAAATCAGCGCGGATACGGAACACAAAAAAACTGGATGGCTATTCGCCAAGAATTACTTTACTACATAAAAGGAGAACCAATTTTTGATGTTCAGGCAGAATACACAGACATACCCAAAAAGACGAAAGGATACTACAAAAAAGTTAATGGAAAGATGACAGAAAATTTTGAAAGGAGTAAATCGCTTACAATTCGCGCTGGAAATGTTTGGCACGATATACAACAAGTTTTTTATTTAATGCACGAAAATATTGAGGGTTGCTTTGCTCAAAAACCCCTCAAGTCCGCAAAGCGGATAATTGAAGCGAGCAGTAAAACCGGCGATCTTGTTGTAGATTTCTTTGGTCATTCTGGCTCAACTTTGCTACAAGCGGAATTAAGCAAAAGGAAATGTTACACAATGGACATAAACCCGAATTATTGCAAGATTATGGCCGCTCGCTTGCTTCATCACCGGCGCACCGGAGAAACGGGATGGGGGCGCCTAAAAGTTTTGAAGGATGGGCAAATTTTGGTAAAAGATGAGGAATTATTGGGCGCGCCAACCCTTCTAGATTTAGCTTAATTTTTATGGATAAGAAAAAATTAGACCAAAAACTTGAGGAGTGGATTAAAAAACTA
>Ga0114945_10001077_pt1 | contig 17220 bp, 18 predicted proteins | sample OV2TP3_FD_87194 | JGI IMG/M metagenome (GOLD analysis project Ga0114945, IMG submission 87194) | Hot spring microbial communities from Beatty, Nevada to study Microbial Dark Matter (Phase II) - OV2 TP3 | ecosystem: Environmental > Aquatic > Thermal springs > Hot (42-90C) | place: USA: Beatty...
CTCTGCAACCCCCGCCACCGCGTCCCGGTGAACTTCGGCGACGCCTTGATTGTCCTAACGCACGTGGAATTGGAGCGTATCATCCTAGAGCGCTGGCGTAGGGGACTTGTCTCACGGGAGGACTTCGTATGAAGCAACTGGTGTGGGCGGCTACCGGTGTCATCGCGATGTGGGCCTGGCCGGCCATGGCGAGCGCCCAGGATCTCGAGAAGCGGATGGAGGAACTCAAGAGGGACTATGAGCGCCGCCGCCACGAGATGGAAGGGCAATTCAAGAAGACGATGGAGCGACTCGAACACGAATTCCGCGAGAGGATCGAGGAGCTCAAGCGTCACGGCGGAAAAAAAGAGGATGGGCGCAAACACGAGAAGCATGAGAAGTCCGAAAAGCACGACGAGCGAGGCGACCACGGGGACGTCTTCCGCAAGCTGATGCATCGTCTCGAGGAACTGGAGAAGCGCTTCGAGGAATTCCGCCGCCGGTCGGGACCGGATCGCCGCGACGATCACGACCGCCGCGACAAGCGGGACCACGACCGGCGCGACGACGATCGGAAGGGCGACGGGCGCGAGCGTTGCCCGCTGTTCCGATTCTTCAACGACCGCGATTTCGACTGGAAGAACTTCGATTGGAAGCGGTTCGAGAAGGACTTCCGCGGGCCGCGCGATCGGAAAGGCGGCGACCGGTGGTTCATGTTCCGCAACGACGACGATGACGACGACCGCCAAGAGTTCCGGCTCTTCGAGAAGAAGTTCGACGGGGATCGTCGAGAGGATGGAAAGCGGGGGGGAGAGCGCGACGGGAAGTTCTTCTTCCGCTTCGATGACGACGGCGATCGTCGGGAGGACGGAAAGCGCAAGGGTTGCGAGAAGTGCCCCTCCAAGGGCGATCGACGCGATTTCTAGTCCGACCCGCAATTACGAACCCCTCGGTGGGAAACCGCCGAGGGGTTTTTCTATGATGCCCATTTTGCTTTCCCGAGGCGGAGAGCGCCGGTACAATCCGGAGCCTCATGCCCGGGGAACCGCTCGTCGATCCGTCGAAGCTGGACTTCTCGAAACCCCTTCACGAGCGGGCCTCCATCGAAAAGTTCGTGCCCCATCGCGGCGCCATGCTGCTCGTGGATGCCGTTCTCAGTGTGGATCCCCCCCAGAACCTCATCGTGGGCTACAAGGATTGCCGATTCGACGAATTCTGGACCTCGGGCCACTTCCCGGGGAATCCGATCTTGCCGGGAGTCCTCGTCACGGAGGCGCTGGCGCAGTTGGCCCTCCTCTACATCAAGCTGGCCGTACCGGACGATCGGAAGCTCTGGGTGCTTACGGGTCTGGACGAGGCCCGGTTTCGCGGAATGGTCCGGCCCGGCGATCGTCTTGTCCTTGCCGGACGCATGTTGCACCTCACGCACCGGGGCGGAAGGCTGATGGCGCAAGCGTTCGTGGGCAATCGATGCGTCGCCGAGGTGAGAATCCTTGCCGTCCCCAGCTGATTCCGAACTCTCCGCGATCGATGCGGCCGCCGAGGCGGTCCGCGAGCGGTTCCCGAATTTCCCTCCGGTGGCCGTCGTCCTGGGCTCGGGTCTCGGAGACGTGCTCGCCACCGGAGGTCCGACGCTTCCGTACTCCGAGATCCCCCACTTTCCCCGCCCGCGGGTGGAAGGGCATTCCGGCGTCCTCGAGGTGGGAGAGTTCGCGGTGCTCCGGGGGCGCTGCCACTTCTACGAAGGCCATCCCATGGAGGCGGTCGTCCGCCCCGTTCGGATGCTGGCGCGCCTGGGCGTTCGGACTCTCCTTCTGACCAATGCCGCCGGGACGGTGGATCGTCGCTTCCGGCCCGGCGACCTCATGCTGATCGAGGACCACCTGAATTTCCTCGGCGGCAATCCGCTGCGCGGAGAGAATCTCGAGGTCTTTGGGCCTCGGTTCCCGGACTTGACGGACGCGTATGATCCGGGCCTGCGGAAGCTCGCGATCTCGGTCGCGCGGACGGAGCGGATCCCGCTTCGGAGGGGCGTCTACGCGGCGGCCCCGGGCCCGTCGTACGAAACGCCCGCGGAGATCCGAATGTTTCGCCGATTGGGGGCGAGTGCGGTCGGAATGTCCACGGTACCGGAGGTGATTGCGGCGCGCCATGCGGGCCTCAAGGTGACGGCGATCTCGTGCATTACGAACCTCGCGGCCGGCCTTGCGCGGCGTCCGCTCGCCCACGCCGAGGTGCTCGAGACCAATCGCCGGGCCGGCGGACTCCTCGAGCGGCTCCTCCGAGGGATCCTCGGGAGAATGCGGTGAAGGATTTGGTCGACGCGGCCCGAGCGGCCATGGAGCACGCCCACGCGCCCTATTCGCGCTTCCGTGTGGGAGCGGCGATCCGGACCCGATCGGGGCGAATCTATTTCGGCTGCAACGTCGAGAACGCGGCGTTCGGGCTTGCGATTTGCGCGGAGCGCGGGGCCGTCTCCGCGGCGGTAGCGGCCGGCGAGCGGGATTTTCTGGAACTCGCCATCGTCTCTTCGAGCGGTCTTCCGACTCCGCCCTGCGGTGCCTGTCGCCAGGTCCTCGCGGAATTCGCGGAGGATCTCCCCATCGTCCTGGCGGGAGACCGAGACACGGTGCGGACGACGCTCGCCCGACTCCTTCCGGCGGCGTTTCGTGCAGGGAACCTTGCCGGAGATTCCGTCCCGGACTATAGTGGGGTCCGCAGCAGGAGGAAACGCTCATGAGATGGTTTTGGCTTGTTCCCGTCGCGCTCTTGGCGGCCTGCGGCAGCAAGCCGACCGGATTGGTGAAGTTCTCCGGCTTCGCGCCGATTCGCCCGCAGGACACCGATAGCAGGACCGCGATTCCCTATTGCGGGGCGTGCGGAACGAAGGTCGATCTCGGAGCGTCCAAGTGCAAGAACGCGAAATGCCTGGAGCCGCTCGCGTGGGCCGAATCGTGGGGCTGCGGATTCTGCGGCGCTTCCGGGGAGTGCCGTCCTTGCCGACTCCTGGATCAGCGGGATTTCCAGTGCTCGAACTGCCGCGGGAAGGGCGTCCTGACCTATGAAGGGCGGAGTCCCAAATGCCCGCAGTGCGACGGTACCGGAAAGTGCCCCATGTGCAAGGGAACCGGGAAGTGCGACCAGTGCGGCGGGAACAGGAAAATGACCCGGGATCAAGTGGCCAAACTTCTCAAAGACCGCGAGACGAAGAAGGATAAGGACGAGACGCAGCCGTAGATCCTCCAGAAGTTCGCCTCTCCGCTCCTTCGGAAGAGCGACGTGTCCTATGCCGAGCGGATGTTTGCGGAGGTGGAGGGAAGGTCACCGAGCGGCTGGTTGGTCCTCCCGTATCTCCTCAATGGTGGCTCGCTGAATGATCCTAGGCTTCGGAAGAGGATGGTGAAGGAGTTCCGGCATTCCTCTCGCGACAGGGTCTTTCGAGACCTGTGCCGGCTCCTTCAAGCGACCGGGTCGAAGGAACTCGTCGAGGACCTCTTGAACGTCCTGCCCCCGCGGAGCTTCCAAACATTCCGGGAGATTCTTTATTATCCGCCGATGCCGGACGAGCCCGAGAAGCGAAGAGTGGTGGTTACAGAACCGCGAGCGGGCCAAGGGGAATCCGGAGAAAAGGCAATTCGAGCTTCTCTAGGGATCTACTGAAATGCCGCGTTCCGCGCCTGGTACATGCAGAAGCGATTCTTCCCCAGTCGCTTCGCCGAGTAGAGGGCCTCGTCCGCGCGGAGAGCCAGCTCCCGCGAGTCCGGTGCGTCGTCGGGAAACACGGCCGCGCCGAGGGAAAACCCGACTTGCAGCGGCTGTCCGTTCGAGAAGAACTGTTCTTGCGCGAGAGCGGCCACGATCCTTTCGCCCGCCGCCTGGAGGCCCGGCTTCGTAGTGTCGGGGAAGAGTACCTCGAACTCGTCCCCGCCGTAGCGCGCGACGACGGGGTTGGCCTCCACCTCCTGAATCCGTGCGACCAAGTCCACCGTCCGTACCGTCGCTGAAAGAAGTCGCGATACTTGCCGGAGAACCTCGTTGCCCGTCTCGTGGCCGTAGGTGTCGTTGATCTGCTTGAAGTCGTCCACGTCGATCATCAGAAGTCCGCAGGTGCGACCGTGCCGCCGCGCGCGGGCGACCTCGCTCTCGAGCCGCTTCTCGAAGTGGGAATGGTTGTAGAGACTCGTGAGTCCGTCGTGGATCGACTTGATGTGGAGCAGGGCGTTGTCGATCGCGACCGCCGCATGGTCGGTGAGGATTTCGGCCAGGGCGATCTCGCGCTTCCCGAACGCACCCACGACGGAGGGATTGTCGAGATATACCGCGCCCACGAGCCGCGTCTTCACCCGCAAGGGGACGCACAAGATGGAGAGGAGACCCTGGTCGTGGATGCTTTCCGTCAAGCGGAAGTCGGGAGCGGCATGAGCGTCGTCGAGGACGATCCGCTTCCCGGCATCCCGGAGCTGGCGGAGCACCGTGCGCGAAATCCCCATCTCGAAGCGCTTCAAGTCCTGCTTCTGACGGTTCCGCGAAATCTCCACTTTGAAGCGGTCGCCGTCGAAGATCACGATCGTACCCCGCTGGGCGTTGCACGATTCGATCATCGTGTCCACGATCGTCGTCAATAGCTTCCGGAGGTTGAGCTCCGAGTTGATCTTCTTGATCATGTCGAGGATCGGCCGGAGCTGGTCGAGCGCGGTGTCGTCTTGCGTCGCGGAGGGAGGGGGCGGAGGGGTCGCGACCTGGATGGGCATCTTCCAGAGACCGCTTTGCGACGTCGGCGCTTCCCCCAGCGCGGACAGCACCGCCGGGCTCTGAAGGAACCGCTCCCGGGCCTCGGGAGAGAGACCTTGGCCGATTTTCTGGATGATCTCGCGCGCCGTTTGCCGCGCGGCGATGGCCTCCCGATCCCGACCGGCTCGGAAGCAGAGATTGGCCCGGATTCCGTGGATCATCCACTCGAGCTGCAGGTCTCGTTCCCGGGCGTTCTCCTCTTCCGCCGTGCCAAGGAGCGCGAGGGCCGCGTCGAGTTGGCCAACACGATCCTCGCACACGGCCTTGATGAGGAGGGCGTGACCGCGAAGCGAGGGGCGGCCGACGGCGGCGCCCGCCTGGAAGGCGGCCTCCGCGGACGTCCGCGCCTCGACGTACTCCTCGCGCGCGACGGCGATCTCCGCGGCGACGATGTGGGCGAACGCGGCGCGTTCGTCCTGGGGCGCGCGGCTGAGCTGTTCGAGCCCTTCGTCCACGAGTCGGGCGGCGCGCTCGTATTCGGCGAGTCGAAGATGGGCTTGCGCCCCGGCCGCCTTCGCGTGGGCCGCGATCAGGGGCTGCTGCGCGCGCAGCGCCAAGTCTACCGCTTCGGCGGCGAACGTCCGAGCCTTGAGCGGATGGGACATCCGGCAGAGCGTTTCGGCGCAACGGACGAGGGCGGAGGCGGCCTCGTCTCGTTGCCCGTGCTGAAGGAGTTCGACCGCGTTCTTCCGCGCGGCGGAAAGCGCGGCCTCGTACTGTCCTTCCAGGGAGAGCCGGGTAACCTCGTCCATGGTCGTGAGGATCATAACACGAGGTCGCTCTCGATCAAGCGGCAAAGTCGAGCGAAGGAATCCCCTTCCGCCGGCGTACTTTTTCAGTAGAATACGCACCTCCGCCGTCGGCGGTGTCGTATTAATAGCCACCGATCCAGGGGGTGATATGAAACGGATTCGGACCCTGCTTCCCGCCCTCGCGATGCTCGCCGCCGCGCCTCAGGACAAGGACGAGTACCAGAAGAAACTCGCGGCAATCCAGAGGAACCACGCTGCGGGCCTGGCGGGCATCGGCGATTCCCTCGCGACCTCGCAGATGTACCGTTGGGCGAACGATGTCTGGAACCAGGCGCTGAAGCTGGATCCGGATTGCGCCAAGGCGCGGTAGAAGCTCGGCTACGTCAAGGCAGGCGACGGCTGGGAATTGGACGCGACCAAGCGGCGCGAGACGGAAAACAAGAGGAAGGGGAAGGATGCCGACGAGGCCCGTAAGCGGTGGGACGACAAGATGGCGGCCCTCGGCAAGGAGTACGCCAAGAAGTACGCGGAACTGGCCGCTTGGTGCAAGAAGAACAATATGACTGCGGAGACGGAAGCGTGTTACCGCCAGGCGCTCGATCTCGATCCGTCGAACGAGAGTGCGCGAAAGGGATTGGGATACAAGAAGCTGCCCAAGGGCGGTTGGGTCACGCCGTACGTCGAACAGACGATGAAGGAGATGAAGGAAGGCATCGTGAAGGCGCCGAAGGGAAGCCCCTCCACCACGGCCGTCGAGCCGGAGAAGGGGATGGGCCTGAACTTCAAGAAACAGGAAAGCGAGCACATGATCGTCGCATCGCCGCATCTGGGCCAGAAGGAATTAGAGGAGCTGGTCCAGCATGCCGAGCACGCCTACGCGATGTGGCACAAGATCTTCAACCACAAGGACGGATTCGGCGGGCAGAAGCAGCAGTTCATCATCCTCAAGGACAAGTCGCAGCACGAGAAATATGTCGATCTCTTCTATCAGGGGGATGCCTCGCACAAGGAACTCGCCCGGAAGTCCGCGGGGACGGGAGGATTCCCGATCCAAGAGTGCTACCATACGGACCACCCCGATCTGACCGGGCCGCGCGACTACGTCATCCACGGGACGATCCAGAATCTCCAGGAGTTCTTTTCCACCGGCCAGCGGACCCAAAGCCATCATCCGATCTGGCTCACGGAAGGAATGGCCTACTACTTCACGAAGATGATGAAGGAGACGGCCGTCTGGTCCTGAGTGGATCTTGCGGGAACCGGGACCGGCGGTCCCAAGGCTTCCAAGGATCCCGCGGATTGGCCCTTCATCATCCGCAAGTTCATCAAGGAGGCAGCCGATCCCGACATCCGGGCCGTCATCAACTGCGCGAACTTCGCCGAGTTCGATCCCACGGAAGCGGTGAAGGCATGGAGCTTGTGCGACTTCCTGATCGCCGAGCACCGCGAGAAATTCATCGAGCTCTGCCAGGACCTCCGGACGCAGAAGGACAACGGCGAGGAGTCCTTCAAGAAGGTGTTCGAGTGGACGCTGGAGGATCTCAACGCCCGCTGGAGGAACTACGCCCAGCAGGCGTACTTGGGACTCTAGGGGCCACTCTTCCGCCGCCTCTGGCGGAAGGAATTCAAGGATTCGGGGTAGAAGAGGTGGTAGTCGTCTTTCTCGGGAATCCCGACCCCGATTAGGAACACTTTCGAGCGGTTCGGCAGGAAGGAAACATTCTCTGGGTGGGTGACACGGACTCGGCGGCCGGTCAGGAGTTCGATCTCGAAGGGTTGGAAGGGCTGCGCCTCGAGAAGATCGAAAAGCGCCTTAAGCATCTCAGCCTAAAGAGTAGCGGGTGTGGACCCGTTTCTCAAGCCGGCATTGGGAAGCGTCTTGGGGCCGTACCGGCTCGGCCATCTTCGCCAAGATCGACTCGATGCCGCTCCCGAATCTCCTCGCGCAACGGGGTCCGCTCCCCGAACGATACGGATCGAGTGGGATCCTCCGATCGGGTTCCGTGGAGTAGAGTCTCGTCGACACCTACCGGTCCTTGAATCCACGGGTCGACAAGTACGACGGCCTCTGAAGAATCCGACCGGCATTCCGTCCATTCTCGAATCGTGACTTCCGAGACCCGAATGTGAACCGGCGATACCTTGTCCGTCTGTCGGAGGCCGTTGCGCTCAGTTCGCCGGCGGAAGGACCGAAGGCGCTCCGCATCTCGATCGGCAAAGTACCGCGAATGACGCCCGGATTCTTCTGAGTCGTCTCCACCCACACTTTCGAGGCTGACAGGACTCTTGGCCGGAGAGTTCGAAAGATCGGCACGCTGCTTGCTTCCCTCCTCAGTCATGACTCGTGAGGGGTCGTGGGGGAGCGGAGTCGCTTCAGCAGTCGCCGTGGCCCTGGTCGGTCTTGCCGCCGACAGCGACTCGAGAGGGACCGCAGATCGGGCCATGTTTTGAAACGTTCCGCGGGCCGCAGTTTGTAGAGGCCCGCGATCTCGATGGATCCCCTTTATGAGGGAAGTGACAATGAAGTCGTTCGTAGGCAGTCTCGCAATTGTCGTCGCCACGGTGGTCGCCGGCCTCGCGCGGGCGGAGGCCCAGCAGTCCAAGGTCACCCTGACCACGGACAGGCCCGTCTACAAGGCGGGCGTTTCGCAAGTGAAGATTACCCTGACCAACGGATCCTCGTCCACGCTCGTCATGAGCGCGTCGGCCCCGTGGTGGATCCAGAAAGGCGACGCGCTCGTGTATTCGCCCGTCTCGCTCACGCTCTCCGTGCCGATCGGCGTGGGACAGTCCGTGAGCTGGATCTGGCACCCGCAGACCGACACGATGTCCGGGGGCCCGGCGGGAAAGGGGACGTACACGGTAACCGTCGAAGGGCTCACGCTGGGCACGCAGAGCTTCCAGCTTTCGCACCAGTTCGCCCTCACGAGCACGGGCAAGGTGGCCGGTTCGACGATGTTTCCACTGGCGGTCGGGGACAAGTGGGACTATGTCAAGGACTCGCAGCCCGACGTCGTGTCCTCGAGCATGGAGGTCACCTCCAAGTTGAGCGATTCGAACTGGTACAAGGTCGAGAACCTGCTGAGCGGGACCCGGTGGGCCAAGCGGAGTGGCTTTACCTATCCGACGCTCTACACGACATCAAATCCGCTCTCAACCTCCGGGGCCGGCCCGCTCTTCCGGTTTAACCGGGCGCTCGGCTACACCTGGATCGTCAACGTCGCCCCCCAACTGACCTCCGCGACTCTGAAAGTCGGGGCCGTCAATGAGACGGTGGTGACTCCCGCGGGTACATTTACGGGGTGCTACCGCATCGACCATGTCGCCGACACGGTCGCGTACGCAGGCGTCGAGCGCTTCTGGTTCGCTCCCGGGATCGGGCTCGTGCAATACTCCGCGCAGACGCTCTGGGGCGGGATCGTGTACCGCTTGAATCGCGCCAAGGTGTGGTGCAGCACGGACGGCAATTTTTACACCATCGGCAAGTAGCAACCTCTTCCCCTCGCGGGCTCCGGGGCGATGCGCCTCGGAGTCCGCGCTGGGAATTGGGTGTTGGGTCTTGTCCGACCGGGATTGCCCAGGGCCCGCATTCTCCAGGAGCCCGTACGCCAGGATCGGGGCCGACGAGAAGGGACCAGCCGCGTCTTCTGCTCTCCCCCCGGTAGACGACCCGGACCTCCTCTACTCGGCATACTCAAAATCGTTCCCCGAGACGTTCACGAAGATGTTGTCCGCGAAAACGTTATTGCTTGGATCGGCGAACACATAATTCGAGTTCTTGATGGCATACGTCATCCTGCCCTGGGACTGGAAGGTGTTTCCAACGATGCTGATCTCGGAACCCTGCCCGGCCCCGAAGAAATCGATGGCGTAGCCTAGGGTACCATCCGGCAGACCGTCGTTGCCCGATCCAAGGTAGATCCCGTCGCCGCGGAAGCCGGCGATCTGCACCCCGTCAATCAGCACGTTCTTCACTCCATTGAGGTTCAGTACGTGTTGATGCTCGAGGAAGGAGGAGGACTCGATGTTGTCCATCAACGTGAGCCTCCGGATGGTGATATCCGACTGAGAATTGCCGAGGGCCTCAGATCCGGGATTGACCGAGAAGACGTAATGAACCCCGGCTGCGGAGCTGTTCTGCCTCAGGACCGCCGCCCAGGTTTCGCCCCGCAGCTCGATCTTGCTGTAGAGCTTCAAGTCCGCCACAGGATAAAGCCCGTTCGGAACGTAAACGACTCCTCCGCCGGCGTTTCGCGCCGAATCGATCGCATTCTGGACGGCCGCGGAATCGTCCAGACCATCGTCGGCGACGGCGCCGTACTCGGTCACGTTGAACAGAGGCGCGGAGTCGTGCGCTTTCTCCTCGTTGTCGTCGTGTCTTCCGTCGCATCCAACAACCACGAAGGCCAGGAGCATCCCGCGCGCCATCCCCCCTTGAGTTTCCAACGCTCCTCCACCTGTCCGATTCTCCTCGGAGATTCTGCGGTTCGGTCCGGAGCGGCACCATTACGGATAGCGATCGACCGGCAAATTGCTGAAGGTGTTCTCTCCGACAAGGAGATTCGTGTTCTTGTCCGCGTAGGATCCCAAGGGGGTGATCGTCATCCCACAGTAGATCCACCCGAAACTGCCCACGGAGGCGGTATTCGCGATCAGATTCCCCTTCACGGTGATGCCGTCGGACCAGAAGTCCTCATCGGGGACCGATGCATGACCGGGAAGGTGGAGGCGGATCCCCGAATTCCGCGCTAGGCCGGCGTCATCCCAGGCCTTGCCGCAGTCCTGGACCACATTCCGCTCGATGTTCAGCCCCTTCGTGCCCCATGGCGAGCCCGACACCGTAATGCCGCTTCCCGTCATGCCGCTGATTAGGTTGTCGACGATCGAACTGTCCCAGAGCGAGTGGACGGCCATGCCTCCCGCCACGATCGTGGAATCCGCCGGGAGTGCGCTCGTGATGGTATTTCGGGCCAGGATCAGCCTTTCCACCTTGGACGCCTTGGCGTAGGGCTCGGTCCAATTCAGATCCTGCCCTCGCGGCAAGAAAATTCCGTCGCTTTCTCCCAAGGTCCCCGGGGGCGCATAGACCGAGATCGTATTGTCGGAAATGGTGACGTCGCTCATCGCCTTCCCGATCCAGAAATTGATGCCCCCCCAGCACCGGTTCAGGACGTTGCGGGAGACCAGCACGTTCCGGAGGAACTTCGGGGTCGAGGCGACATACATCGCCGGATAGCAGCCGATGATCGTGTTGTCGACGAAGACGGAATCGCTTCCATGGATCTCGAATCCGCCCGTATACCCTCTCAGGGCGATGTCCGGATTCTGCTGCTCGATGTGGTTCCCCTGGGCGACCGTCGAGGCCCATTCGGAGTACCCGAAACTGAAATCCGAGTTGTAGACGTTTTCGACATTCCCGGTTCCGGTATAGTGCCCCCCGTTCAGGAACACATTGCCGACGATGTACGCTTCGCGGTTGGGTGACGTTCCGCCGAAGGTCGTGTCGTCGACCAGCTGCACGTCGTTGTGTCCCGCGCCGTTCAGGAATCGGTTGTCGTGAATCCACACCCGCGCTCCGCCGATAAATCGAATCATGACGGCGGGTCGGGCGGCGCCGAGAGGGGTCAGGTTGTTGGCCGCGTTCCCGTCGAAGGTCAGGTTCTCGACGCAAATATTGACGTCGTCTTTCCCGTCCAAGTGCCGGTTGTGCAGGAAATTGGCGTGCTGAGCATCGGACTGGTCCAGGAGATGGTCCTTCATTTTGAGAATCGTCTGATCTCCCGCGCCGAGAAGCCGTACGTTCGACTGGAGAGTGATGAGTCTGTTGTTCAGCCAGCCGCCGCCAGGGATCACGGTTCCGAGCAGATAGGTGCCGGGGGGGAAATACACGGTGCCTCCGCCCGCGTCGCTTGCGGCATCGATAGCGCTCTGGATTGCGGCGCCGTCGTCCGCGATTCCATCTCCCTTGGCACCGTACTGGGTGACCGTGTGGGTGATCCCGGAGAAGGGGCATTTCGGCCATGCGGGAACGGCTTCCTGAGCGCTGTCGCCACCGGAGGCGGGAGAGGGCTCTCGCTCACCGTCGCAGGCGGATACGAGGGAGAGGAGCGACACGAACCCGATCGCGGCCAGCCGACCCATCCTGGATCTCCCTGCGGTCATGGTTATCTCCTCTGGTCCCCGACCATAAGAACTCGACGATGGCGGCCATACCCCATTCGCGCCTTCTGTCCTCGGCGTACCCGTCTGAGCGGACCCGAGAAGGAAGCGTCAGTGGAAAATCGAGCGCGATGGGGAGCGGGATCGGCGATCCTGGGGAGCCTCTGATACGCCGATCCCGCGGGAAGATCTACTTGCCGCCGGTCGTGGTCCGGAGAATGACCCCGTCCCACCCCGCGATCCAGCCGTGCGTGGCATCCAGGAAGTCCACCGCGAACAGGGGGTTCGTCGTCCCGCTCGCGAGCTCGGACCAGGTTTCCCCGCCGTCCTCGGTCCTGAGGATGGCTCCCTTGTCGCCGACCGCGACCGCTGTATGGACGTCGATCGCGGTCACGGCGTGGAGGACGTAGCCGATGCCGCTGACCAGCTTCGACCAGCTCACGCCGCTGTCGCCCGTCTTCAGGATCGTGCCGTCATCCCCGACCGCATAGCCTATGCCCTCGGGCAGCATGCACGCGTGATTGAGGTTCCTCGTCGTGCCCGAAGAGCCCGGGCTCCAGTTCGTGCCGCCGTCGCGGGTGTAGTAGGCGGCGCCGTCATCGCCCACCACGACGCCGACTTGCTCGTTTTGGAAGGCGACTCCGAGGAACTCATAGTTCGAGGTGCCGCTCGTGAGCGCGATCCAAGTCGCACCGCCGTCCGTCGTCTTGATGATGCTACCGAAAGACCCGGAGGCGTAGCCCGTCAAGGGGGACGGGAACGAAAGCGCATAGAGGTCCGCCGGTACGGGACTCGTGCGTTTGGTCCAGGTGTCGCCCCCGTCGGCCGTCGCAAGGATCGTGCCGAAACCCCCGACCACGAGGCCGTTGTCGGCGTCGAAGAAGTGCAGGCCGTACAGCGTGCTGGGCACGCCGCTCAAGAGGGCCGACCATGTCGCGCCCCCGTCCGTCGATTTATAGATCCTGCCTCCGTCACCTGAGGCGTAGCCGACGCTCTCCGTCGGGAAGTCCACCGTGTGGAAGTCGTAGCTCGTCACAATCGAGCGGTCCTCCCACGCCACCGGAGCGGCTCCTCCGCTTCCGAACACCGTCGAGGAGTCGTCCGACCCGCCGCCCCCACCGCCACACGCCGCCAGACCGCTCGTCATGACCGCCGAGAGTGCGATCCACTTCATGATTCCTTCTCCTTAACCTTCACTCCCAGAAGGATTCGCGGATCTGGGCCAAGGCTTCCGCGAACGCACAGGCCGTCGGGTATCTGTGCGACTTGTGCTTGGACATGGCCTTCCGGCAAACAGCCTCCAGCCTATCGATCGCCGGCCATTCCCGGGTTCCGAGCCCGGGAGGATCGTCCCTCCCGATCTGGTCCAGGACCGCGAGCGCCGTTTCTCCCTCGAACGGAGGTCGCCCTGAGAGGGTTTCGTACAGCAGGGCTCCCAAGCCGTACACATCGGTCCTCTCGTCGATCTCTCGCACCCACCCGTTCGCCTGCTCGGGTGCCATGTACGCGGGCGTTCCGACGATTTCCCACAGGGCTTCGGAAGCCGCGCTTCTCCCCAGCCCGAAGTCCGTGAGGACGACTCGACCGCCTTTTTCCAAGAGGACGTTCGAGGGCTTGAGATCGCAGTGGAGGACGCCTCGGTCGTGGGCGTGCGCTACCGCCCTGGCTACGGTTTCGACCGCCCGGAGGAGCGGCGCCTTCTCCTCGTGGATCGCCTCCAACAACGTCCGTCCATGGATGTACTCGAGGGCGATGTACGAGGACCCCCAGCTCTCGCAGGATCCCGCCTCGAGGACGGCGATAATGTTCGGGTGACGGAGGGTCGCCGTGATGCGCGCCTCCCGTCGGAGTCGATCCCTCGCTTCGGAGCTGCATCGCTCTTTGCGCAAGACCTTCAGCGCCACCGTTCGCCGGAAAACCGAATCTTGAGCCTCATACACGAGGCCCATCCCTCCCTCGGCGATCACCCTCTCCAATTCGTATTTGCCGATTCCCTTGCATCCGGGAGCCTCGCCCTTCACGGCCACGAGGCCGTCGAACTCGTCGGGGATCCGTTCGAGGAGCATATCAGACGTCCTTCTCACGGATTTCGGAGGAGTTGCATTGGGGAATCGGTGGGGAGAGGGCCAAGAACTCTCCCCTCGTTTTCTTGAGCGTCTGCCGAACCGTTTCGTGGGAGATGCCGTCGACGACCTTAAGTTCCACGAGACGATCCGCCAAGAGGCGCAAGGTCCAACGGACGCGTCCTTCCGGTGGTGAACCACCTGCGACGGCCATCAGGCTCGCCTCCGCAGCTCCGACGAGCTTTCGTTCGCGAGACGGTCGGATGGGTGGCTTGCGATCGAGCGCGCTCCGGAGTCCTTCCAGGACAAAGCGCTGCCGAATCTCCCGAACCGTGTTGGGATGTACGCCGAAGGCCTCCGCCGCCCGCTCGTCCGTCCACCGCGAAGACTCCTCGTCCACTTTAAGGAGGATTTGCGCGTGAATCAGCTTGTGCCGAGTGGCCTTGCCCTTGGAAAGGACCTCTTCGAGGGCCCTGCGCTCGGCCGGCGACAGATGGACGGTGAAGCGCTTGTTCATGATCGGGGCCCGGAGGTCGTTCTTTCAGACTGGATGGAACAGGGGAACATCCACAGGGCTCGACGAGTGCGTCCATACCCCATACGCGTCTTCTTCCCTCGGCTTACCCGTCAGAGCGACCGGGGGAAGGAGACGTCAGTGAGAAATCGAACGCAATTCCACCTCCGACGGCGCGTTGAGGTATCATTCCTCCCAGAGGCGCAGAGCGATGGGACTCCAGGAGACTTCGTTTGGATTGACGCACCACTCATTTCCCAGCACCCACTGGCCCGACATCCTGGCGCTGGCCGATCCCACCGATCCGCGCTATCGGGAACGGATGGACTCGCTCCTGCGCTCTTACTGGAAACCGGTCTTCGCCTACGTCCGCACTTCGTGGAGCAAGACCATCGAGGACGCAAAAGATCTGACCCAGGCCTTTTTCGCGTACCTATTGCGGAAGGGCTACCTCTCCCACCTCCAGGCGGGGTGCGGTTCCTTCCGGGGATACCTCAAACTGGCCCTGAAACACTTTCTGGTGGACGCCGATCGAGCCGAGGCGGCCCGACGCCCCGAGGGTCCTCTGATGAGCCTGGACGTAGGCCCCGCCGAGCTCGACGCGCAAGCGCCCGACGAGTCGCCGGAACGAGCCTATGATCGGGAGTGGTTCCGGTGCGTCCTGCAGGACTCCATCGGCACCCTGAGGGAATCCCTCACCCGCGAGGGGAAGCAGATCTACTTCGAGGTATTCCAGTCGCGTTGCCTCGAGTCGGAGAGCGCCGGCGCGCCGACGTACGAGGAACTTGCGGCCCGCCTCGGACTCACGAAGACGCAAGTGCGTTGGTATCTCGCCCACTGTCGCGCCGCCCTTCACCTCATTCTCCGAGATCGGATCCGCGAATACGTCACCTCCGACGAGGAGATCGATCGGGAGATGCAGGAGGTATTGAAGGGATAAGCGAGCCCCGGGGCTTCCTTCGGGAGATCCCGTGTCCGGCGGTAGGCAACGCGAAATCGGAACCAGCCACGAAAGTACCCTCCGCGAAGGACCTGACCTATTCCCCGCCGGTGGTCGTCCGGAGGATGAGGAGGCCGTCCCCTGCGACCCAACCCCGGTTCGCGTCTAGGAAGTCCACCGCGTAAATCGGCCTCGTCGTGCCGCTGGCGAGCGCGCTCCAGGTGGCACCCCCATCGCTCGTTTTCCGGATGGCGCCCTTGCTCCCGACGGCCACCGCGGTATTGGGGTCGATCGCGGTCACGGCGAATAGGGGGTCCCCGTAACCCGTGTTCAGCAGCGACCATGTCGCCCCGCCATCGGTCGTCTTGATCGCGCGGCCGCCCCCGCCGACGGCATAACCGGTCAGGTTCGAGACCATGCAGATGCCGTTAAGGTCTCCCGTCGTCCCCGCCGCCGGGGCAGTCCACGTCGCGCCGCCGTCGGTGGTGTACCGCACCGAGGCGTTATAGCCGACTACTACGCCGTGCGATGCGTCGGCGAAGGCGACTCCGCGGAGGTTCTGAAGGGTCCCGGTCGTCAAGGAGGTCCAGGTGGCGCCGCCATCAACCGTCTTGATGAGCCTGCCGTTGGAGCCGGCAACGTAGCCGACGGCCGGAGTCGGGAACGCAAGCGAATAGAAATTCGCCGAGACCGGACTCGAAACCTGCGCCCAGCTGAAGCCGCCGTCGAAGGTCATGAGGATCGTGCTCGCCTGACCGACGACGATCCCGTTGTCGACGTCGAAGAAGTGGAGGCCGTAGAGCTCAACGTCGACGCCGGTGGCGAGGGCCGACCAGGTCACCCCGCCGTCCGTGGATTTGTAGATCAGCCCGCCGCTGCCCGCGACATATCCGACCTCCTCGGCGGGGAAGTCCACCGTACGGAAGATGTCGCTCGCCACGGCCGAGGAGTCTTCCCACGCCACTTTCGCGGTATCAGCCGGGGCGGGGGCCTTCGTAGACTGGGCTGGTCCATCGTCGCCTTCTCCGCCACGGCACGCGGACAGGCCACAGATCGCGAGCACCGAGAATGCGACTCGTTTCACGGGTCATCCTCAAGATTCGACGGTTGCCTCCATGCCCGATCCGTCCATCGGATTACCCGTCAGAGCGGACTCGGGGAAGAGACGTCAGTAGAAAATCGAACGCGATTCCCCATCCCACGATGCATTGTTGATGTATCCTTCCGAAGGTGGAACGCGAGGAGACTCCGAGAAAGGTCGATGGGCCGGGCGGTCTCCTCCGACGAGAAGATCGATCGGGAGACGAAGGGATGAGCGAGCCTCTCTACCGGGTCCGCGACTTTCTCCACGAACTCCCCTCGAGTTTCGACGCGCATCTCCGCTTCGGCGAACGCGCCGTGCGTATGGGGTTCCTTACGCCGGAGCGGCTTCGAGAGGGGCTCCTGGAGCAGAATCGCCTCCACGCCGAGGGGCAGGAGGCGGCGCTCGGGGAACTCCTCGTCCAGCGGGGATGGCTGACCCCCGAGCAATGCGGCGCCGTCGTCGCCGAGGCGACGCCGCCCGAATGTGTCGGCAAGTACCGCCTGCTCCGCGTGGCGGGACGAGGGGGCATGAGCGTGGTCCACGAGGCGGAGGATTCCGTGCTCAAGCGACACGTGGCCCTCAAGATCCTCCGGGAGGAGGAGAAAGACGACCCGACGCTGCTGCGCCGCTTCGAGCGCGAGGGCGAGATCGCCGCGCGGCTGCGACACCCCAATATTATTGCGGTCCACGACACCGGATCGTGCGACGATTCCCGAGGTCTCCGCGTGCACTACATCGCCTTCGAATACGTGAAGGGGACGACGTTGGCCGATCTGGTGACCCGGCGGGCGGCGCCGCGCGCCGAGCTCTTGCGGATGCTGGAAGAGATCGCCCGAGCGGTGGGGTATGCGCACACCCAGGCCATCTACCACCGCGACTTGAAACCCTCCAACATCTTGGTCGAAGAGGGGGGGCGCGTGGTGCTCACCGACTTCGGC
>Ga0114945_10001079_pt1 | contig 17209 bp, 10 predicted proteins | sample OV2TP3_FD_87194 | JGI IMG/M metagenome (GOLD analysis project Ga0114945, IMG submission 87194) | Hot spring microbial communities from Beatty, Nevada to study Microbial Dark Matter (Phase II) - OV2 TP3 | ecosystem: Environmental > Aquatic > Thermal springs > Hot (42-90C) | place: USA: Beatty...
CAGTACACGGCGTTGATGTCGTCCGCCACCGCGGAGAAGGCGTCGCCCATGCCCGCCGGCCTGGCCCCCTGCGCCACCTTCAGGAAGGCGAACCCCGTCAGCCCGACCCGCTTGAACCCGCTGGTCGCCTCCGCCGGGATCGCCCACGCGATCATCGCCAGGATGAACAATCCGATCACAATCCTTTTCATGTCCGTCTCCCGTTGGGGCGGGTTTAAAACCCGCCCCAACATGCGTTATCTCTTGATGATCGCAAACGTCCCGCTCTGCTTCTTCCCCTCGCTGCCCGGCACGTGCGACTCCACCACGAAGAAGTAGATGCCCGACGCCACCTCGCCGAAGTAGGTCCGGCTCTGCTGCCGCCAGATCTCCTCGCCCGACGTCGGGTCGTTGTGCTCCAGGCGGGCCTGGAGGTCGCCGCTGACGGAGTAGATCGAGATCGTGGATTTGCGCGGGAGGTTGACGAACCGGATGCGGAGGTCCCCCGGATAGTTGTGCTGCCCGTCCACCTTGTAGGGGTTGGGCACCACCCGGACCTTCGTGGCCAGTTGATCGAACTCCGCCGCCGACGGGACGGACGGCGACAGGGGCAGGTAGTTCGCCTTCGACTCCGGCGAGGAGAACCCGCTCTCCAGCCCCCCCCTGATCCGGTCCTGCTGCTCCTGCGGCAGGTCCGACAGCTTGCCCGTCCCCGCCGACCAGCTCGTCTTCCCCTTCGCAAACGTGTGGACCATGTAGAAATAGGTAAACCCGGCCACGGACTCCTTGTCCACAAAGGTATACCTGTTTCCGCTGAACGTGGTGGACTTGCCGTTCTTCCCCATCGGGACCTCATCCACCAGGTCCCACGGCCCGATCTCGCGGGGCGCCGCCCCCGTCTTCGTCTTCTGCGCCCGGTAGACCCGGTAGCCCGCGATGTCATTGGCCTCCGCCCCCGCGTAGTCCGGGTTGACCGCGCTGTCCGCCTCATTCGTCCAGGCCACCTGGAAGTTCCCCTCCGGCGTGCTCGACTGCGTCTGCTTCACGTCGGGCGGGGCGTCCGGCACGTCGTAGCCGTTGTTGTAGGCGAACTGCGCCTTGGCCAGGTGGTTGAACATCGCGTCCTCGCCCTTCTTGAACTCCGCGCGATCCCCCAGGATCGACCAGGCGTTCAGGTTGCCCGCGATGCCCATGTTCACCTTCGGCCCGGTGTAGCCCGTCCACGTCTGCTCCCGGAAGTCCGCCCCGCTCCCGGCCACGTAGACCATCACGATCTTGGCCTTGTCCCCCGGCGCCAGGTCGTAGGGCCCGAACGTCAGGGCGTTGGCGTAGGCCCACACCTCCGTCGGGTCCGCCGGCGTGGGCGCCGTGAGCGCGGCGTACATCTGCGCGTCCGTGTTGCGGGAATTGGTCGGCTCGTCCGTGACCTGCAGGTTCGTGATCTTCCACCAGTGCGCGGACTGCGGCTGGGCCCCCTTGGGCGCCACGTAGGTCCCCGCGTCGTTCACGAAAGGCGGTGTCCAGGCCAGGGGCGCCATGCCCAGGTAGGCCGGGGCCAGCAGCTCGTTGGCCGCCTGCCCCCAGTCGTTCGCCCCCAGGCTCACGGACCGGTCCAGCGCCCCGCCCGTGTCGTCGAAGATCGTCTGCGGATAGTCCCCGTCCCACATGTAGAGCATCTTCTTGCCCTTGTACTGCGCCGGCCCCGCGTAGTTGGCCGCCTCCGTGTAGCGGTAGCCGTCGTCCTTGTTCGGGTCGGCCCACGCCCGCCAGTTGTTCCCCGACCCCTGGCTGTCGTGCGCCGACTCCGTGGGCGCCCAGTTGTTCACGAACGCGAAGTAGACGTCGGTGTAGGACTTGGCGCTCCCGTTCTCGAACACAAACTCCAGGATCAGAAAGTCCATGTAGTCGGGATAGCTCCACGCCCGCGACTTCCGCGTGGCGATCAGCCCGCTCTTGTTCGACCGCCACCGCGTGACGAGCACCTCCTCCGCCTCGTTGTCCCGGCCCACGACCTGACCCATGTACTTCCCGTAGGTGTAGTTGTGGATCTCGATCATGTCGTCCGGGAGGTTCGTCCGGGTCGGCCACCAGGTGCTCTTCCCGTCCTGGATGCCCAGGTCCTTCTCCGTCCCTGTGCGCGGGTCGTACACGCTGGCCTGGAGGTCCTCCGTGTAGTAGCGAGGCCCGGACGAGGTCACAGTGTAGTTACTCCCGTCCTTCACGAGCATCCAGACCCCCTCCCCCAGGGAGTGGCTGTAGTGGTGCGTCCGGGTGACCCCCCCGCCGCTGTTCCAGCCTGGATCACCATAGTACTCGATGAAGTCCCCGATGTCCGCCCGCGTGCCCGGATACTGGAGCGACACCGCCCCGTCGTAGAACGAGTCGTTCCGCCGGCCCATCGAGCCGATGTCCCGGAAGCTGTTCCACATCAGCCCCCGCGTGGTGTTCCGGATGGCCACCTGCTGCGCGTCCGCCAGGTCTGCGGCGATGAGCGCGACGGCCAGCGCGAGCAGGACAGGCCACAAAACCGTCTGCCTTTTCATGAATTCCTCCTTACAATCCAACCCAACCCCACGATGTAGAGACGCTCCGGCGGAGCGTCTCTACACCTGCCTTCCGCCTTCTGCTTTCTCCCCTCCCCGCGTCGGGGAGGGGCCGGGGGAGGGGTCTAGAAGCTTACCCTGAACCCCAGATACATCTGCCTCGGCGCGGCGAAAAACCGCGTCCGCTCCGCCGGGTCGCCGTAGTTGATGAAGTCCTTGTCGTCCGGCCTCGGCGCCTGCAGGCCCCACCGGGCGTAGTCGTTCCCGGACGAGGCCGCCGCCTGGTCGTTGAACAGGTTCGTCACCTCAAAGAAGAACACCGGCACGGCCTTCCGGGACGCCCCGAACGCCTTCTCGAACCCGACATCCATCACCGAATAGGACGGCCCCTGCTGCTGCCGCCCCGGCTGGCCCGGCGGCACGAACGTGTAGGCCGTCCCGCCTATGAGCTTGTAGACCACGTTCATCCGGATGTCGCCCAGGACGGGGCCGAACTTCCCCGGCGTGGCCAGCAGGAACTGCACGCTCCCCTGGTTGCGCCGGTCCCCCCCCTTCGGGCCGGGCGGGCTGCCTAAGTTGATGTTGTAGATCCAGAGCCCCGGCTGGTTCACCGGGTCCTGCTGCACCGGCGTCACCAGCTCCCCGCCGAACAGGTTGGGCGTGTAGTAGCCCTGCCCGCCCCGCACGGCGGTCCGCTGCCCCGTCCCGTAGATCCGGTCGTTGGCGACCTTCCCGATGTCCTGGATCTCCTTCGTGGTCAGCTTGCGCGGGATCTCCGCGCCCGTGGCCGGGTCGATGTCGAAGTTCAGCCAGTAGTTGCCGCTGGCGACGTAGGTGGAGTCGGGCAGCAGGTAGGTGAACACCTTCCCCTCCCGCCCCTGCGTCTCCCAGCCCAGGGTGTAGGAGATCCGGAACGAGAAGTAGTCGCTGAACCCCTTCCGCAGCGACAGCTCGATCCCTTTCGAATCCTGGAAAATCTTCCACTGCGACGGGTAGCGCACGAAGTTCCCCACGCCCTTCACCGGGTCCGTCCAGTTGCTCCACCCGGCCCCGGCCACCTGGTTGTTCGCGCTCTTGTAGTAAGTGACGATGCCCCCCGTGTAGTCCTTGTAGAAGTTCCAGTCCGCCCCGGCCTCGAACGCGCTCGTCCGCTCCACTAACTTCTCCGTCTCGGCCAGGTCCCCGAACTGGTCGCTGTTGGCCGAGGCGTTGAACTCCTCCGCCGGGTCGATCCGCCCGTTCTTGTTCAGGTCCTGGTCCGCCTTGTTGGACGACCAGGTCTCCACGTAGGCGTTCCAGAAGTCCGGCACCTGGAAGAACCGCCCGTAGAAGAAGTGGATCGTGGACGACGCCGTGATCGGGTGCGAGATGCCGACGCGCGGGCTCCACTGCTGCGGCGACTTGCCCGGGACCCGGGGGGCCTGCCGGATGCGCGTCATCCCCGTGTACATCGGCGAGGACGGGAAGGCCCGGATGTTGAGTTGATCCTCGTTCACGTTGAACCGGTCGTAGCGCATGCCCAGGTTGACGACCATCCCCTCGAACTCCATCTTGTCCTGGACGTAGAACGCCATTTGCAGGGGTTTGACCGGTACCCCCAGGGCGTCCCGGCCCAGCGGACCCTGCCCGCTCTTGATCCGGTTCTGAACGAGATCAATGTAGGACTGCCCCGGCGTCGGTTGGGGCGCGTCCTCCTTCTTGGCCACGAACCGGATCCACCGCTCCAGTGAGGTCGGCCACTCAAACCAGGTCTCCCACACGCTGTACTTCGACACGTCGAACCCGGTCTTCAGGAAATGGCTCTTGCTCACCTGGCTCGACAGATCGACCTTCATGTTATACGTCCGGCTGTTGAGGAGCTGCCAGGCCACCACATCCCGCGCGATCGTGAACCACCCATCCTTGTCCTTTCGCGGGGAGGTGGTGGTGACGGGTATGTCCAATGTGTCGATCGTCGTGGCGTAGCGCGACAGCTTCACCTCGTAGAACGTCTTCGGGCTTAAGGTGTGCGTCCAGATCAGGTACTCCGCGTCATCCTGGTACCTCATCTTCCCGGCCCCGCTGTCCAGCTGCAGGAACAGGTTCCTGCCGCTGTCGTTCATGTTCCGGGCCAGGCCGGCGAAGCCCCCTATCCTCCCCGCCACCTGACTGTAGGCCGTGTAGCCCGCGAACAGCGCCCCCACCTTCATCCGGACGTTCTGAGAGACCTCGAACGTCAATTTCCCCGACCCCTGGAGCTGGTAGGGCGACACCGCGAACGCCTCCCCGCTGCCCCCTTCCGCCGCCCCGGACCGCCCCGCCACCGTGGCAAACCCATATTTGTCCATCCCCGGCAGGGGGTTGGGCTGCCGCGTGAACCGCCCGCTGGCGAAGAACGACGCCCGCTTCGAGATCGGCCCCTCCAGGCTCCCCTCCAGATAGTGCCCCTTGACCCCCGTGTAGTCCGTCCGCTCGTGCACCTTCCGGCCCGTCAGCGGGTCCACCTCGTTCACCCAGTTGGGGTCGCTCCACTTCACCCGCCCCCGGTGCTCCGGGCTGTCGTAGATGTTCGTGCCCCAGTGCTGCTTGCCCGCCGGGGTGTAGCGGTATTCGAGGTTGCCGTGGAAATTCTTCGTCCCATCCTTTGTGACGATGTTAATGACCCCCGACTGCGCGTTCCCGTACTCCGCGTTGAACCCCCCCGTCTGGACCGTCACCTCTTGCACCGCCGTCCGGTTGATCCCCTTGAACTGCGACCCGCCGCGGGAGGTGTTGTTCACCAGCCGGACGCCGTCCACGTAGAAGGTCACGTCCTGCGCCCCGCCCCCATTGTCCCCCCCCCGGAAGCGCCCGGACCCGTCCAGGGACGCCCCCGGCGTCAGCTCGATGATCCGGGCAATGTCCCGCACGATCGGGAGGTTCTTGATGTCCTGCTCGCTCACGACGTACTGCGTCGAGGTCTTGTCCGGCTCCACCGGCGGACGCTCCGCCGTCACCGTGACCTCCCCCATCTGCAGCGCCTGCTCCACCAGCTTGAAGTCCACCGTCGTCGTCAGGTCCGACGCCACGACCACGTCGGTCTTCCGCTCCGTGGAGTAGCCGATCAGGGACGCGCCCAGGGTGTACCGGCCCGGGTCCACGGAGATGATCAGGTAGTAGCCATCTGTGTCCGTGATCGCCCCCCGCCTCGTCCCCTCCAGGGCGACATTCGCCCCCGGCAGGGGCTTCCCCTGGTTGTCCCTGACCACCCCCGTGATCTTCCCCGTCGTCCCCGCAAAGGCGCTCGCGAAGAGGACCAGGGTGAGGACAAGACCGGTCGCGCAAAACAGGAGCTTTCGAGTCATATCGCTACCTCCTTGGTGTTCCCGGCTCACATAGACTGTAGGGGCGGTTCGTAAACCGCCCTTACTTCGCCTTGAAATACAGCTTCAACCCTGCGCCCACATCGATCATGTTGAGCGAAGCGGCCTTCTTCACCCCCCAGTCCTCGAACGGACGCAGCTCGCCCAGGACGAAGTTGTAGCGCCCCCGCAGGTCAAAGGCAAACGACTTCGACGCGAACACCTCCAGGCCGACGCCCACGCTGACAGCCAAAGCCGTCCGCCGGTCTCTGGAGGGGTTGAGCTTGATCACCTGGCTCAGAGGGGCCTTCGACTGGCCGGGATAGATCAGCCCGGAGACGTGGGAGACATAGTGAAAGAACCCCGTCCCGAAGGCCAGGTAGGGCGTCGCCTTTCCCTGGACAAAGGCGTTCTGCGCCCGCTTCCGGATGAGGGCGTTGAACAGGACGCTGTCGAATATGATGTCCGACTTCGCCCCCGGGCTGTCGTAGGACTTGCCGTCCACCTGCCACGTGAACATCCGCTTTTCGAGCTTCCCACTGCCGAAACTGGAGTGGTGGTACTCCACCTCCACCGTCCTCCGCGCCGACGGCGAATAGGAGAACGTCCCCCCGAACTTGCCGGCCTGCTCGAACCGGCTCTGCATGCCCATGACCGGCCGGTTGTAGCTGGCAAATCCACCGATCCCCACCCACCGGGCCTCCTCCTGAGCGCCTGCGCCCGACGCCAGGAGCGCCAGCCCCGCCGTCACAACCCATAGCCTCTGGTTCATGCCTGTTCCTCCTTTCTCCGAACGATGAAGTCAGAACGATGAACAATGAACAAAGACAACGATGAAGTCAGAACGATGAACGATGAACGAAAAACCGCAAAGACTATTTTGCTTTTCGTTCATCGTTCCGCGTTCCGCGTTCTGCGTTGCCTTTTCATCGTTCCGCGTTCCGCGTTCTGCGTTGCCTTATATGCACCCTGGTATCTCCTGCCCCCGCACCAGCATCGCGTCGTTCTTCTCAGGAGAAGGACCCGTATACCGGCACCGCGCGCTCACGTAGTGCGTGGCATACCCCCGACGGCGCCTCTCCGACAGGTTCGGCTGGCTGCTGTGCAAAATCAACCCGTGATGAAAACTGCAACTCCCCGTCCTCATCACTAAAAGCCGCTCCTCCGGCAGCTCCCCCTCCAGCGCCTTCCGCTCGTATTCCTCCCACTGTGATTTGTCGATGATCCCGAACTTATGCGTGCCGGGCAGCATCCTGAGGCACCCGTTCTCCTCCGTCGAGTCGTCCAGGGCAGCCCAGCAGGTCACCATCCGGTCCGGCGGGTCGATGTAGAACCCCAGCGGCGCGTCCTGATGGTAGCGCTGCCGGGACCCCACCCTCGGGGGCTTCATCAGGATCTGGTCCTGGTAGAGCTTGAGGTCGGGTCCGAGCAGGGACTCGATGACGCCCAGGACCCTGGGGTTTCTGGCGTGGGCCTGGAAGACCTCGTCGTGGAAGGCCAGGTGGCTCATCTTGCGCAGGGAGTCGGCGTAAGTCTCCGCCTGAAGTTCTCCCTGAGCCACGCGGGGCTCCACCTGAAGATTTCCCTTCGGGATGTGCGACGCCTGTCCGCTGGCGACCCACTCGGCGCGCCTTCGGAGCGTCTCGACCTCCTCCTGACTGAGCAGGTCCTCCACGATCAGGAACCCGTCCTCCCGGAACTGCTTCACCTGCTGCTCGGACAACCTCACGGCGTCATCTCCTTGAGAATGACCGGAAACCAATAAAAAGATAAAAAAGTCTTTTTGTGGTGTTTTTAAGTATAGGTGTTTGCGACTCCTGTGTCAACAAAAAAATACCTCCTGCAATTGGGCTTGACATTTTGTGAAAATAGATTATCCTTTTAACGCTATATTGAAGTATTTAAATACGCTGATATTAACGGCAATGCACCCGGAGACAGGCCGGCGTCATCCCCTCTGGCCAGGTAGCCTGTGCTCCGTGCGCCTCACATACCCAGGAGGAGAGATGTCAGACGCAGACGGGGCCCCCAGTAGCCAGACCGACTGGAAGATCATTGCGCGGGATGGCCTCCGAACGGCAGCAGACCTGGCGGAACATTTCGACGTGGACGAGAAGGTGGTGGACCGGGTGCGGGAGGAGTTCCCGATGTTCATTAACACTTACTGGCTGAGCAAGATGAGGGAGAAAGGGGACTCCTTCTGGAAGCAGGTCGTGCCGGACGCCGCGGAACTCGAAGACCCGGTCGGCGTCCAGGATCCCCTTAACGAAGAAGGCGACAGCCCCGTCCCCAACCTCACCCACCGTTATCCCGACCGCGTCCTCCTGCTCGTCAACCATCAGTGCCCCATCTACTGCCGCTTCTGCACCCGCAAGCGGAAGGTGGGGCAGCCCGAGTTCTTCTCCACGGCCCTCGTCGATCAGGGCATCGAATACATCCGAAGCCACCCGGAGGTCCGCGACGTCGTCGTCTCCGGCGGCGACCCGCTGATGCTCTCCGACCGCCGGCTCGAATACATCCTCAGGGCCCTCCGGTCCATCCCGCACCTGGAGATCATCCGGATCGGCAGCAAGGTCCCCTGCGCCCTGCCGCAGCGCATCACCCCTGAACTCTGCGCAACGCTCAAGAAGTACCACCCCCTCTACATCAACACCCACTTCAACCACCCCGACGAGGTCACGCCCGAGGCCAGGCGCGCCTGTGGCCTCCTGGCCGACGCGGGAATACCCATCGGCAACCAGGCCGTCCTCCTGAAGGGCGTCAACGACGACCCGGAGGTGATGAAGCGCCTCATGCAGAAACTCCTGGCCATCCGGGTCCGGCCCTACTACATCTACCAGGCGGACATCGTGACCGGCACGGAGCACTTCCGCACCAGCGTCCAGAAGGGCCTGGAGGTCATCTCCGCCCTGCGCGGCCACACCTCCGGCCTGGCCGTGCCCCACTACGTCATCGACGCCCCCGGCGGCGGCGGCAAGATCCCCGTCCTCCCGGAGACCGTGGTCGGGTTCGACGGGGACAACATCCTCCTCAGGAACTACGAGGGGAAGGTCTACGCCTATCCCAACCCGGTGGAGGAGCCGGCCGTCGAGGCGACAAAATAGGCAATGTCTTTCAGGCGGTGATCCTGGATGCCCGAAACGCTCACCCTTGAACAGGCCCTGAGGCCGCGCACGCGGGAGGGGGAACTCTACGAGCGCCTCCCGGATGACAACGTCCGCTGTTTTGCCTGCGGACACCGCTGCCTCATCCGCGAGGGCCGGCCCGGCGTCTGCAAGGTCCGCTACAACGCGGGCGGCAAGCTCTACGTCCCGTGGGGTTACGTGGCCGGCGTGCAGCTCGACCCCATCGAGAAGAAGCCCTTCTTCCACGCCTACCCCGGCGCCTCCGCCCTCAGCTTCGGCATGCTCGGCTGCGACCTCCATTGCCCGTACTGCTTCACCCCCGACACCCGCGTGGTCACGGACCGGGGCGTCCTGCGCATCGCCGACGTATTTGACACCTCCGAGCGCAAAACCAGTCTGCCCGACGGCCACATCGCTTACCCCTCCGGCCTGCGTACGGTCACCTCCTCCGGAAAATGGCGCAGGGTCGAGAAGGTGTTCCGGCATCCCTACCGGGAGGAGTTGGTGCGTCTCGAAATACCCTACCTTCCACCCCTCCGCTGCACGCCGGACCATCGCCTTTACGCCTCCCGCGACGGAAGCGCCCCCGCGCCTGTCCCGGCGGGCGAGTTACGCCCTGGCGACTACCTAACTATTCCCAAACATTATGCCTTCTCCACACCGCAGGTTGTGGACGTCCAGCAGGCCCTTGCTCCCTATCCCACGACCTTCAAGACCTATCCCCCCATCCCCCCTTTCCTGAAGGAAAGGGGGGGCAGCCTTGTCAAAACGACAAGCGGCGCGCCGTCCCGGCTTTCAAGCAGAGAGTTGGTGCAGGCACGGAGGGGTACGAGCGCAGCTACGCTGCGCGGGGGAGTGGAGGAAGGGGCTCGGACTACCACGGGATCAGGATTACTCCACTGGACAGAGTACGGCGCGCCCAAGCCCCTCGCGGCGTTTGAGCGAGCGCCTTTCTGGTCACTCTTTGGGCGTCCAAAGAGTGACCCGTCGGCATGGGCCGACGGAACGGCGGGGTGGGGTAGCCATGATCGCCTTCCTTCTCGCCTCCCCATCGACACAACCTTCGCCTATCTGATTGGTCTCTATTGCGCAGAGGGATGTGTCACCAAAAGCTCCCGGCGTCCCAACAGCCATACCCTTATACTCTCGTTCGGAAAATCAGAGGCCGAGCTTCGCGGGAAGGCCGCCGATCATCTCCATCGCACATTCGGGAGATGGCCGAGAACGGTGGAGCAGAGGACGACGGTTCAACTCCAGGTCTCATCCGCATCGGTGGCCCTGGTCTTCGCGTCGCTCTGCGGGGCCTCTTCGGCGGAGAAGCGCGTGCCCCCGCAGATGTTCGATGCGCCCCGTCCCGTCGTTGAGTCCTTCCTGGCGGGCTATCTGTCTGGCGACGGCCATCATACTGAGTCCGGCAAGACCTCCTGCACCACCGTGTCCGAAGACCTCGCCTGGGGCGTTGCGTGGCTGGCGCTGAAGCTCGGTCATTTTCCCGCTATCTACACGAACGAGGTCAAACCGGGGCATGCCATCGAAGGTCGGGCGGTTCATACGCAGCCACGGCAATATACGGTCGTCTGGTATGACGACAACGCCACGAGACGGCGGATCACGGAAACCGAAGGATATTACCTCATCCCGATCACCTCCATCCACCGGGAGCCTTACGACGGGGAGGTCTACAACCTCGAAGTCGAGGGCGAGCACGACTATCTGGCCGGGCTGTTCCTGGTCAAGAATTGCCAGAACTACATCACCTCCCAGGCCCTCCGCGATCCCGAGGCTATTTCCCCGCCCCGCGACATCTCGCCGGAGCAGTTCGTGGACCTGGCGAGGCGCTACGGCGCGAAGGTCATCACCAGCACCTACAACGAGCCCCTGATCACCAGTGAGTGGGCCGTCGCCATTTTCACACTGGCCAGAGAGGCCGGCCTCGTCTGTTCCTACGTCTCCAACGGCAACGGCACCCCGGAGGCCCTCGACTACATCCGGCCCTATGTGGACCTCTACAAGGTCGATCTGAAATCCTTCGACGACAGGCACTACCGCAAGCTGGGGGGCACTCTCCAGGCCGTCCTGGACACGATCCGGATGCTCCACGAGCAGGGCTTCTGGGTGGAGATCGTCACCCTCACCATCCCCGGCTTCAACGACGCCGACGCCGAGCTGCGCGACCTCGCCCGGTTCCTCGTCTCCGTCTCCCCGGACATCCCCTGGCACGTGACCGCGTTCCACAAGGACTATAAAATGCAGGACCCGGACAACACGCCGGTGGAGACCCTCCTCCGCGCCGCTGAAATCGGCCGGCGGGAAGGCCTCCGCTACGTCTACGCCGGCAACCTCCCCGGCCTGGTCGGCGACTTCGAGAACACCCGCTGCCCCTCCTGCGACGCCCTCCTGATCGAGCGCTACGGCTACCGCATCCTTCAGAATCGGGTCCAGGACGGGGCGTGTCACAAATGCGGGACGCCGATCCCCGGCCGCTGGGATCGCCAGGAGGGCAACGGGCGTTTCTCCGACTCTCCAGTCCTCATCCGGTTCCCGAAACCCAACGCTTGAGATAGAGGAACGCCATGACCACGACCTATGAGACCCAGATCCGCGACGCCCTCGACGTCCTGTTCGGCCTGATGCAGGACCGCGCGGCCTTTGAGAGGGACAGAGAGGGGCAGTCCAGACACCTTGGGGAGCAGCTCCAGCTCGTCGAGAGGTTGACCTCCGAACTCCCGGACGACGCCCCGGACATGCTTCGCCACTTCCTGGAGAAGCGGAGCTACACGAAGGCCTTCGAACTCCTGATGGATCAGATGTCCCCGGAGGAGCGGGCCGCCTGGAAGCCGGCCTGCGGGCATTAGCGATTCTTAACACGGGATAAAAGACCGAGGCCCTGCTGCGAATGCGGCAGGGCCTCTTTTTATGATTCGCGAATTTTTTAGTTTTTTCTCTTGACATCCCGAACCGGATCGCGTATATTTTCGCCATCTTGAATCTCACCATCCCATAACGCAGACAGGAGACCGGCATGCCCCGAAAAAAGACAAAGGGTTTCACCGAGCGCGAGGCCGAAATCATGTCCATCCTCTGGGAGCGCGGCAGCGCCAGCGTCGAGGAGATCCGCGAACGCCTGACCGGCCCCCCCTCCGCCAGCACCGTCCGCACCCTCCTTGCCATCATGGCCGACCGGGGCCTCGTGGCCGACGACGGAAAGGGCTACGCCAGACGCTACCACGCCCGGATCGGCCGGGCCGAGGCCCAGGGCCCCGCGTTGCGCCGAATGATAGACACCCTGTTCGCCGGCTCTGCCGAGGCCCTGGTGCTGCGCCTAATGGACGAGGGGGAGGTGGACCTGAACCAGCTCCGGCGTCTTCAGACCCGCCTCCGGGGCGGAGAGGCGAAGTTGTAAGAGGGCGCGATTATGACCTTTGCAAAACTAAGCCGGTAATCCGCCCCCTCGCCCGGAGATGAATCTCCGGGCTACCCCAAATGCGCCCGGCTACGCCGGGCTAAAGCCCGATTTATCGGGCGCATACCAGGTAGCGCGGGGACTTCATCCCCACCCCACCAAACGCTCCCATGAGGTCGCGTTCCCTGCCCTGCTACGGCGGGGGCTGCCATTACCGAAACAGATTCTAAAACGTCATCATCGCGCCCTGAGGAGAACCCTGCCATGACCCTCGACCTGGTCTGTCTCAAGCTGACGGCCCTCCTGATCGACTCCGCCGTCAAGGCGACCCTCCTCCTCACCCTGGTCGCCCTCGCGGCGTGGCTCCCGGCCCGGCGTCGCCCGGCCTGGCAGGGCCTGCTCTGGTCCTCCGCCCTGGTCGCCCTGCTCCTCCTCCCCGTCGCCTCGGCCCTGCTTCCAACGCTTCGGGTCCCCATCCTCCCGCCTGAGCCGGTCATCCCTGAGCCTCCGGCGCTCTCATCCCCTGCCCCGGACGCCTCCCCTGCGCCAGATGCCCTGCCAGCGCTCCCCCCCATCGCCCCTCCTGTCAGGGCCGTCCCGCCTTCGCCCCCTGCGTCGCCCCTGTCTCCCCCGCCTTCAGGGCCTGCGGAGGTCAACTCCCCTCTCCCGACGTGGTTCGAGATGGCGGCCGCCGTCTACCTGGCAGGCCTGCTCTTCTCTCTCCTGCGGGTCGGGGTCGGCCTGTGGCGCACAAACCGCCTGCGCAGAAGCGTCTCGGCCTTCGCCGGCCCGGCGCAGATGGCGCGCCTGAACCACTGGCGCGACCGCCTTGGCGTGAAGGCCCCGGTGGACCTGGGCCTCTCCGACCGCGTCAGCGTCCCCACCGTCGTCGGCATCTGGCGCCCCCTGATCGTGATCCCTTCCCGGCTGATGGAGGAGGACCCTCCGCAGACCCTCGACGGCGTCCTCGTCCACGAACTCGCCCACGTCAGGCGAAGGGACGCCCTCTATAACCTGCTGGGCCTCCTCGCGACGGCGCTCTACTGGTACCATCCCCTGGTCCACCTGACCCGGCGCTGGCTGGCCGGTGCCCGCGAGTACGCCTGCGACGACTGGGCCGTCTCCGTCCTGAACGATGCGGACGCCTACGCCTCCACCCTGCTGGAGGTGACCGCCCGCCTGGACCGCCGCCTGGCCGTGGCCATGGGCCTGGACATGGCCCGCACCGCCCGCATCCTCGACCGCATTGATCGGATCGCGGCACTCGGCAATCGCGTTAGACCCCGCATCGCCCGCCTCGCTGCCACTGTCACCGTCACTGGCCTTTTGTCCGTTGCGATCCTTCTCGGCTGTATGCATCCTATCCGCGCCCGGTCAGCCGTGCAGGAGACATTCGCTAAAAAGGAGTCGTCCGCTGGCGTCACAAGTCATTTGCCCTTATTCGCTATATCCAGACTCGACAGCCTTATAAAAGTTGAATCCCCTGTCCCGCGCAGAACAACGGCACGACCAGAACAGCGTCCGACACAGTTTCCTCTCGGCGCTAAATACGATATCGCTGAGAACAGCGAGCGGGTGTTTCTGAACGGCAGGTTGCTCAGGCGGGGAGAACATTACATCGTAGATTACAAAACCAGGACGTTGTCGTTCCAACCAACCGTGTCCAAAGAGGTTGCCGATTCCACTTCCAACCTCGAAGTCTTGTGGGAATCCAGAAACCCCAAAGCCCTGAACAAGATGACCGCGCCACCCTCAAAAACGGTGAAAATAGAATGGACATGGAAGAATGTAGAGCTGCCTCATAAGAAGGCACCCTGGGAACTCGAAGCAGATTCTTTATTTGAATCAGAGTTCAGGAACCTTCGCTTACAGCACGAAAAAACTACCCCCGATACTGCAGATGCCATCCCGGATCGCTCGCCTTTGCCCGGCGCCCCCAAAAGCGACAGCCTCCTGAAAACGGAATCCCCTGCCCCACGTAAGTCAACTGTCCGTCCTTCCAGACTGCCGAATCAGTTCTATCTCGGCCTTGAAGACTGGGGGGAAGTAGTCCAGAACAGCGAGCAGGTGCTTTTGAAGGGAAGGTTGCTCAGGCGTGATGAGGACTACAGCGTTGACTACGCTGCCAGGATAGTTACGCTCAAACCTCAGGCGGCCAAGGGGTTTCTCGACTCCGCTTATGTTCTCGAAGCCTCCTGGGAACATCTCTCTACCTCTGATAATAAGCCTCGAAGGGTATCTCTCAAAGGCTTCACTTCACGCCACCCGGATGCAGGGCCTTTTGAACCCAAAGAACCTATAATAATCTATGAATGGAAATCTCCCAGGGACACCGGACGCGGGAGTTCATCCGCGCTGCCGGACACCACTCAACGGGCAGGCAGAGACTCTATCGTAAAGGCGTTTGAAGCAAAAATCCCAATGCTCCTCTCACAAACAGCCTACCTGGACTCTGCCCGAAAGGCATTTGAAGCCGAACTCCCGGCACTCCACCTACAACAAGCCCAGATAGACTCTATCCGAAGGGCATTTGAAGCCGAACTCCCGGCACTCCACCTACAACAAGCCCAGATAGACTCTATCCGAAAGGCGTTTAACGAATCACGAGACAGCGTTGCTGCAAAGCCTCTCCCTCCGCCTGCGCCGGCCGGGTATGACTTTTACGAGGTCAAGGAATCCGCCCCTCCTTCGGGCGTGCCCAAAGAGTTCGTGTATCAGATCCCGGAGGCCGGGGAGGTCGCCTTGATCGTCTACAGCAGTATGGGGAGTCAGGTCCGAGTTCTTGTCCATGGCGGGCAGAAGACCGGGACGCATCAGGTGACCTGGGACGGGAAGGACGACCTGGGAAATCCGGTTCCCGGCGGCATCTTCTTCTACGTGTTCAAAAGCAAAGGTATGCAAAAAAGAGGGACCCTGAGGCTTGCGACCGGCAGCCCGTCCCCCGCTGAAAGTCCAGCCCCCGCAAAGGCCGCTGCCCGCGACACCGCGGCTCCCGGCCCCAGCCGTTCGCCTGCGCCCGCCTCGCCCAGACCCGACAGCGCCGCGCCCCGGGGGTCTCGCGCCTCGGCTGCTCCCCCCAAAGTCATTATCCGGCCCGACACCTTTCGCACGACGACGGAAAGGACCTTTCAACTTTCGGAGGCCGGAGAGATCGCCCTGAGCATTTTCACTCCGAAAGGAGATCGGGTTCGTACCCTGATCCAGGGTAGGCTGGAGGCAGGAACTCACAAGGTGACCTGGGATGGGAAGGACCATTTTGGAAATGACGTTCCCAATGGCATGTATATCTGCATTTTCAGAAGAAGCGGCATGGCGCAGAGATTGGAATTTTTGTGGCTGCAGAGATGAATCCGGGCACCCTCAAAGGAGGACGGCATGAAAACGCTCAAGGCCCTGCTGATAACGGCGCTCCTCGCGGCCTCCGTTGCCTTCGCCGAAACCCCGGCGTCCCACCAGGAGGAGACAAGCCGCTATTTTCAGGCGCGAAATCTCATCATGGGGCCGACAAGTCCAGAGGAATGCCTGGATGGTGTTCTGGCCCTTGAAAATCTCCTCAAGGAGTTTCCCAAAACCTATCTCCAGGCGGACATCGCCCGCCTCCTCTTCGACGGCTACGCCAGAGTGATCGACGACCCCCGGGTGCTGGGCGACCTGGCCGAAAAAAACATCGCCTTGAATCCCCACGACGGCGGGCTGTACGAGGACATCGTCCGGGCCTTTACGGACAAGCGCATCCTGCCGGAGCAGGCCCTGATGTACGCCAGGAAGTCCCTGGAGGTCGCTGAACAGCTTCAAATCGCCCATCCTGACAACAACCTTTATCGAACGCGAGTCCCCACAAGGCGCATCCTTTTGGGCAAGGCATATCAGTTGGCCGGGCAGCCAGCGCAGGCGCTGGAGGCGATGAAGCAGGCCCTCCGGGAGGTGGAGGACATGCCCGTCACGGCTTTTATGCCTCCGGCCTCCTCGCAGCCATTGGAGTCGTCTTATCGCAAACAGTACGAAGTGGACCTCGTGAAGCTGGAACTGGTAAGGCTCTACGTTGTGCAAAAGCAGTGGGACCCGGCATACGACCTGACCGGCCAGCTCATGATCTCGTCAGTGATCCGCGACAAGGTTGTCGAACTCTGGCGCACCGCCTATGTGGGCAAGTTCGGTTCGGCGGAGGGAATCAGCGCTGCTTACGCCAGCCTGAAGTCAGACCGGGACAGGCAGCGTCAAACCCGGCTGGCAAAGGCGCGGATCAGGCGTCCCGTGTCGATGTTCAGCTTGAAGACTATCCAGGATGAGCCGATCAGCCTGGAGACCTTGAAGGGGAAGGTAGTCGTCGTGAACTTCTGGGCCGGCTGGTGTGGGCCGTGTTTGCAAGAAATGCCACAACTCAATGACCTGAAGCGCTCACTGGCGCGGGAACCCGTGGAATTCCTGTCGATCAACGTGGACAACGAGGACGATGCGAAACGCAAGGACTCCATAGGGGCCAGGAAAGCGCAACTGGGGTCGGGTTTGACCTACCTGCTGGGAAACGAAGATGTACTGAAACAGTTCGGCGTCAAAACATTGCCCTATACCTGCCTCATCGACCCGGAGGGGAACATCCGCTACGAGCAGACCGGCCTGAGCGCGGACTTCAAGGCGTCCCTGAAGGACCAGTTGGCCTGGCTGCTGGGGGAGGTGGCGGGCAAAAGATAAGCGCCTGCTGCGTATATCCTCGTAGCGCGGGAATGAATGATACTGTTGGTTTATTCGGGGTGATGGTGTATAATAGGCCCGTTACAGGATGCTCCGAGGTATACACCGTTTTGTTCCGGAGGAAGGCCATGTCACTTCATATATACG
>Ga0114945_10001080_pt1 | contig 17206 bp, 11 predicted proteins | sample OV2TP3_FD_87194 | JGI IMG/M metagenome (GOLD analysis project Ga0114945, IMG submission 87194) | Hot spring microbial communities from Beatty, Nevada to study Microbial Dark Matter (Phase II) - OV2 TP3 | ecosystem: Environmental > Aquatic > Thermal springs > Hot (42-90C) | place: USA: Beatty...
CCGGTTCAACCGCCGCCGGACCCCGATGGCCGCGTTCCAGACCCTCCTGGGCCTGGCCACGCTCCATGGACCCACGACCTACAACCGGCTGTACCGTTCGGAGTAAACCGGATAAGCAGTACCCGCGTTTCGCCCACCCGGTGAACCCCTCGTCGAGAACGGCGACGTTGCGGTAGCCGCGCTCCTGGAGGAGAACGAAGGCGAGCGCGGCGCCGCTCGTCAGGTCCGCGTAGAGGACGACCCGGCCCGTCCGGGGGACCTCGGCGAGCCGCGCTTCGAGCTCGGGGAGGGGGAGCGAGCGGGCGCCGGGCAGGCGTGCCCTCTTGAACGCCTCGCGCGGCCGGAGGTCCACCAGGACGAGCGCCTCGCCCGCGTCCATGAGCCGCTTGACGTGCCCGGCGTCGTGGCTCAGCAGCGTGCCGCCCGCCCCGTGGCCCCCGAGGGCCGGGAGGGCCAGCGCGAGCACGGCGAGGGGCAGCGCGGTCGCGATCGCGACGCGCCTCACGGCCGGGCCTCCTTCTCGATCGCCACGAGGACGAGCTGCTCGCCCCGGCGCCTCAGGGTGAACCGGACGCGGTCGCCCGGCTGGAGGCCGTCGAGGAGCTTCGGGGTCTCCGCCTCGAACCCCATCGTCATCGCGGGCATGACGCCCGGGATCGCCTCGTGGGTGAGGAACACGCCGCCGACGTTCGGGAGCACCATGCGGACGATCCCCCGCACGGTCCAGGCCTCGGGCCCGGCGCGGCGCTCGGCGAGGGCCCGACGGGCCCCGGCCAGCTCCTCCTCCAGCCGTCGCGCCTCCCGCCCCCAGCGGAGGTAGCCGGCCCCGACGCCGATGGCGAGCGCCAGGTTGACGAGCACCACCACCCTCCAGAGCCGCATCGTCAGTGGACGTGCTCGTCGAGGACCGGCGCCCGGGGTGTCTCGCTGGCGAGCTGCTGGACCTCGGCGAGGACGCGCTTCGGGTCGGCCCACCCCGGGCTGCCGTCCGGGACCCAGCGCGCGCGGAGGTACCCCTGGCGGTCGATGAGGAGCTCCATGTGCGCGGGGACCGGCGGGTCGGGGAGCTGCCCCGCGGCGCTCGTGTCGCGCTGGAAGAGCGCATAGGTCGTGGCCGCTTCGGCGGCGCCGTCCACGACGATGGGGAAGAAGATCGGCCGCGGGCCCAGGGCGCGGTAGATCTCGCCCGGCGGCGCGAGCGGAACCGCGAGCACCTCGGCGCCGAGGCGGCGGAGGTTCGCGTAGACGCTCGAGAGCTGGAGAAGGCGGCCGAGCGACTCCGGCAGGGTGAAGAGCACGAGGAGGACAATCTCCCGTTCCCGGTAGTCGCGGAGGGCGCGGCCCTCGCCGACCCCCGTCGTGTACGCGAAGTCGGGTGCGACGAGCGCGGCAGTCGGCTCGGTGACCGGGCCGAGCCCGCGCGCCTGCTCGGCAGCGCCGAGCGTCCGGAGGAAGTTGATCAAATCCCACCGCTCCTCTTCGGAGAGCCGGTCGCCGAAGGGCGGCATTGGCGAGCCGGGGATCCCGCGGGTGAGCCACCAGAAGAGGTCGCCGACCGTGTGGTCCGCCGTATGGCGGGCGGTGAGGTCGGCGGGCTTCCGCGGGAGCCCGGCCGCGGCCGGCCCGTCGCCGTAGCCCGCGACGCCGTGACACCGCACGCAGTGCTCCCGGTAGAGGGTGAGGCCGTTCGCTACGGAGATCGCGGTGTAGGGGACGCCGGGCCGGACGTAGGTCGTCGGATACGCGTCCACCACGATCGGCGGGAGGGCGACCCCGAGGCCGGCCAGGACCGCGCCGACCCCGGCGACGGCGACCCAGCGCCAGCGCCGCGTCCGGACGAGCGCCGCACAGAGGGTCGCGATGAGGCCGAACATCGCCACCTGGCTGCCGATCGCCACGCGCGTCCGCACGCCCGGGAGATCCTTCGTCACCTCCCAGGCGAAGCGAAAGGGGACGGGCCAGCTCGGCGCGACGTGGCGCCCGGGCGGCGTCACGCCGAGCGCGGCGACGAGGGCGAGAATCCCGAGCCCGAGCGTGGCCTCGAGGAGGACGTTCCGCCGGAGCCGCGCGAGGTCGCGGCGCGTGGCCTCGGGGTCGGTTGCGAGGAGCAGGCGCGGCTTGAGGCGGCGGAGGTTGACCGCGGCGATCGCGAGGAGCGGGATCAGGAGGGCGAGCTTCCCCAGCAGGAGGCGCCCGTAGGGGGTCCCGACGAGCGGTGGGACGCCCCGGATTTGCGCCGCGGCGTTGAGGGTGCCCGTCAGGAGGAGCAGGGTGACTGCGCCGAGCCCAAGGGCCGAGAAGCGGCGCACCGCGTCGCGGGCGACGCCCCGCGCGGACTCCGCCGGCTCCCGGAGCGTCCAGGTGAGGAGGAGCGCGAGCGGGCCGAGGCCGCCGAGCCAGGCGCCCGTCGCGAGGAGGTGGAGGGCATCGCCGACGAGCGGCCAGATGCCCCAGTCCTCGGCCGTCGTGGCGTGCCCGGCCCAGGCCAGGGCCGCGGCCGCGACGGCCGCCAGGAGGACGCCCTCGAGGCGGAGCGCCCACCAGTCCCGCCAGTCCTGCTCCCGCTCGCGGAGGAGGAGGAAGCCGCCGAGGAGCGCGAAGGCGGCCATGCGGATCATCCAGACGAGACCGGACTGGGTTCCGGAGAGGAGGGCGACCCACACCGATGGCGTGAACGCCGCCGCGCGCGAACCCGTCACGCTCGCGGCCTGGAGGGCGAGCGCGGCGAGCCCGGAGAGGAGGGCGACCGCGGCCGCCCAGGCGCCGAGGCGGAGCAGGGTCCGCTCGAAGCCGTGGGCGGCGGCCTCGAGCTCGGGCCCGGCGCGCCGCCACGCGGGCCGCGCGACCAGGACGAGGAAGAGGAAGACGCCGAGGAGCTGGACACCGGCGGCGAGGTGGAGGAACCGGACGACGACCGCGAGCGCCGTCATTGCGGTCCGACGTCCCGCCCGCCCTTGCCGCGCTCCTCGCGCTCCGGCGCGAGCCACGCCCACCCGGCCAACAGGAGGACGACGACGCCTCCCGCGATGAACAGCCAGACCTCGAGGCTCCACGGCGTCGTGGCGGCGGCGCCGTGGTCGGCCGACGCGATCCGGACCCGGAGCAGTGCCAGGATGGCGACGAGCGCGCGCGCGGATCGGGAGCTCACGCCCTCCATGCTACCGCCTGGTGCGGGCGCACGCGCGGTCAGGTGGCGTCCGGGAGGAGGTCCGCGACGCGTACCGGGCGCCGGGCGCGCGCCGACTCGACCGCGGCCATGAGGAGCGCGAAGGTGTGGATGTTGTCGCCGACGTGGGTGTCGGGCAGGCGTCCCGTCCGGATGGCCGCCACGAACTGGGCGAGCCCCCGGCCCAGTTCCCCCTCCGGCACGGGCTCGCCGGGGAGCTCCCGGGTCGCGCCTCCGGCGGCGAGGAGGACGCGCGACGCCGCGTCCAGGTGGAGGGTCCCGCGCTCGCCGCTGACCGTGATGAGCCCCTCCTGGGGCGTCTCGAAGCCCTGGGCCACCATGGTGCCGCCGTAGCCCACGACGCAGCCGGTCGCCGTCGTGAGGATGGCAGCGGCGGCCGAGTTGCCGGCGAGCCAGCTCCAGGCCGGGCGGAAGCTCGTCGCGACGACCTCCCGCGGCTCGTCGCCCGTGACCCAGCGGAGCAGGTCGAAGTGGTGGACGGCGAAGTCCAGGAGGTACGGCTCCGCCATCTGCTCGCGCCACCCGTCCACGGTCGTCCGGCGGATCTGCTGCCGGCACTCGAGCGTGACGTGGGCCGGCCGGCCGATCGCCCCCTCCCGCACGGCTCGGGCGAGGGCGAGGGTGTGGGGCCGCCAGCGGAAGTTCTGGTTGACCATGACGACCCGGTCCGGGCGAGCGCGGGTCGCCTGGAGGATGGCCCGGCCGTCGGCCATCGTCGTGGCGAGCGGCTTCTCGACGAGGACGTGCCAGCCGCGGTCGAGCGCCTTCACGACGGCGTCGCGGTGGAGCGCCTGGGGCAGGGCGACGATGACCGCGTCGGCGTCGCCCTGCTGGAGGGCCTCGTCCACGGTGGGGTAGCCGGGCACGCCCGGGAGCCCGAGATCCCGCCTGAGCGCCTCGAGGCGGGCGGGGGAGCGGGAGACGATCCCGGCGACCCGCCACTCCTCGCGCGCCCGCAGCGCCTCCAGCCACTTGCGGGCGAAAAAGCCCGCCCCCCAGACCATTACCCGGAGCGCCTGCATTCGTCCCCCCCCGCCGCGCGCCTCTCCGCGCGGCCCCAGCCGGTCGTGCTCGCCGCCCGGGAACCTTGACTTCCCCGGGGGCCCGCGGGGACAATATAGCCGCTTCGTCGGGGGAAGGAGGGGGAGATGGATCTCGCGCAGGTCCTCCGGGACGGCACGTCGCGCGGCGCGTCGGACTTTCACCTGAAGCCGCGCCAGCTCCCGGTCGTGCGGATTCAGGGCAAGCTCGCGCCGCTGGAGGGCTCCGCGCCGATCGACGCGAAGGAGCTCTTCGAGCTCGCGTACTCGATGATGAGCCCCCCCCAGAAGGAGCGGTACGACAGGGACGGGGGGGCGGACGTCCAGTACAGCGTCGCCGGCATCGGCCGGTTCCGCGCCAGCATCTGCCGGGCGCGGGGGACCGTGGCGGTCGCCCTCCGCGTCGTGCCGTACGAGATCCCGACCTTCGAGGACCTCCACCTGCCCGAGGTCATCTCCAAGCTCTCGGTGGAGCCGCGGGGCCTCATCCTGGTGACGGGCCCGGCCGGCAGCGGGAAGTCCACGACGCTGGCGGCGATGATCAACTACATGAACCTGAACCGGAACGACCACATCGTCACCATCGAGGACCCGATCGAGTTCCTCCACCAGGACAAGAACTGCATCATCACGCAGCGCGAGGTCGGCTCGGACTGTCCCACGTTCGCCGAGGCGCTGCGCATCTGCCTCCGGCAGGACCCGGACGTCATCATGGTCGGCGAGATGCGGGACCTCGAGACGGTCCGCACGGTGCTCACGCTCGCCGAGACCGGCCACCTCGTCATGTCCACGCTCCACACCATCACGGCGGCCGAGACCGTCAACCGGGTCATCTCGGAGTTCCCGGGGCACCAGGAGCGCCAGATCCGGAACCAGCTCTCCCAGGTGCTGCGAGGGATTCTCTCGCAGCGCCTCATCGACCGCTCGGACCAGCCGGGAATCCTCCCGGCGGTCGAGGTGCTCGTCAGCACGTCCACCATCCAGCGCTGCATCGAGGACCCCGGGCGGACGGCCGACATCCCCAAGGCGATCGCCGAGGGGAAGGACATGTACGGCATGCAGACGTTCGACCAGTGCGTGCTGGCTTACTACCAGCAGAACATGATCACCTACGAGACCGCGCTGCGGGCCTCGAGCTCCCCCACCGACTTCGAGGTCGAGGTGCAGCGGCTCGCGATGGCGCAGCCGCAGCCGAGCCGGCCGTCGACGGGCCGGGTGGGGCGTCCGCCCGGACGGTAGCGGCGTTCGACCGGGCCCGGGGCGCTCGAGCCGGGCGCGGCGGTCTCCCGAGGTCGGAGTTGGTCCACGTCGAGCGCGTGAGTGCCTACCAGTGGCGGATCCCGCCGGACGCGAAGCCCGGGATGCGGGTGCCGGGGATCGTGTACGCCGACGACGAGCTGATGGCGCAGATCCGCCGCGACGGCTCGCTCGAGCAGGTGGCGAACGCCGCGGCGCTCCCCGGCATCGTGAAGGCCTCGCTGGCGATGCCCGACATCCACCAGGGGTACGGGCTGCCGGTGGGCGGGGTCGTGGCGACCGACGCGGTCCGGGACGGCGTGATCAGCCCCGGCGGCGTCGGCTACGACATCAACTGCGGTGTGCGCCTCCTCCGGACCCACCTCACCCAGGCGGAGCTCGCCCCCCGGCTCCCGGCGCTGGTAGACGCCCTCGCCCAGGCGATCCCCGCGGGCGTGGGCTCGCGCGGCCGCGTCAAGCTGTCGGCGGCCGACGAGCGGCGCGGCCCCGTCGTCGGCGGGGCGCGCTGGGCGATCGAGCGCGGCTACGGCGAGGGCGACGACCTCGCCCGCATGGAGTCCCACGGCGTCCTGCCGGGAGCCGACCCGGAGACCGTCTCGCAGCGGGCCTACGAGCGCGGGCGTGGACAGCTCGGGACGCTCGGCTCCGGGAACCACTTCGTCGAGGTGCAGGTGGTGGACGAGATCCGGGCGCCGGCGGAAGCGGCGGCCCTCGGGCTCGAGATGGGGCGGATCACGCTGATGATCCACACGGGCTCGCGTGGGCTTGGCCACCAGGTCTGCACGGACGCCCTGGGCGCGATGGAGCCGGCGATGCGGCGCTACGCGATCACGCTGCCTGACCGGCAGCTCGCGTGCGCCCCGGTGGGCTCGGCGGAAGCCCAGGCTTACCTCGGCGCGATGCGGGCGGCGGCGAACTTCGCCTTCGCCAACCGGCAGTGCCTGGCCCACTTCGCCCGCGAGGTGCTCGAGCGCGTCCTCCAGGTCTCCCCGCGGGACCTGGGTCTCGCGCTCGTCTACGACGTCGCCCACAACATCGCCAAGGAGGAGGAGCACGAGGTGGACGGCCGGCCGATGCGCCTCCTCGTCCACCGGAAGGGGGCGACGCGCGCGTTCCCGCCGGGGCACCCGGAGCTCCCGGAGGCCTACCGCGCGATCGGGCAGCCGGTGCTGATCCCCGGGGACATGGGCCGCTACTCCTACGTCCTGGTGGGGACGGCGGGCTCGATGCGCGAGACGTTCGGGAGCACGTGCCACGGGGCCGGGCGCGTCATGAGTCGGACCGCGGCCGTGAAAGCCGCGCGGGGACGGTCGATCGCCCAGGAGCTGGCGGCGCGGGGGATCCTCGCGCGCGCGAGCGGCCGGGAGGCGCTCGCCGAGGAGATGTCGGAGGCGTACAAGGACGTCAAGAACGTGGTCGAGGTGGTGGAGCGCGCCGGGCTCTCGCGGGTCGTCGCGCGCCTCCGCCCGCTCGGTGTGATCAAGGGGTGACGGCGATGTAGGGCGCGCCACGCGTTGTCACGCGGGAGCTCGGAACGCCGGGCTGAGAGGGCGGCGAGAATCGCCGCCGACCGCCGGAACCTGATCTGGGTAATGCGGCGGGGAAGGATCAGCTCCTCCCCGGCCTCGCCGCCGAGCTCGTCCGCCTCAACGTTGACGTCATCCTTTCCCCCATGCAGGCGACTGCGCGCCTTGACCGTGCCGCGAGGCGTCTGTTAGAGTCGGATGAGGCGCATGTCCTGGAATCTCAAGGAAAAGGCGGACCGGCTCCTCGCCCAGGAAGAGGGGAGCGTCCGGAAGGACTGGGGGGGCCGGCTCTCCTTTGCGCTCGTCTACCCGAACACCTACGCCGTGGGAATGTCCAACCTCGGCTTCCAGTCCATCTACCACCATCTGAACACGCTCCCCGACGTCGTCTGCGAGCGGTTCTTCCTGCCGGATCCGGAGGACCTGCCGGAGTACGAGCGCACGGGGACCCGGCCGTTCTCGCTCGAGTCGAAGCGGCCGCTCTCGCAGTTCGACCTGGTGGGCTTCTCGATCACCTACGAGGGCGACTACATCCACACGCTCCGCCTCCTCCGCATGGCCGGGATCCCGCTCCGGCCCGAGGACCGGCGCCCCGAGGACCCGGTCGTCCTGATGGGCGGGGTCTGCGCGTTCGCCAACCCCGAGCCGATGGCGCCCTTCATGGATTTCATCGTGGTGGGCGAGGGCGAGGAGATCGTCCGGGAGATCGCCCACGCCTACCGCGACGCCTTCGGGGACCGATCCTGGGCCGCGCGGCGGCGCGAGGACCTCTGGGAGCGGCTGCAGGGCATTCCGGGAATCTACCTCCCGCACCGGTACACGGTCGGGTATCACGCCGACGGGACCGTCGCGGCCGTCGCCCCCCGAGATGGCGCGCCGGCGACCGTGGTCAAGCGGCGCCTCCGGAACGTCGACGAGTTCCAGACGCTCTCGCTCCTCCGCACGCCGAACGCCGAGTACGGCCACCTCGCCCTCCTCGAGGTGGGCAAGGGGTGCGGGCGCGGGTGCCGTTTTTGCCTGGAGGGGGAGATCTACCGCCCCGTCCGCCACCGGAGCCTCGACGCCCTCCGCGCGAGCGTCCGGGAGATCGCCAAACAGTCGAAACGCGTGGGCCTCGTCGGGGCGTGCGTCTCCGACTACCCGTGGATCGGCGGGCTCATGCGGGTGCTCGAGGAGGAGGGGCTCGAGGTCTCGATCTCGTCGCTCCGGGCGGACAGCCTCACCGAGGACCTGGTCGCCTCGCTCCAGCGCGGCGGCCACCGGACGCTGACCATCGCGCCGGAGGCGGGCACCGAGCGCCTCCGCGCCGTCATCCGCAAGAACATCTCGGACGCGCAGCTCTACGCGGCGTGCGACCTCGTCCGGCGCTACGGCATCCCGAACTTGAAGTGCTACTTCATGATCGGCCAGCCGACGGAAACCACCGCGGACGTCGAGGCGATCCCCGACCTCGCGACGCGACTGCTCGAGCGGCTCCGGGTGGCGTCGGGGGCCGGGGAGCCGTTCGGCCGGCTCACGCTCTCGATCAGCTCGTTCGTGCCGAAGCCGTGGACACCCTTCCAGTGGGTCGGCTTCGACCGCGTGCCCTCGCTGGAAGCGAAGCTCCGGGCGATCAAGGCCGGCGTGCGGCGATTCCCGAACATCCGGGTCGTCCACGAGAACCCGCGGGAGGCGTTCCTCCAGGCGGTCCTGGCGCGCGGCGACCGGCGCGTGGCCGACTTCCTCGAGCGCGCGGCGGCGCTCGAGGGCGACTGGCGGACGGCCCTGCGGGAATGGGAGGTCGATGCGGACTTCTACGCCTGCCGGGAGCGGCCGCTCGACGAGACGTTCCCCTGGGACCACCTCGAGGTCGGCGTCAAGAAGGCCGGCCTCGTCCGCGAGCACCAGCGCGCGGGGCTCGCGCCCGAGCCCGCGCCGGCGAGCTAGGGAGGAGCGACGGCACGATGGCCACCGGTGAGACGACCCCTCCGGGGCGGTACTTCCTCTACACCTTCTTCAAGGCGACGGCGGCGTACCTGCAGCTCCCCAAGGAGGAGAAGGCGCGGGCGATCGCCGACTACCTGGCCCGCATGGAGGAGTTCCACGGGCCGGTCGCCGTGCGCCCCTACTCGACGCTCGGGCTGCGGCGGGACGCCGACTTCCTGCTGTGGCTGATCGCGCGCGACCTCCCCGCGATCCAGGCGCTCTGCGAGGGGCTCCGGCGGAGCGCGCTCGCGCCGTATCTTGAGAACACCCACGCGCTCCTCGCCGTCACCCGGGAGTCGACGTACGTCAAGGAGCATCAGAAGGCGGTCCCCCACGAGGACCTGCTCGCCTCCGGGACGGGCCAGTACCTCTTCGTCTACCCCTTCGTGAAGACGCGGGAGTGGTACCTGCTCCCCCTCGAGGAGCGGCAGCGGATGATGAACGAGCACATCCGGGTCGGGCACGAGTTCCCGGGGATCCGGATCAACACCGCGTACTCCTTCGGCCTCGACGACCAGGACTTCGTGGTCTCGTTCGAGGGGAACGAGCCGAAGGAGTTCGTCAGCCTGGTCATGCGCCTCCGGGAGAGCGGGGCGAGTCGCTACACCCAGCGCGACACCCCGATCTTCACCTGTGCGAAGCGCCCGCTCGAGGAGATCCTCTGGGCGCTCGGGTAGGGCGGAGTCCGGGGAAGGGATCGGCCGCCGCCTGGCGATCTGACGCCGGCTGAGTCAAGCCGGAGGGGGCCTCGACGGCCCCCTCCGGGACCTCCCCCAGGAAGGATTGCGGAGTTCGGCCACCCCGGACCCTCGATCAGCGACCGCCGTCGTCGGCCTTCTGCAGGAGCTCGACGAAGCGCGCCGCGGCCGGGGTGAACCGCTTTCCCCGGCGATGGATGATGCCGATCGGGCGGACGAGGCCCGGGAGCGACAGCGGAACGGCCGCCAGCGCCCGGATCCCGATCTCCTTGAGCACGGTGGGCCGGGGCAGGATGCTGATGCCGGCCGCGATGGCGATCGCCTGCTTGATGGTCTCCACGTTGTCGAACGCCATCACGACGTTGACCCTGACGTTGTGCTGCCTGAGCGCGCGGTCGATCGCCTTGCGGATGGCCAGATCGTGATCGAAGGCGATGAAGGCCTCCCCGTTCAGATCGGCGGGGCCCGCCATCCGGCGGCGGGCCAGGCGGTGGCTCGGGTGCGTCACCAGCACCATGGGCTCGGAGCGGAGCGGCAACACGGTGAGGGCCCGGGTGGCAACCGGGTAGGAGAGGATCCCGAGGTCGGCCTCGTCGTTCAGGACGGCCTCGACGACCTTGTGCGGGTGGAGACACTCGAGGAGAACCCGCGCCTGCGGGTAGGCCGACATGAAGGGCTGCATGTGGCGGCTCATGTCGTGGAGGCCGACCGAATAGATGGCCGCCACCCGCACCGTCCCCTCGACCCGCTGTCGCGACGTCGCGAGCTCGGCCCGCGCCTTCTCGAACCCCTCGAGCAGCGTGCGGCAGGCCTCGTAGAACCGGTGCCCCTCCTCCGTGGGTTGCGGGGGCCGACGGGAGCGATCGAGCAGCGGCACATCGAGCTCGGCCTCGAGCTGCCGGATCGACTGGCTCGCGGCCGACTGCGTGACGCCGCTCGCCGCGGCTCCGCGGGAGAAGCTGCGCAGACGCACCACGTCACAGAACAGCCTCAGGGTGTCCAGGTTCACGAGGGCCAGTCTACACCATTAGTAATACTAATGTCATGATGTCTTAATTTTGGGCTTGGCTAATGCTCGGATATGGTGTAGTGTCTCGCACTAACTTGGAGCTGGTTGGCGAGCCTCGCACGATCAGGACGGACATGACACGCGGGGGAGCGCGATGACCCCTCCCGGCCTCCCTCCGGCGCAGGGTCTGTACGACCCGACCCGGGAGCACGACGCCTGCGGCGTCGGCTTTGTCGTGGACATCGAGGGCCGCAAGTCGCACGCCATCGTGCGTCAGGCCCTCACCGTGCTCAAGAACCTCCTCCACCGGGGCGCCTGCGGCTGCGAGCCGAACACGGGAGACGGGGCCGGCATCCTGATCCAGATGCCCGACCGATTCCTCCGGCGCCAGTGCGGGCGGCTCGGGATCGGGCTGCCGCCAGTCGGCGCATATGGCTGCGGGCTCGTGTTCCTGCCCCGGGAGCCTCAGCAGCGCGACAAGGTGCGGGCGCTCCTGCACTCGATCGTCGAGGAGGAAGGCCAGCGGATGCTCGGCTGGCGGAGCGTGCCCACCGATGACAGCCCGCTCGGCGCCACCGCCCGCTCGGTCGAGCCGGCCGTCATGCAGGTCTTGATCGGCCGCGGCGCTGCCGTGGCCGACCCGGCCGCCTTCGAGCGGAAGCTCTACGTGATCCGCAAGCAATTCGAGAAGGCGATGGCGGGGCTCGACATCCCGGAGAACAAGTACGCCTACATCCCGAGCCTGTCGACCCGGACGCTGATCTACAAGGGGATGCTGAGCGCTGACCAGATCGAGACGATGTACCCCGACATCACCGACCCGGACGTGGAGTCGGCGCTGGCCCTCGTCCACCAGCGCTTCTCCACCAACACGTTCCCGTCGTGGCCGCTCGCCCACCCCTACCGGATGATCGCCCACAACGGCGAGATCAACACGCTGCGGGGCAACATCAACTGGATGCGGGCCCGCGAGGCCCTCTGCCGGTCGGAGCTCTTCGGCGACGAGCTCGCGAAGGTCCTCCCCGTCACCCGCGAGGGGCTCTCCGACACGGCCACCTTTGACAACGTCCTCGAGTTCCTAGTGATGAATGGGCGGTCCCTGCCGCACGCCATCCTCATGATGATCCCGGAGCCGTGGCAACGCCACGAATCGATGAGCCCCCAGCGGCGGGCCTTCTACGAGTACCACGCCTCGCTCATGGAGCCCTGGGACGGCCCCGCCTCCATCGCCTTCACCGACGGGACCGTGATCGGGGCCGTCCTCGACCGCAACGGCCTCCGCCCCTCGCGCTACTGCGTCACCAAGGACGGCCTGGTGGTCATGGCCTCAGAGGTGGGAGTGCTCGACATCCCGCCCGAGAACATCCTGGTCAAGGAGCGCCTCCACCCCGGCCGCATCTTTCTGGTGGACACCGCCCAGGGGCGGATCATCGATGACGAGGAGATCAAGGCGCAGCTGGCCGCCGAGCACCCTTACGCCGAGTGGCTCCGGGAGAACCTGGTCCGACTCGAGGACCTGCCCGCCCACCCGGTCCCCGCGCCCGACCACGCCACCGTGCTCCAGCGCCAGATCGCCTTCGGCTACACGCACGAGGACCTGCGGATCCTCCTGGGGCCGATGGCTCGGCAGGGCGAGGAGCCGATCGGCTCGATGGGGACGGACACGTCGCTCGCCGTGCTCTCCAACCGACCGCGGCTTCTCTACGACTACTTCAAGCAGCTCTTCGCCCAGGTCACCAATCCCCCGCTCGACCAGATCCGCGAGGAGCTGGTCACGTCCATGGAGTCCACGATCGGGCCCGAGCGGAACCTCCTCCAGCCCGAGCCGGAGTCGTGCCGGCAGATCGTCCTCAGAGACCCGGTAGTCTCCAACGAGGAGCTGGCCAAGATCGCCCACGTGAGCGCGCGGGGCTTCAAGGCCATCACGCTGCCGATGCTCTTTCCCGTAGCGGACGGCGCCGCCGGGCTCGAGCGGGCGCTGGCCGACCTCCAGCGAGGGGCCAGCCAGGCCATCGCCGACGGCCACAACGTCGTCATCCTGTCCGACCGCGGCGTGAGCCGGGAGCGGGCCGCCATCCCGAGCCTGCTCGCGACCGCCGCCGTCCATCACCACCTCGTCCGCCGCGGGGAGCGGACGCGCTGCGGGCTGGTGGTCGAGACCGGCGACGCCCGCGAAGTCCACCACCTCGGCCTCCTGATCGGGTACGGCGCCGGCGCCGTGAACCCGTGGGTGGCCTTCGAGACCCTCGACGACATGATCCGCGAGGGCGTGCTCGCCGGGATCGACCACGCGAAGGCCGTCAAGAACTACATCAAAGCGCTGAACAAGGGCATCCTGAAGGTCATGGCCAAGATGGGGATCTCCACCCTGCAGAGCTACTGCGGGGCGCAGATCTTCGAGGCCATCGGGCTGAACGGGGAGCTGGTGGACACGTACTTCACCGGCACCGCCTCCCGGGTGAGCGGCATCGGCATCGACGTCATCGCCGAGGAGGTGCGCCGGCGGCACCAGCGGGCCTTCCCCGACCGGCCGGTGGGCCAGCCCGAGGTGGACTGGGGGGGCGAGTACCAGTGGCGCCGTGACGGGGAATACCACCTGTTCAACCCGGAGACGGTCTTCAAACTCCAGCACGCCACCCAGAGCGGCCAGTACCGGATCTTCAAGGAGTACACGAGCCTCGTGGACGACCAGAGCCAGCGGCGCGCGACGCTCCGGGGGCTCTTCGAGCTCAAGTTCGCCGAGCAGCCGATCCCCATCGCCGAGGTGGAGCCCGTCGCGTCGATCATGAAGCGCTTCGCCACCGGCGCGATGTCGTACGGCTCCATCAGCCAGGAGGCGCACGAGACGCTGGCCATCGCCATGAACCGGTTGGGCGGGCGGTCCAACACGGGCGAGGGCGGCGAAGATCCGGCGCGCTTCAAGCGGGACCCGAACGGGGACTGGCGGCGGAGCGCGGTCAAACAGGTCGCCTCGGGGCGCTTCGGCGTGACGAGCGAGTACCTCGTCAACGCCGACGACCTCCAGATCAAGATGGCCCAGGGGGCCAAGCCCGGCGAGGGGGGCCAGCTGCCCGGCCACAAGGTCTACCCCTGGATCGCCAAGGTCCGCCACTCGACGCCCGGCGTGGGGTTGATCTCCCCGCCGCCGCACCACGACATCTACTCGATCGAGGACCTGAAGCAGCTTATCCACGACCTGAAGAACGCGAACCCCAGGGCGCGCATCCACGTCAAGCTCGTCGCCGAGGTCGGGGTGGGAACCGTGGCGGCCGGGGTCGCCAAGGCCTTCTCGGACGTCGTCCTCATCTCCGGCCACGACGGCGGCACCGGCGCCTCGCCGCTCACGTCCATCAAGCACGGTGGCATCCCCTGGGAGCTGGGGCTGGCCGAGACCCAGCAGGTGCTCGTGCTGAACAAGCTCCGGGACCGGATCGTGGTCCAGGTGGACGGGCAGATGAAGACGGGCCGCGACGTGGTCGTTGCCGCACTCCTCGGCGCCGAGGAGTACGGCTTCTCGACGGCGCCGCTCGTCGTGATGGGCTGCATCATGATGCGCGTGTGCCACCTGAACACCTGCCCGGTGGGGGTCGCGACCCAGGACCCCGAGCTCCGGAAGAAGTTCACCGGGAAGCCCGAGTTCGTCGAGAACTTCTTCCGCTTCCTCGCCGAGGAGGTGCGGGAGCTGATGGCCGGGCTCGGCTTCCGGACCATGGACGAGATGATCGGCCGGGTGGACAGGCTGGAGACCCGGAGGGCCGTCGATCACTGGAAAGCCCGGGGGCTGGACTTCTCGGCCATTCTCCACCGGCCCGACGTCGGCCCCGAAGTCCCCATCCGGCGGGTGCGCGAGCAGGACCACAGCCTCGAGAAGTCGCTGGACATGACCACCCTGGTCCCGATGTGCCGGGAGGCCCTCGAGCATGGGGCCCCGGTGGACATCCGGCTCCCGATCCGTAACGTGCACCGGACGGTCGGGACGATTCTCGGGCACAAGGTCACCACCCTCTACGGGGCCGAGGGCCTTCCCGACGACACGATCCGCATCCACTTCACCGGCTCCGCGGGGCAGAGCTTCGGGGCGTTCATTCCGAAGGGGATCACCCTCCTCCTGGAGGGAGACGCGAACGACTACCTGGGGAAGGGGCTGTCCGGCGGCAAGATCATCGCGTTCCCGCCCAGGGATGCGACGTTCGTCCCCGAGGAGAACATCCTCGTCGGCAACGTCGTGCTCTACGGCGCGACCGGCGGCGAGGCGTATTTCCGCGGCGTGGCGGGCGAGCGGTTCGCGGTGCGCAACAGCGGCGCCCACGCCGTGGTCGAAGGCGTCGGGGATCACGGCTGCGAGTACATGACCGGCGGGCGCGTCGTCGTGATCGGCAAGACCGGCCGAAACTTCGCGGCAGGGATGTCGGGTGGCATCGCCTACGTCCTCGACGAGGCCGGCGATTTCAGGCGACGCTGCAACCTCGGCATGGTCGACCTCGAGCCCCTCGTGGCAGCCGAGGACGTCGAGGAGGTCAGGGAGCTGCTGCGGCGCCACATCCGGTACACCCAGAGCAGCGTCTCCGAGCAGCTCCTGGCGAGCTGGGAGCAGGTGCAGCCGAGGTTCGTCAAGGTCGTCCCTCGGGACTACAAGCGCGCGCTCCTGGCGATGAAGCGTGCCCAGGAGGAGGGCATCCCCTGGGAGAAGGCGGTGATGGAAGGCGCGCATGGGTGACGCGCCGGCGGGTCTGTCAGACGGGCGTGTGGGCCAGTTGCTGGAGAGGGATGGGTAAGGTCACCGGGTTCATCGAGTTCAAGCGCGACAAGCAGCCGTACCGGGCCGTCCAGGAGCGGGTCCACGACTGGAAGCAGGTCATGCTGCCGTGGCCCACGGACAAGCTCAAGAAGCAGGCGGCCCGGTGCATGGATTGCGGAATCCCCTTCTGCCATCAGGGCTGTCCCCTGGGGAACCTCATCCCCGACTGGAACGACCTGGTCTACAAGGGCGACTGGAAGGAAGCGATCGATCGCCTCCACGCGACGAACAACTTTCCCGAGTTCACCGGCACGCTCTGCCCCGCGCCGTGCGAGGGCTCCTGCGTGCTCGAGCTCAACGACGACCCGGTGACGATCAAGGCGATCGAGCTCGCCATCATTGGCCATGCCTTCGACGCCGGATGGGTCACCCCCGAGCCGCCGGTCGCGAGGACCGGAAAAGCGGTGGCGGTGGTCGGCTCGGGCCCTGCCGGGCTCGCCGCCGCCCAGCAGCTCAACCGCGCCGGCCATCGGGTGACAGTCTTCGAGCGCGACGACCGCCTCGGCGGCCTCCTCCGCTACGGGATCCCCGAGTTCAAGATGGAGAAGCGGGTCCTGAATCAGCGGCTCGCCCAGATGGAGGCCGAGGGCGTCCGGTTCGTGGTGAACGCCCACGTCGGCGTGACCGTGCCGGTCGAGGAGCTCAGAAAGGGCTTCGATGCCCTGCTCCTCACGGGCGGCGCCTGCGCGCCCCGGGACCTGCCGATCCCCGGGCGGGAGCTCCGGGGGATTCACTTCGCCATGGAGTACCTGACCTTGCAGAACAAGCGCTGCGAGGGAGACCGGGTCCCGGACGACCGGTTCATTACCGCCCACGGGAAGCATGTGGTGATCATCGGGGGGGGCGACACGGGAGCGGACTGCCTCGGCACCGTCCATCGCCAGGGCGCCGCGTCGGTCCACCAGTTCGAGATCCTGCCGCGCCCGCCCGACCGGCGGGCGCCCGACAACCCGTGGCCGCAGTGGCCGAACATCTACCGCGTCTCCTCGGCCCATGCGGAGGGCGGCGAGCGCGTCTACTCGGTCTCGACGAAGCGCTTCCTCGGGGACGAGCGCGGGTGCGTGAGGGCCCTCGAGGCGGTCACGGTCGAGATGACGCGGCAGAACGGTCGCATCGGCTTTCAAGAGACCCCGGGCACGGAATTCACGCTCCCGTGCGACCTGGCGCTCCTGGCCATGGGGTTCCTGGGCCCCGAGCGCCCGGGGATGCTGGCCGAGCTTGGCGTGAGGCTCTCCGAGCGGGGCAATGTCTGGCGCGATGAGAACTGGATGACGAGCGTGCCGGGGGTCTTTACCGCCGGGGACATGCAGCGGGGGCAGTCGCTCATCGTCTGGGCCATGGCCGAGGGACGGAGCGCGGCGCGCGGCATCGACGTCTACCTGATGGGGCGGTCGGACCTGCCCGCCCCGCTCGCCTAGTGCGGGTCCAACTAACTTCGCCTAGCGTCGTCCTCCAGCTCGCCGGGACGCGCTCGGCCTGCGGCCTCGCGGACGTCCCGCCCCTCCGGTGGGGTCGTCGGCGCCCCTCAACGTATGCGGCATACGCCTCGGGGCGCCTCCTCCCTGCGTCCCTCGCTATGCTCGTTACTTGGCCCCGCACCTCTAGCAAACGGCCCTAGCCCGAGTTTACCGAGTTAGCGAGGCGCTTTTCAGCGCCTCGCTCGTGTCGTAGCCTGCTGGGCCGCCATCGACGCGGGTGTTGTGTGGCCTGAGCCGGGTAGACGCAC
>Ga0114945_10001082_pt1 | contig 17194 bp, 28 predicted proteins | sample OV2TP3_FD_87194 | JGI IMG/M metagenome (GOLD analysis project Ga0114945, IMG submission 87194) | Hot spring microbial communities from Beatty, Nevada to study Microbial Dark Matter (Phase II) - OV2 TP3 | ecosystem: Environmental > Aquatic > Thermal springs > Hot (42-90C) | place: USA: Beatty...
TAATCTAAACAGTTATGGTTCTCGTATTCTAGGACTTTCAGTTATTCGTTTGGGGAACACCGGCGGCGTTGAGGATACTCTCAAAATAAGCTTTACAGTTACGAGCAGAGCTCAACGGGTATCAGGTCCGGAAACCAGGAATTTCAAAACAACCCTTTCCTTGAGAAGAAAATGACATATGAATAAATCCGAATATCAAAATCCGAAATCCGAAACAATGTCCAAAATTCGAATTCTTAAATGTTCAAAACCAAGCCAGAGGAAGTCAAACTTTCAGACTTGGTCAAAACAGTTTTTGTCATTTGTATTTTGGTCATTTAGATTTGTTTTGAATTTCGATATTCGAATTTCGAATTTTCAGTCCCAGAGAGGGCAGGCTTTAATAACCTTGCTTTTCTTTGTGATTATTGCTGTTACCATAACATCGGCAGCTGTAATAATACTTGCCGTAAATTCGCTATCTCTTACAAGGCTTCAGGGAGGAAGCCTTTATTATTACGCGGCGGAGTCGGGACTTGAGAATGCTATCTTAAGAGCCATTAGAGACCCTCTATATACAAGTGAAACATTAACAATAGACGACGCAACTGTTACGATTACAGTATCTGGAGGAAATCCAAAAACAATAACATCTGTTAGTTCAAACAGTAATTTTAAGCGCACTATTCAAGTTAAAATGGATTATAATAGCGGATACTACACAATTTCTGGATGGAAGGAGGTCTAGCATATGGCGTTGAGAAGTCATCCGGTTATAATATTCTTGGACAGAAACGGTTTTCTTTTATATCAAGATTTTCTGCCCAACGTTTGGCAGTTTCCCTTTTCGGAGGATCTAGTTTTGCATTTGGAAGTAGTAAATAACGATCAGCTTGTTAACTTTATTTGGTCTTTTCTTCAGACTAACAAGATAATGGCAAGTAGTCTTATTATTGTTCTGTCGGATTCTGTTGTTTTCCAGAAAGATTTGTCTTTGGCTCAAGGAGGACAAGCACCCGAAGCCGAAGATCAAGAAAAAGAAATTCAGAGATTCCTGGAAAACGTTCCGTTTGAACACTTTATGGCAAAGGTAGTCGGCAACACAAGAATAGTAGCGACCAATAAAGAGTTGGTAGAGGCAATTATACTGCCCTTTAAAAAATTAGGGTGTATTGTGGAGGCGGTTGTTCCAAGCTTTTTATATAGCCAGACTATAGATTTTTCGTTGGGGATAACTCGCGATGCGGCAAAAACTATTTTGCAAAATCCCGATTTGCTAAAAATGGGCAACATGCTGGTTGACCAAAAAGAAACAGAGATTAAACAAGAACGAATAGACAACAATCAACACGAGGCTTCTTTGAAAGAAAAACCAAAGAATACAAGACAAATAGTATTGATAGCAATATTTGTTTTTTTGCTTATTATTTTGGCAATAGTATATTTTACCATGGGCGATTCCAGTGGTAGTCCAAACCCCACAGTCAACAACACCCCCCAAACTTTTAGGCAGGCGACTCCTCCAACTTTGGTTCCCGCGCTTACATCCGAAACATTGTCTTCTCCATCAGCTAATCTAAAAAACACAAAAATAACAGTTATTGCAAATAGCCAAACAGAAGTTATTGGAAGCGCCTTAAAGAGACTGTTGGATAAGTTGGGGCTACAGGATGTAGTACTTTCTGTTGCTCAAGCTCCAAATCCGGCAAGGTCCTCAATACTGTTTTCAAAGAGCGTTGACAACGAAATTCGTCAAAAAGTGACCGAAGAGGTAAAAAAAATACTTCCCGATGTGTCGGTGCAAGAAAGTCAAAATATGGAAGACTTAACCATTTCTATAACTGTAGGCAGCGGTTTATAGTATCTTAGTCCTATAATAATTTTGCCCTCTTGACAAAGCGTTTTTGCTATGTTTACACTAGTTAATATAGGAAATTTTAAATACATGAATTTATCTGCCCAAATAAAAAATAAAAAAGGTTTTACGTTAATAGAACTTTTGGTTGTAATTGGAATTCTCGCAGTGCTACTTGCAATCACACTTATAGCCATCAACCCCGCCAGACAGTTTGCTCAAGCAAATGATACAAAGAGAAGGGGAGATGTAGGCGCAATCCTCAATGCAGTTACTCAATACATGGCAGACTACGCTGGTGCTTTTCCAGTAGCTATTCCAGCTACGGATACAGATATTGTCAGCGGAGGGGGACTTGGAGATATTTGTAGTGCGGTAGTTCCAGTATATATAGCCGCTATGCCATTTGACCCAAAAACTGCAGGCGCTCATTATACTAGTTGTGGAGATTACACCACAGCGTATACTATTAAAAGAGAAGCGACTAGTAATAGAATAACAGTAACAGCTCCAGACACAGAGTTGGCATCACCCGATATCTTCGTGACTAGATAATCCTCTCCGTTTTACATGGGACTTTTTCCTATTGACAATGATTTTCTTATGTGCCTATACTTAATAGCACATGAATTTATCTGCCCAAAACAAAAAAGGTTTTACTCTAATAGAACTTCTAGTTGTAATCGGTATCCTTGCAGTGTTGTTGGCAATTACTCTTATAGCCATAAACCCCGCCAGACAGTTTGCTCAAGCAAATAATACCAAAAGAGCAAGCGATGTTAATGCCATATTAAATGCAATCAACCAATATATGGTTGATAAGAAAGGGGTAGTTCCATCAGGGATCGACACCACTCTTAAAAATATAGGGAGTGCGGTTGGAGACGCTGATATTTGTGGGGATCTAGTGGCGACATATATAGCCCAGATGCCATTTGATCCGAAGACTGGATCGTGGACTAGCTGCGCAACGTACGATTCTCAATATAGCGTTGTTCAAGGTTCAGCAGACAATAGGATCACAGTAAGCGCTCCAGATACGGAAGCTCCGCTAACTACACCAATTTCAGTGACTAGATAAGTTTCTTTAAGTTCATTTTGGGTATTGACGGGGAAAACAAAATGTTGTAATATTGAATTCGTCCTTGAGCATAAAGGACTTATTTTGTTATATGGCAGTTACAAAAAAGTTTGAGCGAACAAAACCTCATGTTAATATTGGAACCATCGGGCACGTAGATCATGGTAAGACTACGTTAACAGCCGCAATCGCAACGGTTCTTTCAAAAAAAGGAATGGCAGAAGCCAAGAAATACGAAGACATAGATAATGCCCCAGAGGAAAAAGCCAGAGGAGTAACTATTAACATTTCTCACATAGAGTACGAAACAGAAAAGCGCCATTATGCGCATATAGACGCTCCAGGTCATGCCGATTATATTAAAAACATGATAACCGGTGCTGCACAAATGGATGGCGCTATTTTGGTGGTTTCTGCTCCAGATGGACCTATGCCTCAAACAAGAGAGCACATTTTACTAGCAAGACAAGTTGGAGTTCCCTCAATAGTAGTATTTCTTAACAAGACAGATATGGTTGCCGATCCAGAGCTTTTGGATCTTGTAGAAATGGAAGTAAAAGAGCTTCTCACAAAATATCAATATTTGGGCAATGAAGTTCCAATAATTAGAGGGTCGGCTCTTAAGGCACTGGAAGGAGACCAAGAGGGAGAAAAGCAAATTATGAAATTAATGGAAGCTGTTGATAGCTTTATTCCAACACCCAAGCGTGACATAGACAAGCCATTTTTGATGCCTATTGAAGATGTGTTTTCCATAAAAGGACGAGGTACTGTAGTAACAGGTAGAATAGAAAGAGGCACTGTTAAAATTAATGAAAGCGCTGAAATTATTGGAATAAAAGCTACGAAGTCTTCTGTTGTAACAGGAGTTGAGATGTTTAGAAAACAGTTAGATGAGGGGCAAGCTGGAGACAACGTAGGACTACTTCTTCGAGGAATTGAGAAAAATGATGTAGAAAGAGGACAAGTGGTAGCAAAACCAGGAAGCATTACGCCTCATAAAGAGTTTGAAGCAGAAGCTTATATTCTTACCAAAGAAGAAGGTGGCCGCCACACGCCGTTTTTCACTGGTTATAGACCACAATTTTACATAAGAACAACAGATGTTACCGCAGAGGTGGCACTACCTAAGGGCGTGGAAATGGTTATGCCAGGGGATAACACAAAAATGAGCGTTAAGTTAATAGTTCCTGTGGCACTTGAGGAGGGATTAAGATTTGCAATAAGAGAGGGTGGAAAAACAGTAGGAGCAGGAGTGATTACAAAGATAATCTCCTAAGAGCCCGTTTCTTAAAGTACATTAAAAATAAATGCCAAAAGGTAGAATTAGAGTACGTTTAAAAAGTTACGATTCAAGAGTTATAGATTCGTGTTGTCAGCAGATTTTGGATACGGCAATTCGAACTGGTGCAAAAGTTGTTGGTCCTGTTCCTCTTCCTACTAAGCGCACTTTGTATGCGGTAAATAAATCTCCATTTATAGACAAGGACGCAAGATCCCATTTTGAAATTAAAGTACATAAGAGATTAATAGACATAATTTCTCCAACAGATAAAACTATAGATAGTCTTACCCACATGGAACTTCCAGCAGGAGTGAATATTGAAATTAAGATGTAGCCCATATTGCATTTCTTCTTTTTGCATTATATAATTACTTTATCTTAATTCATGATAAACCAAATGGAGGTGAATTGGGCTACATAGCAAAAAAGATTTAGGGAATAAGCCCCTAAGATCGAAGCGACTACTATGTGGTCGCTTTTTGTTTTTTATGATTGATGCAATTTTGGGACAAAAGACAAGACAAACTCAAATGTTTCTGGAAAATGGTACAAGAATTCCTGTAACTTTTATAAATACTTCCGGAAATGTTGTTGTAGGCATTAGGACAAAAGAAAAAAACAGTTATACAGCTTTGCAACTGGGGTTTGGAAAGGTGAAGCATCCAACTCAGGCAATGTTTGGGCTTGCAAAAGCGGCAAGGATTGATTATTGGCCCAAAGTTGTAAGAGAGATAAGACTTGATTCTTCCGATTCCTCTACTTTCCGCCCAGGAACATTTATAAATCCAACAGAAGTTTTTAAACCAGGAGATATAGTAGATGTGACAGGAGTTTCCAAAGGCAAAGGTTATGCAGGAGTAGTTAAGAGACATCATTTCAAAGGAGGTCCAAGAACTCATGGTCAGTCAGACCGCGAAAGAGCGCCTGGATCTATTGGCCAAGCCACGACTCCTGGTAGAGTTTATAGAGGAAAGAGAATGGCAGGTCGAATGGGACAAGAGAAGACGACTATTAAAAATTTAAGAATTGTAGATGTTGGTGAAAAATTTGTAGCAGTTAAGGGATTGGTTCCAGGGGTAATAAAGAGTTTTTTGACAATTAAGAAAGTGGGGGAAGATAAAAAGTTTGTACCGCTTTATAAAGACGTAGAGAAAGTAGAACAGGTAGGAAAAGAGGAGGTAAAAGATGCCAATAAGTAAAATCTCAAATCTCTCGCCTCGCTGGAGCTTCGGCGAAGCGGGCAAATCTCAAATCTCAAAACCGCGTCAGACGCGGTCAAAACCGCGTCTCAAAACTAAAAGTTTAAAAAAGAAAGCCGTGGTTTCTAAAAAAGAGACTACAAGACCGATTGTTGCGGCAAAAAAACAGGGTTTGGTCTTGGATTTTTTTGATATAAAAGGGAAAGCGATTGAGACTGTTGATTTGCCAAAGGAAATGTTTGGGGCAAAGATCAATGGTTCTCTTATGGCACAGGCTGTAAGAGTGTATTTGGCTAATCAAAGAGTAGGTACTGCCTCTACAAAAACAAGAGGAGAGGTGCATGGTTCAACAAGGAAGATTTGGAGACAGAAAGGTACTGGTCGCGCAAGACATGGATCAAGAAAAGCGCCAATTTTTGTCCATGGAGGTGTTGTTTTTGGTCCAAAACCCCGTGATTTTTCGCTGAAGCTTTCTAAAAAAATGAATAGACTTGCTCTTTTTTCCAGCCTTTCTTCAAAACTTAAAGAAGGAGCAATTAAAGGTTTAGCGGGATTTGAAAAATTGGAACCCAAAACCAGAATTTTTGCCGCTGCTTTGAACAAGATAGGCATTGACAATAAATACAAAAAAATAGCTTTGGTACTGCCTTCTACAAAGGAAGACTTTCAAAACCTTTATCGAGCAGGGAGAAATATAGAGGGTTTAACAGTATTAAACGCAAGCCTTCTTAATGTATATGCGGTTTTAAATAGCGATCTTATGCTTTTTGCCAAAGATTCTTTAAAGACAATGGAGGACACATTTCTAAAAAAGGAGGAAAAACATGGATAGTAACAATGTTATTTTAGAGCCTATTATAACAGAGAAATCCATGAAAGAGGTAAGATCTAACAAATTTACCTTTAAGGTAAACTTGCATGCAGACAAGAAAAATATCAAGAAAGCAATTGAAGAAAAATTTGATGTGGATGTTTTGAGCGTTTCGACTCTAATCGTAAAAGGAAGAAGCATGAAAGTTGGCAAGAAAAGAAGCGAGATTTTGAAAAGCCCTTGGAAGAAAACTGTTGTTAAGATAAAAGAAGGGCAAAAGATTGCGCTTTTTGAGATAGGAGAGAAGAAAAAATAAAAGTATCAAAAGTATCAAGGGGATGGAAAGAAGAGGAATAAAAAGTTATGAGGAAATTAAAGTTTATTGGGAAAAAGCAGTCAGGTCGCAATTTTTCAGGAAGTATTACTGTAAGACACCAGGGTGGAGAGCATAAGCGCTTTTTAAGAGTTATTGATTTTAACCGTGACAAAATAGGCATTGAGGGAAAAGTTGTTTCTATAGAGTACGATCCAAACAGAAACGCAGAAATTGCTCTTGTTTTATATAAGGATGGCGAGAAGAGATATATACTTCGACCCTTGGGTCTTAATATAGGCGATACTATAGAAAGTGGCAAAGATGTTGAAGTTAAGACTGGAAACGCTCTTCCTTTGAATGTGTTGCCTCTTGGTACACTAGTGCACAACATAGAATTGACGATTGGAAAAGGAGGGCAACTTGCAAGAGGGGCAGGAACATATGCCACAGTTGCCGCCAAAGAAGAAGAGTATATTCACTTAAAGCTTCCTTCTTCGGAAATAAGAAAAGTAAGAGGAGAATGTCTTGCGACTGTGGGTGCTATTGGCAATATAGAGGCAAAGAATAAAGTTATAGGTAAAGCTGGAAGAAAGAGGCATTTAGGAATAAGGCCCACTGTTCGAGGAGTGGCCCAGAATCCAAGATCTCATCCCCACGGAGGAGGAGAAGGCAGAAGCGGAATTGGGATGCCAACTCCCAAGAGGTATAGCGGAACCAAAACTATTGGAAAAACAAGAAAAAAAAAGTACTCGGATAAATATATAATACAAAGGAGGAAAAATGAGAAGCAGTAAAAAGGGTCCATTTGTTGATCCAAAATTGTTAAAGAAAGCAATAAAGCAAAAACAAACAGGAGACAAAAGCGTTATAAAAACATGGTCAAGAGCAAGTACTATTCCACCAGAATTTGTGGGGCATACTTTTGGTGTTCATAATGGGAGAATTTTTGTTAATGTCTTTGTTACAGAGGCCATGGTGGGATATAGGTTGGGAGAGTTTTCGCATACCCGCACATTTAGAAGTCATGGAAGAGTGGTGGCGCGGGAGATGACTAAGACGTAAAGTAACTATGGAAGTGAAAGCAGCAACAAAAACAGAAAGAATAACTCCCAGAAAAGTAGGGCTTATCGCCCAAATTATTCGCAAAAAAAATGTTGAGGATGCGCTTGGCCTTTTGATGCTTATTAGAAAAAGGCCAGCAAAATCTCTTTACAAACTTTTAAAAAGCGCAGTCTCAAATGCAGTTAACAATGCCAAGTTAAATAAAGACCTGCTAGTTATTAAAAGAATAGAAGTAACACCAGGCCCAATGTTGAAAAGATTTCGAGCATCAACAAAAGGAAGAGTGCACCCTTATAAGAAGAGAAGCAGCCACATAAAGGTGATACTTGAAGAAAGGAGAAATTGATCTAATTGACCTAATTAACCTAATTTCTAAAATATTTAGGTTAATTAGAAATTAGTAATTAGAAATTGTCAGGATATGGGTCAGAAGATTAATCCAAAACTACTAAGATTAGGAACAGTTTACAACTGGAGCAGCCGATGGTATTCGGACAAAAAGTACAAGGAGAACGTTCTTGAAGATTATAAAATAAGACAGGCTCTAACTGATAAGCTCAAAAACGCTGGACTTTCCGAAATAGAAATAGAAAAATCTATTAACAGCGTCAGGTTAACTGTGCATGTGGCACGGCCTGGTATAGTTATTGGAAGAGGTGGCAGCGGTTTGGAAGATCTTAAGAGTTTTTTGCATAAAGTTTTAAATGTTGGGAAAAAATCAAAGATATCTCCAAAAATAGATATTAAAATAGAACCGATAAAAGAACCGAACTTGGATAGCTATTTGATTGCAAAAACTATTTCGGATCAATTAGTGAAGCGAATGCCGCATAGGAGAGTGATGGCTCAAGCGATTGGGAGAGTAATGGAAGCAGGAGCAAAAGGGATAAGAATTGTTATTGCGGGTAGAGTTGGAGGAGCAGAAATAGGAAGGAGCGAGAAGATACAGGTTGGAAAAGCTCCCCTTTCAACTATTAGAGAAAATATTAGCTTTTCAAGCGTTCCAGCCCTTACAAAAAAGGGGTATATAGGAGTGAAGATTTGGATAAATAGGTCATAACCAATTAGACTAATTTGTCTAATTAGACTAATATGCTTGTTCCAAAAAGAGCAAAATATAGAAAAGCATTCAAAGGGATAACAAAAGGCAATGCTCACAAGGGCACAAAAATTTCTTTTGGAGAATATGCTCTTATGGGAGAAGAACGGGGTAGAATAACAAGTAGACAAATAGAAGCTGCAAGACGAGCTATTACGCATTATACCCAAAGAGGAGGAAGGCTTTGGATAACAATTTTTCCGCACAAGCCTATTACCAAGAAACCTGCAGAAACTAGAATGGGGGGCGGAAAAGGAGATGTGTTTGAGTTTGTGGCTCCAGTTAAGAGAGGTCGGATATTATTTGAGATGGCTGGGGTTACAAGAGACGTTGCCTATACAGCGTTAAAACTTGCAGGGCACAAGCTTGGAATAAAAACAAAAATAGTTGAAAAAAGAGAAAGTATATGAAAAAAAAAGATAAACAGGCGTTGAAAGAAAAGACGACTGAAGAACTAAAAACTTTGCTTAAAGAAAAGCGTAACGAGTTATTTGAATTAAGACTTGATAAAAGTCAGCATAAACTTAAAAATACAAAACTTTTGTTTTGGGCTAGAAAAGAGATAGCATTGATACTGACGCTAATTCGCGAAAAAGAATTATTGGAAAGCTTAAAAAAAGGAGGGAAAGAAACATGAAGCAAACTTTTGCAGGAGTAGTTGTGTCAAATAAAATGCAAAAAACTGTAGTAGTTAATGTTGTCTTTAAGAAGCCTCATCCTATTTATAAAAAACTTGTAAAGAGGGATAGAAAGATTAAGGCAGATACTGGCAGTAATTCTCTAAAAATTGGAGATAGAGTAAGAATTGTGGCCACAAGACCGATATCTAAAGATAAACATTTTAGGGTAGTGGAGGTTATAAAAAATGGTTCAGCATAGAACAATTTTGCGATCTGCGGATAATTCGGGTGCAAAATCATTGATGGTGATTCATGTTTTTAGCGGATCGAAAAAAAGATTTGGGTATTTGGGTGATATATTAACCTGCGTGGTTAAGGAGGGAGCGCCTACAGGTCAGGTTAAAGACGGAGAAATTGTAAAGGTAGTATTGGTGAGAACAAAAAAAGAATATAGAAGAAAAGATGGGTCGTATATTCGGTTTTCCGATAATGCAGGTGTTGTGATAGATAACCCGAAAGATAAAAATCCAAGAGCAACGCGAATTTTTGGACCGATTGCAAATGAAGTGAGAGAGAAAGGATTTGCAAAGATTGCAAGCATGGCGCCGGAGGTACTATAAAATATCAAATATCAAATATCAAAAATCAAAAATAATTGTGGGGAAGATATGAAGCTTAAGAAAGGAGATGAGGTAAAAATAATTAGAGGGAAAGATAAAGGAAGGACAGGAATCATAGATAAGGTTATTGGCAAAGACAAAGTTTTAATCCCTAATATTAATCAATATAAAAGACATTTAAAGAGGAAAACGCAGGGGCAAAAGTCCGAGATTGTAACTATTGCCAAATCTATTTCTGCTTATAGCGTTTCCCTTATCTGTCCCCGTTGCCGAAAAACAACAAGGGTTGGTTTTAAGATTGTAGGAACCGAAAAGTCAAGAGTTTGCAAGAAATGCAAGGAAGCTATTTAAGACTTAAGACTTAAGACTATGGAAAATCTTTATAAAGATTTTAAAAATAAAGTTTCACAAGAACTGCAAAAAGAACTGGCAGTAAAAAATTTCATGGCTGCTCCAGCCCTTTCTAAAATAGTAGTTAACATGGGAGTAAAGAATGCTTTGATAGATAAAAAAAATATTGAAAAAGCGGCTATAGTACTTGGACAGATTACTGGGCAGAAGCCAAAAGTAACTGTAGCTAAGAAATCGATCTCTGGTTTTAAATTACGAGAGGGAGACGAGATAGGTCTTATTGTAACACTGCGAGGTAGAAAAATGTATGATTTTTTTGTAAAATTAGTCTCTATTGTTTTGCCCCGTTTTAGAGATTTCCATGGAGTGAGAAAGGAGAGTTTTGACGGCCGAGGCAATTATACTCTTGGTTTTGTCGAAAACACTGTTTTTCCAGAAATTGATCCTGGAAAAGTTGATTTATCAGTTGGCAGACAGGGGTTGGGGATCACTATTGTAACAACGGCAAAAAACGATAAGGAAGGATATGCCCTTCTTAAAGCGATGGGCATGCCGTTTATGAAAAGTTAAAGGTTCAAAGTGCAAAGTTCAAAGTTAATTTTGAATTTTTAACTTTTAACTTTGAACTTGAGCGAACAGAGTGAACGATTATGGCTAAGGTATCAAATATTGTAAAGTTTAAGAAAAAACAGAAGTACAAAGTTAGGCAAAGAAACCGATGCAATCTGTGTGGCAGAGCAAGAGCATACATGAGACATTTTGGTTTGTGCAGGATATGCTTTTTAGATCTTGCGTCTAAAGGTCAGTTACCAGGAGTAGTCAAAGCAAGCTGGTAGTAAAGATATTAAATATCAAATAGTAGATATTAAATAGATGTATAAGGAGATATGAATTATAGAATTGGGGATTTTGTTATAAGAATAAAAAACGCGAGTCTTGCCAAAAGAAGGAAATTTGTCGCGCCTTATAGCAAGGTAGTTTTAGAGATTGGAAAGGTTTTGGTTAAAAAAGGATTTTTAGAAAGCATAAAGGAAGCGACAGTTAAGGACAAGAAGCATTTGGAAGTAGTAGTTAAGTTTGACAGAAGAACACCTGTTATATCGAATATAGAAATAATATCCAAGCCAAGTTTGAGAATTTATGCTTCTTCTAAACAGATACCGGAAATCGAAAAAAAAGGCAGAAGCATAGCAATAATATCTACGACTAAAGGGATAATGATTGGAGAAGATGCTTACAAAAAAGGTATAGGAGGAGAAGTGCTTTTTAAGATATGGTAATAAAAAAGTCAAAAGTTTTAATACTTTTTAATTTTGAATTGCCCGCTTCGCCAAAGCTTTAGCGAGGCGAGTACTTTTGAGTTTTGATTTTTGAGCTTTGAATTTGAGCGAACGGAGTGAGCGATTATGTCTAAACTAGCAAAAATTCCTGTTGCTATAAAAGAAGGTGTTATTGTAAACGTTGAAAATGGCGCTATTAAAGTTAGTGGCCCAAAAGGAATATTGTCTTTTAGCATTCCTGAAGGCGTAACAATTAAGACAGAGGGCTTATTTTTACGTGTTATGCCGAATGGCAAGAAAGAAGATGTTAGCGCGGTTTTAGGATTAACAAGAGCTTTGCTCTCCAATATGATAAAAGGAGTATCTGAAGGCTTTGAAAAGAAGCTGGAATTATCGGGCGTTGGATACAGAGCGTCTATTTCTGGAAAGGACTTGATTTTAAATGTAGGATTTTCTCACCCTGTTAAAATAGCAGCAGTTGATGGAGTAGCTTACTCTGTTGCGGATAATGTAATAAGAGTCTTGGGCATGGATAAGGCTTTAGTTGGGGATACAGCAGCGAAAATAAGAAAAGTTAAGTTGCCCGATCCTTACAAAGAGAAAGGTATAAAATATGTGGGAGAAAAAGTAAGAAGAAAGGTGGGAAAAGCGGCTAAGGCGATAGGAACGAAATAATTGAAAATTCAGTGAAAATTAAAAATTTCAAATTTAAAATTATATGCAACAGCTAGATAAAAAGTTGAAGAGAAAAATTAGGGTTAGATCAAGAGTAAAGGGAACCAAAGAAAGACCTAGGCTGTCTGTTTTTCGATCGAATCGTTATATTTATGCTCAAATTATAAATGACGAGAAAGGCATAACAATGCTTGATGTTTCGGAAAAGCACTCGGATAAAGTAAAAGGCACAAAAAAAACAGAAAAAGCTAAAGCTTTGGGATTGTTGTTGGCAAAAAAGGCAATGGAAAAGAAAATAAAAAAAATTGTATTTGATAGAGGAAGTTATAGCTATGGTGGGAGAGTTGCATCTTTTGCGCAAGGTTTGCGAGAAGGAGGATTGAAGTTTTAGCATGAAGAACAACGACTTTGAAGAAAAAATTGTTCAGGTAAACAGAGTTTCTAAAAAAACTAAAGGAGGGAACAAAATTGGATTTTCCGTTTTGGCAGTAGTTGGAGACAAAAAAGGGAAGGTTGGAGTCGGTCTTGGTAAAGCAAGAGATGTCTCTGCCTCGATAAAAAAAGCCGTAACTTTTGCCAAGAAACACACAATTGAGGTGCCAATTATCAACGGAACTATTCCTTTTGATGCTAGCATTAAGCTTGGAGCCGCTAAAGTTATGTTAAAGCCAGCACCCAAAGGTAGCGGAATAATTGCAGGAGGCGCGGTAAGAAGCGTGGTCGTAGCCTGTGGAATAGAAAACATTTCGTCTAAAGTTTTAGGGACAAAAAATCAAGCAAGTAATGTTTACGCGACGATGACTGCATTGAAAAAAATAGCAGATAGGTATAAAAGACTTAGGAAAGTATGAAGTTGGAAAGTCTGCCAAAAACAACAAAGAATAAGAAAAAACGACTAGGCCTTGGTCACGGCTCTGGTCGCGGTAAAACGGGAGGCCGAGGAACCAAGGGACAAAAAGCAAGAAACAAAATCCCACTCTCCTTTGAAGGAGGAGCCCTGCCCTTGATTAAAAGGCTTCCGTTCTTGAGGGGAAAATCCAAAAATAAACCATTTAGAAAAAAGCCCATAATTGTCAATGTAGATGCCTTAAATCTTCTTAAAAAAAACGAGATTGTTAATTTGGATTCTTTAATCAAAAATAGAATAGTAAAAGAACAAGATGCAAAAAGATGTGGAGTAAAAATTTTGGGTGACGGTAGTCTTGATATTTCTCTTACCGTTAAATTGCCTGTTTCAAAAGGAGCAGAACGGAAAATTGTTAAAGCAGGAGGGAAAGTAGAAAGTTAATTTGAAATTTTATGATTAATATTCTAGGACTATTTAAAGGTAGCATAACCTCTTTAGAAGTAAGGAAAAAACTTCTATTTACAGCTTTCGTATTTGCTATTTTTAGAATATTTGCACATATACCCGTTGCTGGTGTTGATCTTGTGGCGCTAAAAAATCTTTTTGCGCAAAATCAATTTTTAGGGCTTCTAGACATATTCTCTGGAGGAACACTTGCTAATTTTTCTATTATGGCTTTAGGTCTTAATCCCTATATTAATGCTTCCATAATCATGCAACTTTTGACCCTTGTTGTTCCCAAGCTTGAAGAGTTGTCTAAAGAAGGAGATATGGGAAGACAAAAAATAAATCAATACATAAAATTTTTAACAGTGCCGTTGGCGGTAGTTCAGTCAATCGGGATGTATGTGCTTCTTCGCAGTCAAAGCATTATTGGAAGTCTTGATGTTATGTCTTTGACTACTTTTTTGCTTACGATGACAGCAGGTACTATGCTTTTGGTTTGGCTTGGAGGATTAGTTACCGAAAGAGGCGTAGGAAATGGAATATCTCTCTTGATATTTGCCGGAATTGTTGGAAGAATACCTGTTGTTTTTAGTCAAACCATATCTACAATCAATGCCGAGAATTTTTTTAACGCAGTTACATTTGTAGCATTAGGTATATTTATTATTGCATCTATCGTTTTTATAAACGAAGCAGTAAGAAGAATTACTGTTTTTTACGCAAGAAGAGTAAGGGGTAGCAGAACTGGTGGACAATCAACGCATCTTCCTCTTCGCTTAAATCAAGCAGGAGTTATCCCAATAATATTTGCAGTTTCTTTGGTGCTTATGCCTTCTATGATTGCAAATTTTCTTTCTACATCAGACAATCCCGTAGTTGCTCGTATGACAGGCTATATTCTGGTGTGGTTTAATCCAGGAAACGCTGTCTATAATGTTTTATATTTTCTTTTGGTAGTAGGATTTACCTACTTTTATACAGCAGTAATTTTTAACCCAAAAAAAATTGCGCAAGATATTCAAAAATACGGAGGCTTTATACCAGGAATAAGGCCAGGTAACGCTACCGCTTCTTACCTAAACTACATTTTGATTCGGATAACATTGGCTGGTGCGATTTTTCTTGCAACGGTTGCTGTATTTCCAACAGTGGTTAATGCATTTACCAGTATTCAGACACTAATTATAGGAGGAGCAGGAATTTTAATAGTTGTATCTGTAGTGCTTGAGACCATAAAATCAATAGAGGCACAACTTGTAATGAGAAGCTATGAGGGATTTAAAAAATAAATCCCATATAAAACTCCAAATTACAAGCACAAAATTACAAATAATGTTTAAAATCCAAATATCCAAATTCAAAATAGTTTGGAATTTGTAATTTAGAATTTGGAATTTTAAAATTATGAAGATAATTTTAATTGGTATCCAGGGTGCGGGTAAGTCAACGCAAGGGAACCTTTTGTCTCAAAAGCTTGGGGTTCCGTATCTTTCGACTGGTCATATTTTCAGAAACTTGGCCAAAGAACGTACGCCTCTTGGGCGCTATATAAAAGAGGTAATGAATGCAGGGTATCTAATCTCTGATAAAAAAACAATTGCCATAGTTACCAAATACCTTTCCCGTCCGGAGTATGAAAAAGGGTATATTTTGGATGGTTTTCCAAGAACTGTAACTCAAGCAAAAGCCTTCAAAAATGGTATAGATAAGGTTATTTATTTTAAAGTTTCAGACAAAGAGGCATTGTGGCGCCTTTCGTATAGAAATTCGGATGTTAGAGAAGACGAAACTCTTGCAGCTCTTCGAAAACGCATCGAGTTGTTCCATAAACTTACAGAACCAGTTCTTGCCTACTATAGAGAAAAGAAGATGCTAGTAGAAGTGGATGGAGAGAAAAAAGTGCAAGAGGTATATAACCAGATTTTTAAAAAGATTAAAAAGGACCAAATAGCTTAATGAAAAAAATAATTGCAATTGTAGGAATGCCTGGGGCTGGGAAGACTGAAGCAGCAGAGCATCTTGCGACTAAAGGAATCCCTTTTGTTAGATTTGGAGAAATTACAGATGAAGGCGTTAAAGCTTTAGGTTTGCCTCTTACTCAGAAAAATGAGCGCATGTTTAGAGAGAAACTCCGTCAAGAATTAGGTATGGCAGCATATGCTCTGAAGATGAAGCCAAAAATAGATGAGTTTCTTAAAGATCACAAGGTTATAGTTCTTGATGGACTTTATTCATGGGAAGAATATGTTTTTTTAAAGAAAGAATTTCCTAGTTTAATATTGGTAAATATTTTTGCAGAACCACCTATTAGATATGAAAGATTATCTAAGAGATCAATAAGGCCAGTTTCTCATCAAGATGCAAGAGATAGGGATATCCTTGAGCTTGAGAAATTAAACAAAGGAGGACCAATAGCAATTGCTGACTATACGGTAGAAAATAACACCGATAATATTTCTGAGTTACACAATAAAATAGACTCCCTTTTATTGCGGTTGGGTCTACGTTTAAATGATTTACCTTAAGACTCCAAATGAAATTTCGATAATGGCAAGGGGTGGCAGAATTTTGGCAGAAGTTCTTTTTGAGGTTTTACGTCATGCAAAAGTTGGTGTTTCGGAATTAGAATTAGATAAATTATCAGAGAAATTAATAAAAGAAAAAGGCGCAGAACCAGGATTTAAAAAAGTAAGAGGCTACCATCATTCAATTTGCGTTTCTACAAATGATATTGTAGTTCATGGCATCCCAACAAATTATGGATTTAAGATGGGAGATGTAGTGGGCGTTGATTGCGGAGTTTATTATAAGGGCTTCCATACAGATATGGCAGAGACCCGCAGGGTCTCAATTCAAAATTCAAAATTCAAAATTCAAAATTCAAAGGATGAGATTGATAAGTTTTTAGAGACTGGAAGAAAAGCATTGGAGGAAGCAATTAGAGCTGCGAAAGTTGGCAATAGGGTTGGACACATTTCGCAAACAATACAGAAAATAATAGAAGGGGAGGGTTATTCTGTTGTTCGAAGTCTTGTTGGACATGGAGTTGGGAAAAAGCTTCACGAGAAGCCAGAGGTTCCTGGATTCTTGGCAACAGAAATCGAAAATACCACAAAACTAATAGTAGGTATGACGCTCGCAATTGAGGTTATCTATAACAAAGGAGGCTCGGAAGTTGTTTATGCAGGGAGCGACGGATGGACTATTAAGACTAAAGATAATAGTCTGTCAGCCCTTTTTGAAAGAACAGTGGCAATCACAAAAGAGGGGCCTTTAATTTTGACGCAATAATATTGCTGTTTAGAGGGTGGTTTGGTATAATACTCTAGATAATAGATGATAGACTATAGAAAATAGAATTTTGAGGATAGAAGTTAGAATATTGGCTTTGCTTTTCTAACATCGAGCTTCTAATTTTAAATAACTATCTTCTATATTTCATTTTCTATTGTCTATTTTATATGGTACATCAGGGCTCTTTTGAAGTAGAAGGCAAAGTTTTAGAGTCTTTACCCAATACCCTTTTTAGAGTAGAGGTTGCCAATGGCAATGTAATTCTTTGTCATTTGTCCGGCAAGATGAGAATGAACTTTATAAAAATTTTGCCAGGAGACAAAGTGCGAGTAGAAATGACGCCTTACGATAAAACAAAAGGAAGGATAGTATA